>OMLO01001942.1_pt1 | contig 16355 bp, 17 predicted proteins | sample 1674811 | NCBI WGS metagenome assembly OMLO01 (sample SAMN06265003, study PRJEB25207) | coral metagenome | isolation source: Coral host | place: Mexico:La Bocana,Puerto Morelos, Mexico | collected 2008-11-13 | reverse complement strand
TGGCTGGATATCACAGGAACAGTTGATGCAAAGCAATTCTGCTGAGGCCAGTGACATTGAAAGTGTTACTGTACAACTTGCTGGATTGCAAATCACATTAACTGCCCGGAGGACGGGGGAAACAACATCGGTTGCAGCTTCAGCCGCTGAGGAGGCGCCTGAAGAACAACCAGCTCATTCACCGTGGGCGGATCCTTCGTGGGACGATCCTTTCCAGATTTCAGTGGAGCTCGAGCAAGCGGCAATCAGTGCTAGAGGTCCGGCTGCTTTATCAGCCCTTACTCTGCCCTTTTTGAGCTATTTGGTCCCTCGGTTGAAACAGTCCTTTACAACTGAGTGGAGTCCTGTGGCTCGCCTGGCTCGTGCATTCCGTGCTGGAGTGCTAGCCCGTCGTCGTCTCGACGGCGAAATCCTGGAGGAGAGTTCAGAGGGTATTCCCCTCAGGAATACATTCTACATCTGTTTGCGGACGGCAAACAACTGCACTACTGGCTTTTGGACGGCGAGTTACGCCAACTATTGGTCCCGAGTGCGGAGCAACGTCACCAACGAGTTCCATCCTGATTCCATCTCCCACGCTTTTCCCAGCCGGGCCGGGCTGAAGCAGAGAGCTACTTGCGGGGAGCTCGGAGGAGATGGCCACCTCAGGCATGAGGCCTTTGGTTCGAGCAGATGTCGAGGCCCTGGCCAAAAAGGCAATGGAAGGCCGGGCTCTCAGTGGAATGTTTCTTCCATTGCCTCGAGAAGAAGATCAACCAGACGTGGTGGTGGTGGCTTCAGTTTTTGTGATCTATGTCCGTTCCGGTGGCTTTATGATTGTGGTGCCTCCAGACGATCGGGTTCGTCTGGTGTTAGGTCGCTTAGAAGACCCTGCTTTAGATTCCGATTCCCCTGTGGCATTGCAAGCTGGCGAGATAGATCTGGAGACAAACCGCGGGCGTGCGGTTGGAGAAGGACCTGTCGAACTGGTGGATCTGCCATGGGATACAGTGGGGGGTTTTGTCTCCACAGGATCACTTCGAGGTGCGGCTCTTCGAGAAGCTCAGGTGGTTTCCTTTCAGTCTGGGGTCGAGGATCTTGCAGGTCTTCGCCCGATCAAGGCTGCAGCTCAAACTTTGGCAGATGCTTGGATCTTGGATGGTTTGGACGGCGACGCTGCCCAAGACTATGTCACTGGAGAAGAGTTCAGCGAGCCGGAGTTGGAGGCTGCCGATCAACAGCACCAGAAGTCGACGACGAAGTTCGTCAGCTTCGCATGAGAGTGGCCGAGTTGGAGAAAGCGGCTCAAGCTCGAGATCAGCAGAGGCCTCTGTCGTCAGCCCTGAAGGCTTCACCGAAAGCCGGACCTTTCTTCGGACCAGTGGGGTCCCATGCGCAATCAAACCTGACTGCGGAGGATTGGTCGAAGCTTCAAATGTTAGCTGGGAGTCTTCCGCCTCGTGTAGGGGCCGGGGAAAGACGTCGAGGAAAAGTGCCAACCATCGTCAACGACCTCGAGGGGGCTTTCGCAAACCTGGAGAAGGAAGCAGAAGAGCCGGACGAGGTGCCGAAGCTTGAAGCAAGATGGTGCGGACCCAGTGCATCGTTTGTTGGCGATTCAGCTACAACAGAATCAAGCATTACTGGAACGATTGGTCGGACAGAAGCCAGCAGATCCTGTGATGGGAGTGTTGGCCGGCAGCGAGGGCTCTTCGGGGTCCAGTTCTGGAGTGAAGGGTTGCTTGGCGAGAGACGCATTCCTGAAGGCCATCGGCGACTTGCCGAAGGTAGTGAAGGTCACTCGGAGTCAAGCGCTCAAGGAACTGGGGATTGGAGAAGATCGAGAAGATGGGAGCATTCTGCGTCGGTACATGGAACGCAAGGTGCCTTTAGCCGACCGCCGGCTCCTTTCCTACATGGCTGCGATGCTGGCCGAGTGCTGGTCCGTGGGGTATCAATCCCAGAACATGGAGTTGTTGGGCATGACGGCCAGGATGTTCTACTTTGTGGAGCAGTGTGCAATCGACGGGGGAAAGTGCCAGGTTGCCTGGCTCCTCCTGGGGAACCATTTGGCCTCGAAAAACAAGGCCGAAGGTCAAACAGAGGGTTTGGCCGTGGAAATAGGATATGGCCGTGGAAACCCATTGTGTCTGCAGGCACCTTTTCACACACAACATGGAGTGTTGCTAGTTTGTGCGACAATGATGCCCAAACTTGCTGTCCTCGAGATAGCTGCCAAGCATGTCAAAATTGTGTTACAGCTCTGCAAACTGTTTGCGCTGCGCGTACAAAAAACGCATGGTATGTGAATTGTTGTTTGCTTTTTGAATTGATGTTTCCACAACATTAGTTTATATCTGGAGTGTTAACCTTGCAAGTAAAACAATATGTTGTTACTTATGCACACTTCATTTTCCTGTATTCCATATATTTTGGGATCAGCCCTGTATAGCGTCAAGGTGATAGACCATATATCTGGTACACACAGAAGTTTCCGGATAATTTGTAGATCTTTGTTTTTTTCAATAGCAAAACATGAATTGGGCAAAACCGCCACAAGAAAACCGCCGCTCTATGTTACCAGGGCGAAATGCAGGGTGGGGTCCTGCGCTTCGAACGGGGCGAACTGTAAGTGAAGGTGGTGTCAAGAAGACAAATGGAATATCACAACATCCCAATTTTGATTTCTGATTAAATGGTTTTTTCTCAAAAACCAAAAGATTCCACATGTTTTGCTCCAGGGTGTGTTCAAAAAAAATAACCGATAGGGATATGTAAAATGTCAGTGTTTTTTTTGCAACTTCTACTACCGGTTTCTGGGTGAGCCATGGTTTGCTGACTCTTGTGGACCACATATGGTTTGGCTGCCTTGTTTTGTCGGATTCTGGCAATCGATTCGCATTTGTGAAATATCAGTATCAGATGTTTGCAACATCTGAAAACTATATACATTCGGCATTTGCAAATCAAATTTGAGTTCGATTTTTTGTCAAGGCGTGAAATCACCAATCACCATTTGGTCAACAACAGTTTGTGACAAACATATCCTTTCACTGTTGGTCTAAAACGTTTTTCCAAAACCTCCATGCATATCTACGAACTGGCCAGGCTCTGTTCTACGCGAGAGGTGCCACAACCTGCGCCCGACATGCGGTGCATGCATTCGTGGTTCTTGTGATTTTGGAAAAAAACATGAATCAATGGGTCCATGAAAAGACTCATGTGTTCGCCCAATGAAAGACTTTTTCGGTTCAGGGTTTACCGCTAGCTAGCTTCAGAAGCTGGTCGTTTTGGGTGTTGCAATGGGTGATGGTGATAGCTGTGATCGATGCCTCCCTTTCCTGCGAGCATTTCACGAAACACCGAAAATGAAAGAAGCACCCTGGATGCATCACATGATTTCGAACTTGATATCAAAAAAAATCTACATCATATTCATAGTTGAGAGAAGTTCGCACAAAAACAATGACACCATGAATGCAACCACACTCCGACATGATCAGCTGTTTTGAGGTGGGTATGACATTGCTTGTTGACCAATCCGGGCGGCTCTTTACGAATCGCAAGTGCAGTATCAAGGACATACTGATCAATCGGGAGGTTTGGTGTGTTGGTGGGACAAATGTTCAAAATTGGACATCTTTTTAGCTTCCCATTATCACACACTCACTGATAGATGTTGTCTCCATGATTTTCACGGACCGTCGCACATGCAAAGATTTATTTTTATACACTTGTTTCACTTCCTTCTGTCATGTTGATTTAGATTGAACTATATCTCAGTTTGCAAATGCAAATGTCATGGCAAATATTTGTGGATGGATGTGCATTTTTCTACATACATATACATGTAAATACACACATAAAGAAATATACATATATTGTCCTGGAAACAAATTAGATATCTACATGAACACCCCTGAGGTGGTTCTGGCAACTATCAAAGGTGCACGTGGCAGTCCACGTGTATCTGCCCATACATTGCAGCAAGTGATTCTTCGTTTCTATACGGAAGCAAAGTTGTATCCATCCGGTGTATACTCAGACATCCCTGCAGTCCAAACATGGGCATTGAAGTATGGGATGGCAATCAAGAAACTTGTTCCTTTGCCGAAAATTCACGAACACTTGTTTTCCTTCCACATGTTGTCAGTGTTTTCCAGCTCCAGCCCTGTGAAAAACACATTACAAATTGAAACCACACGCTTGGTTGAACAAAATGCGCCATAAAATACATGTGTAAGAACCAGGTAGACAGGCCTGAGAAAGTTAAATTCAATTTACTTCTGTATCGACATATTTATGTACAATGTATTTTTATTTTTATATCTGTAAATTAAATAAATATATATATATATGTATATGAACGAATATGTGTTTGCCACACGTTCCAATCTCAATCTCTTTATAAGCATGAAATCAGGTTTCGCGGCTACGCAGATTGATGAGGAGGTCTCAAACGTCTAAGTATGGGAAACTCACGCAGATCAAGGATACAGCAAGATCTCTTGGATGGTGTCAAAGCATTCAAAAAAAAAAGGTTGCATCACATGCAGGTGAAAGTGAATCTGATGATTCGTGGTTTCGATTTTCGAGCATGTTTTGATGCTTTAATTCATGATATCCCGAAACCTTTTTTTCATGTTTTTGAATTGCATGAACAACATGTACTCCGCCGGTTTGCCCAGGATGATTCCACCGATATCCCGCGATCGATGTGTGGTGACCATTCCGGCCTTGAAGAATTGCCATCAACTTCATCCTCTTCCACTGTGTCCTCGCCGAGTGATGTCTCTGGAGTGTCTAGTGCAACGAGCGATAGGTTGCAGCGGTTGATTGCTCAGCTCAAACTGGTCCCCAAAAGTTTGGAGTCCACTAGCAATGTTGGATCTACTACTACCACAAATGATGTTGTGGATTTGGTATCTGAACCTGAAGATGTACCCGCGCCGAATGCTGCACTACCCCCAAGTGAACGTTTGCGTCAGTTCTTGAAGTCTAGAAAGGCTCCAATCCGGGTTGAGAAACAAGCCAAGTCTATTAACCAAAAGGATGACTTGAAGGTTGCCACTCCAGAAAGCCCTGATGTTCCTGAATTTGCCACTAGGTGTTGGAATCTTCAATTTGCCCACCATGAATTTTGAATTTGTTTTACATATATATCCAAAGGTACAAAGAAAAATAATAATAATGTGTTTCATGATATTAGTTGTCGATCTATTTTCACAGCCAATAGTTGGAAAAGTCATAGTTGCAACGTGTTTAAAAAAGTTTTCACGACAACAAACACCTATTATGTATCCAAGGTCAAGGAGGCTATGAAGACTGATGCCAAGACTCATCCGGCTTTCTCCCTCAAAACACAGTATGTGCCCGTTGTTTGTGCTGCTGCAGAGGCAGCAGGCCGCAGTCCTGATGGCGATGGAGATGAAGATGATGGTCCTGGCAGCACATCCACGAAACGGAAACAAACGGATGGTGGTGATGGTGAGAAGCCCAAATGGAATTACAACCATCATCGTATGAATTTCATAAACAAGGCTAAGCAGGAACATGGGATGACTTTTGCAGAAGCCCAAAAACTTTGGGATACCAGCTCTGAAAAGGCTGATCTTTTGGGGGTCGTTTCAGTACAGGAACTGAAAAAACGACGTTTCATTTCGAAGGATGTGTTTGAAAATCCCTGGGCCAAAAAATGATGGGGATAAGATTTCACTATCAGCAAAGCTGAAAAGTTCCATCAGAACATCATCAACTGCCGGGGGTACGGCGCTGTGCTTGGTGGATGGAAAAAAATGTATGGTTCTCTATTACTGAAGTTGCGTGAAAGATAGCATGAATTTCAACAATGGTTATCACCTTATTTGAACACTGGGTTCTACAAAAATTGAACAATACCAACAACAAAAACAATGTGTGTGGGCCAAACATGTTTGCCATGGGGTGGATTGTGGTCATGGCTGGGACCAGAGTTCATGATTGTGATCACGTTTCAATTTCATTTCATGCATATCGCACCGGAGGCCTTTAATGCCTAAGGGGTGTTTTGGAAAAATTGTTTCCAAACAATGGTAGTTTTGAGAATGCTGCAATGGCATGCTCCTCCTGTGCTGATTTTGCTAGTGCTATTGGTGCAATGGAATCAGCAAATCCCGCATTCAGTTGAAGCTGTGATTGATTTTAGTAGTTGTACTATTTTGTGGGTCCAAGGGCAGTGAAAATCGGATTCATTTTGTGAACCAATGAATGTTTCAAATAGATACCATATGAATTTCATTGTTCTTCTAAACATATACCAATATTTATATATATAAAGAATTCATATATTTTTCTGAAAACAAAACCTACAGGGAAAACGTTTTCCATGGCTAAGGACCGCGACTTCGTAGAAGTGTTCTCTGGGAAAGGTGAAATATCCCGAGCGATGAGATGTGACACTTGTTTGAATTGGCTCTTGCATGTATGGTCTTGTGATCTCCATATATGATGAGCCTGCAAGCATGTTGGGGAATACAGATTATATCTTACATCCCAATGTTCCTCCCTGACCGATGCCGCCTTAGTCAAACATGTTTGCCACGGAAAATCGCGACCTCAGGCAGGCTTTCGTGGCACTTCGATCGATTGGGAAATTGATCCAAGGGCGTTTGATCTCACTGGCTCTGCTGCTTTTGCGTTTCTTGGATCATAAAAAACATGTGCTGGGTGATGCTGACTAGATAAACGCAATTGATTTGTATTTGGCTGTGACTATACATAAAACAAATACCGATACCATATAGTGAATTTGCCATCTTCTTCATGCGCCAAAACATTTCAGCGGGTGTGAAAAAACACGCACTGCCTAGGTTGACAATCAACGAGATCATGGGGCGCAAGCCTGGTTCTACTGTGATTTTTGCTCCAGATTGCAGCTCTTTGTCCAGAATGAACCATGGCTAACATATGTGGAGTTTGGGCCTGTACATGACACCAAAACGTCAATGTGTATTTCAAGAAATACATCATTTTTTCTTAATCAGATGACCTTTCTCAAACATATTTTTCTTTGTTTCTTACCTCACGTCAATTGTGAATTCCAGCAAAGCTTGGTTAATCATTATACGGTTCATTTGTTTGTTTTTTCTTCAGTCCAACAAACGTGAAAATCACCGTATTGAATTGTGTGAAACTTTCCTTTACAACATATGTCAAATGACCCGCTATTGATAACGAAAATGTAAACCATTTTGTTCATGGGAAAAATCCATTCCCCTTGTATTCTGAGGTGTCGACACACAAGCGGCCGGAGCTATTTGACTCCATATGGGAATGGAGGCTATGCCTTCGTCCGCATGGGCACGGCGCTAGCGTCGAGGGTCGCATTGATGTGTTTGGTGGCGGCCATGTCCGGCCTACGCTTTCTACTAGAACAGCCCCGTGGATCATTCCTTGAGGATCTTCCAGAATTTCAATGGTTATGGGGGGTGGTGAAGGCTGGGAACTGCAAGAAAAAACGTATCAACAAGTTTTGTAGATACCACTTCACATGAGAATGTCAAAATTCATATGTGTCTATGATTTTTTGAACATCAACTGTTTTATGTAAAGGATCCTTATATAGGGTATCTTTTGTGAAAATCCTACTTTAAAAGTGTGTTTGAAAAAAATGGTGATTCCCTCCCAGGTGTTCACTGGTCACATGTACATGGGCGTTTTTGATCCGTCAAAAAGCCCGAAACCACATGTCCTCTACAGCAACGATGAGAAAATGCTACAACAAATTTGTTGTCGGGCTGGATACATGTCCAGGCAGGACCAAGCGGCCTGCCCCATGAAAACCACCAAGCGTTATATTGATGGGTCTGGCAAACGACGATGTGTTGGTATAAAGTCCAATCTGAAAGAGTCAGCGTAACTCAGTATCAACAATATTTCAATGTTTGTTTTCTTTTGTATTTTGTTGATATGCTTCAACAATCCCAGAAACGAAAACAAATTGATTCAATGGATCGGAGTTCCTGCATGATCCATGTTTTGTATCTAAGGCATTACCCTGCAGCGTTTGGTGACTTCATCGCCGATCTAGCTCGTGAACGACAACATGAAACCTGTTTTTCATTTTATCTGTCGACTTTTGATTTCATGGTTCATGAGAATATTTTGTTTGAATATCATTTGACTTGTTGTCATAAAATCACAATTCAACATTAGACCACGATATAACTTTGTTACCCACACCAAAACCGGCCATCTAAGGAACCACTTCCAGGTCCCATGCCGCACGTTTGCAATATCCCTGAAATCATGACCGACCTCGAGTTGTTCAGGCGATTCTGCTTACCGATCCATGACAAGTGGGATAAGGCATATATGGGCCAAAAAAAATGCTGTCCTTTTCAAAAAAAATCATTCGTGACTTCACGAAATCTTTAACATATATTTAGGCGTACTTTGCCTAATCATAATGGTCATATTTACAATATATAGATTTCACCACCCTGAAAATTCGTTTTTGTCCGTCAATCCATAGTCAATATTGCATAGCGGATCCATTTACAAATGGTTATTCCTCCCATCAGGCTCATGTTTGGGATGTGGTTGTTTACTTGGCCCGTGCAAAGCACATAACCATTCCACATGGTTGGGACACTTGGTTCTTTAATGTACAAGTTTTTGTTTCTGTGAAAGCTCTTCTGGTGTTAGGCATCCGGAAACAAGTTTCTTTTCACCCCAAATAAACATGGGAACATAATGTTTTGGTTTGTTTTGACAACACATTGTGAGGATTCGATTCTTCGTGAGTTGGGGCTTCGTTAGCTGCGGTACAGAAAATTTCACTGCCAAATCGGTTTGTAGAATGTGAATGCAAAGAGTCCAATTATGTAGCTACATTTGGGGTCTGTTGAGATAAAGGTCTCAACTAAACTTATGAAACCATCCGGGGCTTGAAAAATGATGGCATGAAAAAAATCATGTCACTCTCAGCATGTTGGATGATTATAGTGATATGTTGATATACATCGTGATTTTTGCGAAATTCATGCATGTTCATGGATGTGCGAAAACGAACCAATATCAAATGTTTGATAAAAAATCATAACCGTGAAAAAGTGTGCTATTGGACATGGAAAACCGCTGATTGGCCATGAAAAAAACGTGAATCCCGTGAATTCCAAAATCGACCACGAAAACCACGAAAAACGCGAAAAACACGAAAAACACGAAAACCACGAAAATATGCAGAATCATGAAAAAACCAACATGTTTTGTTGGAACTTTATGGATCATAGCCCTGGTGTTTGCGTTTGTTTCCGACGTTGTCCAATCTTTCCGGGCAACAGCATGGCCAAGACGAAGAAGTGCATTGCAGAGATTCGTACGGACCTTCATGCGCCGCCCCCGAATGGTGGTGATCCTCCCCCAAAAAGACTTAAAGGGAAGACTGGTGGGGAGAACAAAGTGAAGAATGAACAGGTTGATGTTCCCCCACGTTGTCCTTTTGAGATTACATGGGAAAACATTGAGAAAGTGATGTCTTTCTACAAGCTTAGTGAACAAGATGCTACGAAGTTACTCCTGGAAGTGGCTGGCCCTGACACTAGGCAATCACACCCGGGAGTTTGGGCAACATATGCTCACAGGATTAAGCAGGAAAGACTTGAGGCTGCCCAACAAGAAGCTTTGTACCAATCCCAGGCAGCAGCCAGGGCGGCTAATCTTATGTTACAACCTATACTCCCTGACAATCAAGAGGGTGATGAAACGCTGTTTCCCCCAGTAGTTCCACCAACTGATTATGATGAGGGTGAAGAAGAAGAGGGTGAGGAGAATGAAGATGATCCCGAAGTTGACGTTGGTGTTCCCGCAAATGGTGGCAAGGGTGATGGTGATGATCAGGATTCCCCTTCTTCGGGTGTACCAGTTCCTGTGGATCCAAAGGTTCAGGTTTGCACACCACAACCTGAAGAACCTCTTGAACCTGCGCGTACCCCTGTTGAAATTCAGCAGGCTGCTAAGGATGCTGGGGATGAACTTTCCCAAAGGATCGCACAAGTAGCCACTCCTATGACTCAGTCTACTATTGCCGAAGCTGGAGTTTCAAGCCCCCCATTGAGATCCATGCTGTCCTTTGATTTCATTTCAACAAATTTTGGTTACACAATTCTCTTTCCCTTTCATATATCTCTTCCATTCTCTTCCCATTACTTCATGAAAAAAAGTATTCCACCACCAAGGTCGTGCAGTACTTTGGTGCTTGGGCAGGAACATTTGAGCAAACAGGCATCTACTGGTGATGTGACCAAAGCCAAAGAGTCTGATGTTGATTCGGAGTCCTTTAGATTTATGTTAGTATGTTTTGTCTTCACCCAGACTACGTACACAAAAATGATGTGAACAATATAACATAATGAAACACCATATGACATATTAGTTTTTCATGAGCAACCTTTCATGTTTTATCTATTCTGATCAAATTTAAGGTTGGGCCCATCGGCATCTGAAGCAGCTCTTCGCGCTGCCGAAGATCAGAAAATGGTTGAATTGGTAGCGAATCTCCAAAAGGTCAAAATCGCTGTTGAGGATCCATCCCTGAAATCGATTTTGCAAACTGTTGCCCCACAACTTCTTGAACTATTCCCACAAAATGATGAAGAAGTTGAGGTTGCTGATGCTGAGAATGGTAGGCCTGCACCATCACGGCCGAACAAACGATCCCGTGTGGAAAAACCTACGTCCGCAACCGTTCCTCCTGCTCCCAAGGCTGCACCAGCTGTGGCCCCTACTCCAGTTGAAGCTCCACCAACATCAGTTCAATTTCCAAACATGGCAAAGTTGTGGTCTGGCACAAGAAAGGACTGGTTGTATGTTCGTGAAATCAAGTTTTACAACAAGTGTTTTTTGTCATGCCCAAACTCATTATTCTCATATGTGGTTTAGTGTATGTGTGTGTATGTGTCTATTTTGATTTCCATGAAAACAACACGATAGGACAAGCAAGAATTGCTCCGTCAGTTTGTTTCCAACCAAGAGAACCTGGACCAAATCGAGATGACCCTTAAAGTATCAAGGGAGCAGCAGGGTGAGGTTGAACACACACGCGAGTTGTTGACTATCCGGCAGATGCGCGAGAAGGGATTCAGTCAGAATCTTGATTTTCGAATTCATACAACCAGTTTCCTATCTTATGGATTTTGCCTTCCACCACCCAAAATGAAAACATGAAAACTCTGAAACTGGTTTTGTTTTTCCTGATTAACTGGTGATGAGTTTCCGGAACTTTCAACTTAGGCTGAAAATAGAAGCCATAATATCCAAATCGGCGCCGGTGCCGGACAGTGATTGTCCCGATGACCCAGAGAGTGTACGCTTTTGGTGTACTTGTGGGGGCCGCAGTTCTCAGAAGGAGACAACAAAAGTTTCAGCAACAGCTGAAACAACAGTTGCTCCATCGGCTGAGGGATTGTCGCAGTTGATGGGTGGTGGTGGGGAGATTGGTGCGACCGGAACATCCGGTACTTGTTCTGTTGGGAACCGACCTACCATCAAGGCATTGGTTGATATTGCGAATTCTGAAACTCCAGCAGCAGCACCCCCAGCTGCTCCAAAGGCCAAAGCTAAGGGGAAGGCAAAGGCGAAGGTGGCAGCAAAAAAACCATCAACACCAGCCGAACAGCGTACAGCTATTCGTTTCTAGATTCACATTTTGAACTACAGTTTTTTCTTTATGTACATGTGTGTGTGAATGATATTATGTGAAAACCTATCGCATGTGTTTTTGTCATCACGCAAGTTGCTTTCAATCAGGATCGCAGCTCAAGGGCGAGTTCAACAAGTGCTCCGTTGCTATGGACTTGCCCGAAGGGCATGCATTGCGCTCTTCTCTGCAGGAATGCCAGGAGAAACTTGCATCACTTCTTGACGCGTTTCTTGGGCTAATGTGTCATATGAGTTTTGAAAAACTCAGTGTGGAAAACACATCTTCACATGTTGGCGTAGTTCTTTCCGAAATGTTCTATGTTTACATTTTCAAATCTTAGAAAAATCAGGTTGAAGAACGTTCAGGATGAGGGCTTGACGGATTTTGAAACCAAGTGCGCGGACCAGGTATCTCGGCTGAACTGTTATATATATGTATTATCTACGCACGTTCAACCATGAAAAACATCGATATTGGATTCAATCAACCATCAAGAAAAACTTTACCTCCATCAACATCCCTGAATCTATGAATCTTTACTTCCGCAATCGTCAGTTGTGATCTTAAAATACTTTTAAGCCTTCATTGCCCATTAAGGTCAAGACGGTCAGGATGTTGCGAGCACAAGCACGAGCTGTGGCCTCTGAACTCCGAAAGGAAGAGAATGCTGAGTGATTCCCTAGGTTTCATTGAAGCTCGATCCCGAAAGTTTTGATTTTGAAGGTTCCATGAAAAGCCCCTGGGGGGGTTCAGTAATGAAGAACCAAAATGTGAAGTGAAACTGGGTTTTGCACCTAGAGGGCTATCGGATTGTACATTATCATTGACTTGACTCCAAATATGAATTTCCATCCCCTGTGAAAAAAAATCAACTTTGATTTGAAATCCAATTTTATGTTTTATTTGTGATTCTTTCATATGGTCGCACCCTGGTAGCCCTAGTGCAGATTGCCGGTGAACTTAGACATCTAGCTGTAGGGAGGTTTGCGTGGCCATGTGGCCTATAGCGGATCCAAATCAAATCCAGCGAAGAAGGCGAAAACAAATATAATGCACAGTCAACACGAAAGGGAAACCACAAAACCTTTTACAAATATAAACATATATATATATTTATTCACTGCTTAGCCTGGTCCCCCTCGCAGGTGATCATATCAAACAAGCTCACCACTTGCTTCGAGAACAATTGGATGAAGCGCCCCTAGGTGTAATTAATGAATTCAGGTGGTGTGATATAAAGTGAATTTGACGATAGTGACAATCCATCCAGCTGATCTCAGGTTGACGTATTCCATTGGCTCCGGCTATGCCAGTGTGAAACATTGCCGATATGTGGCCGAAAAGTATGACTCCGAAATCATATCGCAACTTGGCTCAAGATGCGATCCTGTGTAAACTCTTCATGTGAATACCAAACAAAAAAAAACACAATAGTCATGACTTTTCTTAAAAGCAACTACGCTGTTTCGGAGTTCTTATGGTCAATTCTCACTAATTTGTGAAATTTCCACATCTGCGGATTTTTGTTATCCCCCCAGTTCTTCAAGGTCCATTTAAAAACCAACCACTGAATTTGAAACCTAGGTCTGGGAGAGAGCGAGGACTTCACGAGCGTGCCACACGTGCGGGTTTGTCGATCCCCTGCCCTATCACATGGATCTCAATTCCTATGAAAACATCAGCCGAAGACGATACAATGCAAATGACACAGTGGCCAATCTTGCAACCGTATGATTTCGTTTCTCAGCTATATTCATGTTTACCCCGATTTTGTTTTGTAAATTCCACACAAACCAATTGTCCCACTTTGCCCCAAAAAAAAAATTCATTCTTGGCTGCCCAGGCTGATGCTGTGATCCGAGAGGGATACCTGAGCAGCTTGGTAGCCGATGTCTCGAAAATTCCGTTATATTGGCAGGGGATGTTGGCCGACTTCCCACAACACCCTGTCCAGCGATGGGATCCTGGTTTGTCATCTAGTTTGGGTTGCACTTTATATGGAATCTGGGAATAAACCTAAGTATGTTTTCCTAGTTTTTCCCTATTAACCCCAAAACAACTCAAAACATAGCTTAACGGTTCGCCTCAAAAACATGATTTTTCATGAAAACGAAACCAGTCGAGGAGATGAGATTGATCGCTTGAACGAGTCGTGGTTTTTCCTTGTATGGACCTCTGACCATTCTGGTAGCTCAACACATTCCCCTAGATCTAGGTGGCCAATCTGCATTTTACCTGCAAGCCTTTATGCCTATGCCAATAACATCAACATCGCCTTGGAGGCTGTGACCTTTGCCGTAACAACCAGCTTCAACAAATTAGCCACCGAAGGTCTCAAGATTCGAAATCTCGCATCCCTTGGAAATGATGTTGTAGCTTCACTTACTGGTTCAACCAAAAGTGTTTTTTCTTTTGGTAAATGTCCTCAACTCATGTTTGTTTTGGCTGGGGAGTTTGCCATCGCTGTGCGTGATCTAAGGTAGCAATCCTTGGGCTTTTCGTGATGGGTTTCCGCGGTGATTGGAAAGCTTTGGTGATGCTTTTCAACTTTAACCGTCACTACAACACCAACAAGGTGTGTGAATACTTAAATGTGTCTCAATGATTAGGTTGCGAAAAAATAATACAAACATCCGAAACTTTCAATGCCAACCCCCTGAAGGTATGTTGGTTGTGTGAAGCATCAAAAGGCATGGAGAATGACCTGAACATGAGCATTACAAACGTTGGTGAAAATGCCGAATGGTGGCAAAGTATGCTTACAACTTTACCATGGAGTATACCTCCCAGTTTTTCACGATTGCTTGGCTTCACTGTCAGTATGATTGTTCCTGACTTACTACATGTCTGGAATCTAGGCGTAGCAAGGCACGTTTTAGGATCAACATTGAAGGTCATCCTACGGGAGCAGGTTGTTTTCCACCAGAATAACATCCCCGAAAGACTGGCAGCCGCATCCGAGTCGCTGAGACGATATGCGAAGTCTCACCGGCTTCACCTGCGTATCAAGAAGCTAACCCGTGCTAAGATCGGGTGGAAACAACGGAAGTATCCAGAACTTGCGTGCAGTGGCTATGACAGCTATGTGGTTGGTAAATGGCTCCAACATCTTTTACAACCCCATTCAGCAACTTATGGTGATATCCTTTCAGTGCTATGGAGTTCAAACAAGGCTATTAGCACAATGTATGCCAGCGATTCATGGTTTCTCACGCAATCTGAGAAAGAAACAGTTCGTAGCACCGGTGAAATTTTCACAAAGTTGTACATGAAACTGGCTGGACAAGCCATCCAACAGCACCAGCTTTTGTGGAGAGTGATTCCCAAAATGCATTTACTGAGTCACATCTTCAGGTTTCATCGTGGTGTGAACTGCGCACGATTTTCTACATGGATGGACGAAGACTTTTTAAAGAAGATCAGCAAAGTGCTGGCACTCACCTCAGAAAAAACTGCCCAAAAGAGGCTTTTGGAACGTTGGTTACTTTCCCTTCATGAACGCATGAAGAAGAATCTAGCGGATTGAGGGGGTAGATGTAAAACACATCTCAAATTTCAACTTGTCGGATCTCGTCGCCGCCAAAAAAAAAGCTGGCCTCTTCAATTTTCACCATCAGCAATCACCATGGCGTGTCAGCATCATCATGATTTTTTCAAATTTAGAAGGAATATACATTGACATATTTGTTAATAGTGCAAGTTGACGAATTTAGTGTATGTATTTGTATCGAAAATGAAACTTAGATACAAAAGACATTTGATGTATGAACATGTTTTCGGTAATATTCAACATGATTTGTTAATTCGTGTCTAAAATCTCTACATATATACATATATTTGCTTCAAAACACAGTTCTTTTTGTGTTTTGAGGAGTTGATGCAGTTTGTGCAATCTGAAAATCTTGAACCCGTGATATGTTCAAGATGCCAATATTGCCAAGTTGGAACGATGAAACATTGGCCAGGGCAGAGGGTGCTTGGTGGATCCTTAGTTCATCATGGTAAATTAGCTAGGTCGCCAAAAACGGCTTCAAACAAACGAAAACTGCGAATATCACACGGTGTGATTTTCAACACTGGGACGGTCAAACCGTGAAAACCGTGAAAACCGTGAAAATCACCATTTGGCCGTGGAAATCGCCATTTGGCCGTGGAAAAGTGTAATTTCACACCGTGAAAACCATTTGGCCTCGAAAAACACGAATGTCCGTAGAAACACATTTTCATGGTCGTTCATGGTTTGGCCTCGGTTTTTGGGGCCGAAGGGTCCTCCAGGAAGTGCATCATCTGCGCCGAAATCAGGCTGGGGTTTCACCTATGAAAAGGAAAATGATCCATGGATTGTCGTTACAGAAAGGGATCAGGCAACCCCAGAGACTACCAGTGCCCAAGGATCGACCACCACGAACGTGCCAACCACCGTGATCAATCCATATTGTGTTCCACCAATGGCATATGATCCTGGATCAGAATCCGCTGGGGAAGACACCATTCTTCCCGATGATGAGTGGCGATATCCAACATTGCCTGATGGAATAAGATATGAGAGATTCAAAAGGAGCAACAAGAACCTTGCTGATAGGATCGGTACGATCAAGCTGTTAGCCCAATCCGGATTTCTCTTCAAGCCTATGGTAGAAGAAGCAATCGTCCCAGTCAGTCACAAATCAACATATTCGTGTTACCTCCGCAAAGT
>OMLO01001941.1_pt1 | contig 16357 bp, 17 predicted proteins | sample 1674811 | NCBI WGS metagenome assembly OMLO01 (sample SAMN06265003, study PRJEB25207) | coral metagenome | isolation source: Coral host | place: Mexico:La Bocana,Puerto Morelos, Mexico | collected 2008-11-13 | reverse complement strand
TCACTGCCTCCTCACTTCTTCTTCACTTCCTTCTCACTGCCTCCTCACTTCTTCTTCGCTTCCTTGTCACTGCCTCCTCACTTCTTCTTCACTTCCTTCTCACTGCCTCCTCACTTCTTCTTCGCTTCCTTGTCACTGCCTCCTCACTTCTTCTTCACTTCCTTCTCACTGCCTCCTCACTTCTTCTTCGCTTCCTTCTCACTGCCTCCTCACTTCTTCTTCACTCTTTACCACCTCGGCATAATTGCTCGCAACCGGTTCAGTGCACTCCTGCAACGTATGCCTTCATATTTCACATGAATCTAGACAAACAGCTTTTGCCTCAGGACTTTCAGATTAGCTTGGCGTGTTCCTTCCTACGCTTCTCTTTGTGCTTTCACATTGCCTCACCCTGCAGCTATACATCAGCTCGAACTTGTCCCGCACCCCGCATCATGGCGCTCGACTTGAATTTCATCGATGGCTTCAATAGAGAGGTGGGTGAACAAGATGCAGGCTTAACATTCGAAGAGGCATGCGCGCATGTTCAAGGACAAAAGATCATTGGTCCATTAAGCAAGCCTCTGAAGTGCGATCGCCCAGCAGATGCGGACATTGTGCTTTTGGACCTACCACTTCGGAACACTGTGGAAAATGGAGGCAAATTGGAGCAGTTTGCAGATCTGATCCTCAATCACCCTGTCGAAGTCACACAAGACTTCCTAGACAACACCCTCTACAAGTTATGTGCGCAGAACAAATTTCGAGATCTTCCAGAACCATTCTGTTTCAAATCTGAGCCCAATGTGCCCTACAGCATCCAAATCATTGTCCGACCAGCCCTCCGACCGCCAGATCAAGAAAAGAAGTACTTCGACATCTTGAAGCACATCTACCTGCACAGGAACAAGGTCTTTTCGAAAGATATTCTGACCTACTGTCATGGCCATGCGCTCCGATTCGACTGGGGCCAGCAAGTTCGAACAGGACTCATGGCTTTCAACTACATGTTTGACCGCGTGGGGGGCATGCAAATTCGGCTCTGGACAATAGCTCCGAAGTTTGAGAAGAAACATGCCAGGGAAGAGGGCTACAAATTCATTCGTGACCATGGCCCCAGATCAAACAACAAGAACCAGTTCATGGAATGGACTGATGAACAGGTCCACATGCCAGGTGGCAAGATTGAAGGCTGGAACGAGGGCAAGGTGAAGGAAGCCCTCAACAACTATTATAGAGGACGGCAGAATGCAAAAACACTGGAATATTGGCCGTTCACCCTCAAGAGCTCCTGTGCATGGTTCCTAGATGGTGTCTTGGTGAAGATGCTTCCAACCATGCGCCAACATGCCATTACATGGATAGGGAGAACGCGGGTTGGAAAGTCCGTGGGTTCCAAGACTATCCTGTTCGCACAATCTCGCTTCGAGATAGATCAAGCGAACCGCGCAGACCTTGTGCCGTCCATCGTCTGCTAAACATCTCGACTTCTTTAAGGCTGAGCCCATCACGAAGCTTCAACGCAGGGACGCTTCTTTCCTGAAGGCTTTCCTGAATCCTTCTGTCACTTGGTCTGAAGCTTCCGTTTCCATGGTTTCAAGCGTTGACACTTACTAATGAGGGAAATATCACTGAAAATAATACAAAACGTTCTTCGAGAATGAAATGCCGCGTAACATTTGCATGTGATCACTGCGACCGTAAATGTCACACTAAGGAAGAAGATGCAACAGTTTGGGCTCGCTACTCCTCAGCGCAGTTTGATCATGTTTGATCAAGGTGCTGGGCGGCACGCGGCAACAATCCATACAACCAGAATGTCGATCGAGAGTTGTTCGAACAGATGCAGAAGGAACGCAAAACTTCCATCTCACACAGCCAGTTCTTGGACCTCATTGCTCCATCGTTCTCTGGCATTGATGACGCAGAGGACATGGCCGCAATTCTGGCTCGCACACACATGATTGTTCTCACAGATCATGGTATCTACTGGCGCTTGGCATTGACTTCGAAGAGTGATGTTGAGTTTATTGCATGGTCAGAGGATCATGTGAAGGACTTGCTTGCCGAAAGCCAAAGGCCTATCTTCCAAAATTTCAAGCGCAACCCAGATGGGCATACTCTTCCAAGCTCATTCCACGAAGATGCGCTGTGGTCTCAAGAGCTTCTTCGTCGTTTGCTCAATGGTGAAGCTGTGCCAAGGACGGTGACCATTCGTGGTTGGTCCCTTTTCGGCGGAGAGCCTCGTGACATTCAACAAGCTCCTTGGCTGATTCCTGAACGTGAACTTGCCTTGAAAGTCAAACAGGAAAAGTTCGACCAGGCCTTCAAACGATTACGGAGGTCATCATCTACCGAACTCATCGACCTGGATCCATCCCCTGTCAAGAAGCCTCGGTCCTCTGAGACTGCGTCTTCATCTGCTCCTCATGCACCCCCTGCCACGCCCATGAATCCAGACAATTTGCCTGCGCTTGAACAGATGATGGATGAAATGTCTGAGGAGAACCCCTGAAGCTTGGAAGTAGTCTTTGCGCAGACTAGAGTTTTGGATCTGGAGATGCCTCTAGTACGAAAAAAGAAAAGTTAGCGGATTGAGATGCTTTGCGAAGAGTAACAGCATCATATCTTACATTGCGTACCCCGTCCACAGCCACGATGTGAGTTCTGTCTCATTCATAAATCTTGGATGTACTGATTAAACTTCAATTTCTTTTCTCATCAAAGCAACTGAAATCCATGTCTTAGAAGCATGCAAGTGCAAAACTGTAGTGGAAGCGTTCATGCCGCAATCTCCTCGTGAATCTCATTGCCCTGGTGGCTCAGACCTATGTATAAGGTTCGTTGATGTCTGGTCTATAGGCCCCTTCTGCATCGCCATGCCGAAGAAGTTGATGAAGGCTGTGAAGAATAAGCCCAAACCTTGGCCTGCTCCCAAAAGAGGAAAAGCTCGAAGCTATATGAAAGTGATCCAGAAAGCAAAGCCGGCCCACAACAAAGTGCTGTACGTGCGTCATGAAGAACATGTCAAGAAGTTTGACAAGAGGAAGGCTCGATGGGGACGACCAGTTCACATGCTTGCCAACATGAAGGGCAGAGCCTTGGTGATGCTTCTTCGTGCGGATGGGCTCTCAAAACATTGGGAAGGCCATTCATGCCCTCGATGTAGTGAAGGGTGCATGAGTCCTTTCTACTTCGACAAAGTCAAAAAGATTTGGGTACATCGTTGTAATGCAAAAGGATGTCAAGCTCGCATTCAACCACATGACTACCATCCTATCTTCTTCGGTGTCTCTGGCCCTCAGCAAACACCTTTGGCGCTACAAGCAGCAGCCCTGTGCTGTGCTCTAACAGGAGTTCCCAATTCATCAGTACCCGCCCTTTTGGACATTCACACCAAGGCAGTGGAACGGAGGGCAATGTAGGTTCAGTCGGAAGAAAAGAAGATTGTCTTTGGAGCAAGGAGGAAGTGGGCGGATGTGGAAGCTGACGAGGTGGATCTGGGGAAAGAGGAAGTGGCCAAGTCAGTGAAAAGCCGTGGCAAGGTTCAATGGGAGCAGTGGGGGGGGCTTGTTGAAAGGGGCTGCCCCAGCACTTTGGTTCTCTATCGCCTTCGGCCAAAGCTGACAGCCAAACGCGCCCCAGGTCCTGGGCCCATCAGTCGCAGAGACTGGGCCCGAATTGCTACCAAACACTTGCCACAGAAAAGTCATTCTTCACGCTGATGGGGCGCGTGCCTATAAATTGAAGGTGCCAGATGTGATCCACGACAATGTCGTTCGCAAAAAGAAGCTGGTTAAGATCAAAGGGAAGGCCACGTGGGTGAAGCCACACTATACAAAGGTGTACAAGCACAACCTACCTGATGGCAAACAGGTTGTGGTAAAGGCTGGCGCGCAAATTATTGACCGCTTCTGGGGTCTTTTGCGCCAAAGCCTGAAGTTCATCAATCGCAAGCCTGGAAGTGCTCTACTACAAAGGAAGATTCGATCTCTTCAGTGGGTTTACTGGAACAGGGGGAAGAACATGTGGCAGGCCACCGGTGCCATGCTTCAATTTCTGTTTCAATCCTAAGCCACTGACCATAGGCTATTCCATCGGCCGATTGGGTAGCTCAAGGGCTAAGATAAGGTAAGGTTGGATGCCTTGCTAGACAGAGCGGCTGCTATGAAGATGCAAAAAAGCTTGCTGTGGTGCTCGTGCATTCTCTTCTTTCCCTTGTCGAAGCTAGAGTCACAGCTTGTGCTCCTGGCCCCCTAGCTCAATGTCCATTTCCTGCTTTTTCAGCCTTTCTATTTTCATGCTGCAATCCCATACACGAAGGCAAAACCAAAAAAATGCACCATACCACATCGCAAGACATGCGCCAGATCCATCTGCTATCTGCTTCCAATATCCAACTTCCTCTAATTCCATTAGCCATGACTCAACCCCCGCAGGGAAACCAAACAAACAAAACAAAACAAAACAAAACAAAACAAAACAAACAAACAAACAAAAAACCTTAGGAAACCCAACAACTTGCAGCAACAAACCTTGAAAAACGCATCCTAATTACATTGACACATGCGTGTGTTTAGATCATAGATCCAGAGATACTTCGTAAGCTGATTCTTGTGAAACAGTTGACAACGTTTAGCTTCCTGTAGCCATTTGGATCTTTTCTTTTTCACTTGCAAGATGCCACGGAAGTGTGTAGGTACACTGTCTGGTGAGCCGTGCTGCTTTGGAATCGATAAACAGCCAGCACTTCCATCAGTAGGAGCCCGTTGCTCCTTCTGCAAGCCAAAAGAGGACTTGGGAAGCCTTTCAAGAACATCGTGGGCAGCAATAGCCAGGGTTGCTGCAACTTTGACTGCTCACCAACAAGCTTTGCTTTTAGACAGGTTGACTGATGTACCAAATTTGAAAAGCATGGTGGAAGCAGCCATAGTGAAGAAATGTGGTCAGCTCCCAGTCACTGAGTCTGAAGAAAGGGCCGAGATCCACACCAGACATGAAAGCGCACCATGTCAGGAGATGAAGATCTCAGATATGCCTTCCAAGCATCATCAGCGAATCACTTTGCTAGACCAAGGAAGCTTTGGTTTATGCAGTGAGTTCTCGTTGGCTACTTGTGCAGCTCATTCACTGCAGTGCAAGTACGGCCTGTTCCTAAGCGATGAGACTTTGTTGGACAAATGGCACAGCAATACCATTCCACCGAAAGCCATGTGGCCTGACGAGTGTGCCAGCTTTCTTGGCGAGTTTCGGCACCAGTGGCCTTTTACCATCCACACAATGTCTCTCACTCTGCATCCTGCTCAGCACTGGAAGCATTTTTGTCACATGGTCCATGCGTTTGCTGGCTTTCGTTGCGCAATAGTCGTTGCCAGTATCGGTCCACCCGGGGACAGAGGCAACCACTCAATGAGCGCCATCCATTGGAATCAATGCGATGGCAAGGTGGTATGCCAGAATTCATGGGGGTGCAACCTAAACCCTTTCATAGAGATACATAGCTCCGACTTTGTGCGTGGATGGGTCGTAGAAGTTGTGATCTCTAGCACAGTTGTCCCCAAGGATGGCAAGCAGCAAAAGATTGCACCACCCCCGGCTAAGCCGGAGTGGCAACGCTTACTTGCATCCATCCGTCAGTCGTGAAGTGGAGACGGCTCGCTTGTCAAAAACTCTTCGGCGCGAACCGTTTCCGATGTTGTGACTAAAGCCTTTAGCTCTACATGTCTTCAGAAAATTCAAGATATCAAACAAACAAAACAAAACAAGCAAACAAACAAACAAACAAACAAACAAGAAATTCAGCCAAAAGCAAGAAACTTTGAAACATCCAAAAATTTGGACAAAAAAAAACAAGAAAAAAAACAAAAAAATTGGACTAAAACGAAAAAACACATAAAAAACAAAAATTTGGACCAAAAACCAAAAAAAACTTCGAAAAAACCAAAAATTTGGTCCAAAATACTATTCCAGTACTACTCCGTACTACAAAGTACTACTCCAGTACTAGCCAGTACTACTCCGTACTTCAAAGTACTACTCCAGTACTACTCCGTACTACAAAGTACTACTTCAGTACTACTCCTACTACAAGTACTACTCCAGTACTTCTCTGTAATAGAAAGTACTACTCCAGTACTACTCTGTACTACAAAGTGCTACTGTGTATTGAAGAATCTTACATGAAATGTCATTGACATTGCGGGGAGCAACAAGTCTCACCCTCCAACCCCACCAAATACTGCGCCTGCCACGTAGAAAGACTCGCATGCTCAATTTCGTCACATTTGATACATCATGTACAATGCGCGGAGCAATCGGTGTCACGATCCAACCTCACCAAATATTGCGCCTGCCACGAAATATGACGCTGCAAAATTTCAGAGAAAATGTTCGAAAACAGGTGAAACGTCATTTACAATGCGGGGACGATCCGAGAATGATCCGACCATGATCCGAGAATGATCCGAGAATGAAACCGTCAGTCCGCAAACCCGCCTCGCAACCAAGCTTATTATACTTTTCCAGGTCACCACGAGCATTTTGTAATGGAAATTACAACGTTTTGTGCCCCGGCTATCATTCAAAAAGTCACCAAGTGCTGCGCCTGCGATGAAACCTCACCAAATACTGCCCCTCCCACAAAATGTGACGCTTGAACTTCACCAAGTGCTGCACCTGCCAGGAAAAGTGACGATTGAACTTTACCAAGTGCTGCACCTGCCGCGAAAAGTCACACTTGAATTCACCAAATACTGCGCCTGCCACGAAAAGGTTGAGCCTCACCAAGCGCTGCGCCTGCCACGAAAAGTCACATTTGAACTTCACCAAATATACCTGCCACGAAAAGTGACGCTTGAACTTCACCAAGTGCTGCACCTGCCACGAAAAGTGACACTTGAACCTCACCAAGTGCTGCGCCTGCCACGACAAATGAAAGTCCAACCTTACCAAATACTGCGTCTGCCACGCAAAATAACTCGTACGCTTGATTCTCGTTACATATGATACGTCATTTACAATGCGTGGAGCAACAGGTGTCACGATCCAACCTCACCACATACTGCAGTGCCTGCCACGAAAAATGACGCTGCAAAATTTCAGAGAAAATGTTCGAAAACAGGTGAAACGTCATTTATACAATGCGGGGACAATCCGAGAATGTTCCGACCATGACCCGAGAATGATCCAACCATGATCCGAGAATGAAACCGTCAGTCCGCAACCCGCCTCGCAACCAAGCTTACTTTTCCAGGTCACCACGAGCATTTTGTAATGAAAATTACAACATTTCAAAAAGTCACCAAGTGCTGCGCCTGCCAAGAGAAGTGACGCTCCAACCTCACCAAATAATGCCCCTGTCACGAAAAGTGACGCTCGAGCTTCATCTTACTCTACTCTACTCTACCCTACTCTACTCTTCTCTACTCTACTTTACTCTACTCTACCCTACCCTACTCTACTCTACTCTACTTTACTCGACTCTACTTTATTCTACTCTGCTGTACTCCACTCTACTTTTCTCTACTCTATATACTCTACTCTACTCTACTCTACTCTACGCTACGCTACTCTACTTTACTCTGCTCTACCCTACTCTACTCTATTTGACTCTACTCCGCGATCTTGTTCGTATATCGGAAATTTCTCAGCTAAGCTTCCCTTGGTAATTTTGATGTGAGATGTGAATATTTGTTGAATTCTCAATGAAGAATCGCAATTGAACTGACGCATGTTTTTTGCTGCATTTTTTTGCATCTTCTACATTTCACCCACTTTTGCTGAGGTTCACCCTCCCAACGCAAGAAAGCTGTCCAGCGAAGATTTCGAGGACATTTTGGGACAACATGTTCTTTTCATGGAATTTTCGACAGTTTCACGGGCTGTAGTGTTTCTTGATTTCCACGAAATTGCGACGAATTCTGCAATTTGTGGAACGAAACAAATTCAAATTCAAAAAAGACATTCATACGTCCTGATACCTCCCCCTCCCAGGCGTTGTGTTGTCGCACTGGCCTTTCACGAGCTGAGATCTCCAGGTTGTGACCTCCTAAGGAAAGCAATACTGATAGCCGTGGCCATTCCCAGATTGTTGCGGACAAGATGTTACATCCATACATCATCCAAGCAAGATGCCAGTAACCAGTGATTAGTGCGAATTCCCAGCTTAGGTACATGAGTTTCATGAAGATTACTGATGGCAACTCAAGTGAAGCAGCAGTGGAATTCCTAGTTGCTTGAGCGCTGCTCATTGTAAACGCTTCGAAGATGTATCATTTTGATATCTTATGGTTTGTATCAAAGGTGTGAAAACACTTTCAAGGATGTTCAATGTGTTTTCACATGTTTCACCTGAGGAAAAGATCATCCAAGAGGTGCCATATTTTCAAGGTCCACTACAAGATCGTATGTTGTCAGCCCTGCTCCTTTGGCGAAGCAGCGGGATTCGACGTGGAGTGAAATTTAAATTCAAAATGCACATGTTCTTGCAGACTTTGACAATTGAAAGAAGAGCAAACGCGGGATCATTGGAAACTTGAAACTATGGGTGAAACTTTGATTCCTTGGGTTAAAGAACGGCTTTCATTTACAGTATACTTTGTTGCACACGAAGTTCTCCTGAAAGGACTGCCACAAAAGACTCCACCCAAACTTTTATACGTGCTACCCAATCCCAGGTTGCACGTGTTGCACTTTTCACCATTGAAATCACAGCATGGTTCGTTGGAGTCTCTTTGCTCAAGACTTCCTGTCTCGTTCCAACATCATTGTCATCGTGTTTTGAAAGTTTGAGCATCATGGAGGAGCATGGGCTGACACATGCAGAGAGGCAACTTTTTTTTGGTCTTTTGAACGATCCACTGGCAGAAGCAGGAGGAGGGACGAACTGGAGGCAGAGGATTGGGATTCGCCACAAGGATCCAGCACAGGACGTTCAAATCCCAGATTGTGAAGAGAATTCAGATGTAGGTCAAGTGGAGGATGCAGAGCATGGAGGCGATGCATGTCATCCACGAGAAAGACAGGAAATTGAGGATGTGGTAGCGATGCCGGCGCTAAGGAAGATGGGCCCATCCACCCTTAGGTTTCGGTTCGCACCTGGAATTGTAGTACGCGACAATTTTCTGCAATCATTCCTAGAATTGTATACCCAGAGCATTGCGGAAGGGCCACCAAAGCCAGTGAGTTTTCACACGTTTGGAAGGTCCAGAGGCCATTGGCTGCTTCCCAGGAATGGAAACAACACTATACAATATAAGTTCAAGTTTGTTCTATCGACCGAAGAACTGCAAGAAGAAAGTCCTGGCTATTTTCAACTTGATCCTCAATATTGCCCTGTTTTGGTGCAAACAGAAAGGACCAATCTGGATTTTGACACTGCGATCCAAGGCATCGAAGCCTCCACGAAAAGAATGAAACGCACTTTCTGGAATACGACGCCACAGGCAACATATCCTGGCGACACGAGGAAGCACCCTCGGGATCATCTGCTTGGCAGTGGGGAAGCAACTTGAGGCAAATGAAGTCGGCATCATCAGTCCAGACACAGTGCAAATCCTGAACTTTCAACATGGTTGGAACGGAAAGCTTGATATCAAGAATGGAACATGTGCAGACTGGTTGAGCTCTCGCACAATGCTGGGAAGCAAAGGGCAGTTGTTCTTGGGCGATTGCAGACAAGCTTGCCAAAGGGTTGCATGGAAATCCCAGACAGAAAACATCAGCGCAATCAAAACATGTCAAGGGAATTCCATCCATGTGGCAGTGACAACCTACACGCTTCACATCGTTTCACAAGGTCACGATTTTTGATGTATATGAGGAACCCGTTGGATGAGCATAGGCTTCCACACGACGGAGCCTTCACAGGGCCGTGCTCGGCATTAAATACACAAAGATGCGTGGTTCATCCCAGTGGATGTATGCTTCTTGCCTTGGGGGCTATGATATAGTTGCACGCAGTTGGGTGACTGGAAGTGATACAATTGGAGCATCAGAATTATCCATTGCAGACAACTCCGGATTAAAATCTGACAAAGACATCAACCTGGCATCCATTTGTTTGCCTCTCCGAAAGAGGAAAGGAAGTGGTCTAGTGGTGGTACGCAACATGAACAACCAAGGACTTCGGCTTACATGGCTGGAAAAGCCACATATGCATCCATCAAGACATTTGTTGAGACCGGAAGACACTCGGAGTTTGGAAAAGCAGACCATTGTACCTTTCATTGAATGCTTTCTGGACAGGTTGGTGGAGGCAGGGTTAATTCACTTGAGAATTTGGCAGACAAGCAACTATTGAACACATCTTTGCAAGCCGTGAGGATAGCAAAACAGTTTCGGACACCTGCTGGGTTTGGGATGCCGCGATGCCCTTAAAAAGATGATCATTTGGAAGAGCGACATTGATCCAAATGAATTGACAGTGGTCGTTTTCTTCCACGACATAGGCAAAAAAAGGGCTCTTGACAGCCACAGATGAAAAAGCGGTTGAATTGCCGCACGTGCAGAGCCCTGTGGCACTTGCCGCCTGCGTGGATGAATAGCTTCAGTTCGCCCACCCTTCTTCACAAGTTATTGTGTACCTGACACTTGCGCTACAATCCTTTGTGTGCTGTAGTATAGTCCCCCAAAAATCTGGTTTATTCAGTTTATTTCTGTTGTTGCCACCTGTCGTTGTGTTCCTGTTCTTCACCTGATGCCACTTACAATTTTTTCACTGCGGAAGGAGGGGCCTCAAGCAATTGGCTCTAGTGACTCTAGTGGCTCTTCAGCTTTGCCAAGTGCTTCCGCAACTTTGACACTGCTGTCCAGGAACGAAGTGGAAAGTCGCTTTGCCTTTCCATAAGCGGTACCATCAGTAGAAGAAGCAGCCACAAATGTCGAGCCCTTGGAGGAAGTTCTGGACTCAGATAAACGACTCCTGGCTGGACTATGGTGGCTGGAAGTTGAGGATGCTGCCGCCATGCAAATCCTGGCAAAAGGTGGACTAATCAAAGGCAATGCTGGAGTCTTTGGCATGGACTATGGGGAAGATCATGAAAGCACCGAACTACAAATATTCGACATAGCGCACAGGCCAAGAAACGCTGCGCCGAAGATCACCGCAAGGCTCATCTGCATGACTTTTTTCATCAGAGACGGATGAAAGACAACGCAAGATTGCGAGAGCAAGCGACGAGAATGATATCTCACCGCAGAGATTCTCACAAGATCAATGGCCCGGTCTCTGAAGAAGAGGAGCAAATTGTTGCTAAAGTCCCTTAGATCTGGAGAACCACTGACACTGGCATCTTGTCCAGCCGCAAAACGACTTCATGGAGTGATGATGGCCATGAACCTGATGAACCTGATGAACCTGACGAACCTGACGAACCTGACCATCACGCCAGCCGACTGTTGGAAGCGCTTTCCGACATCGACATTGGACACTGTTTCTTTGAGAACTTCCGGTTGCCGACGACGCACCAAACGCACGGAGATGAGAGATGTGAGAGATGAAGGCAAGGTAGCCAATATGAAACCAATATGAAAACCAATATGAACTTCAATCAATCATAAGATCATAAGTGTCTTCATTGTGTCTTCGCTAACTGCACCACGCCCACCACGAGCACAACCGCTACCTTGGACGAGGAGGCCTTTCACAGGGTACCTCGGACGCGACCAGGCGATCCATGGCCTTCGCGAGCAGATCTTCGAAACATTTGTTGGCAGAGAAGATTTTTCTTCAAAACTTCCAAAGATGAAAATTTCAATGATGAAAACTTCCAAAGTCCGAATCTGTGAATTTCTGGCTCGGGACATCGAATGGCATACGTCGCATACGTCGCATACGCCGCATACGTCGCATACGTGGCTGCGCGCAGGCCTTCGGGCATTTCGTCACCGTGAGACAACGTGAGATAACTGAAATGTCTTCTTTTTGCCCTCTAGACTCTAGTCATGAAATGTTGGGACATGTTGATGGTTTATCAGGGGAAGCCTGAAGGCATTCAAGAGAGCTGGCCGACCTGTCAAAGGTCTATGCGCATTTGTCAGAAGAGTACCTGATTCGGTTCGGATCCGTTGATGATCGAAAGGTTGTTGCTCATTCAGAGTTCGCCAAATCGGACCTGGCCAGGCTGTTCAGAATGGCTTTCCAGTTGGCCGGCAACAATCCGAGTGTTCTGAACCGCCCCAGCACAGGACCACAACTACCTTTGCTATCCTTTGCTCAAATTTGAAGGCTTGACACAAGATCTAAGAGGTCTTATGACCTGCAGAAGCAGATGGACGATTGGGATGCAAAGGTTGGAACGGCTCTCAAATCTGATTCTGAACAAAAACAGGGACTCAAGAGATCTGAAATGTAGGATGAGACAAAGCCGCTCGCATGAAAAGAAGAGTTGTGCATGCTCCAGTGTTTTTAGTAATCGTATTCTTTGGAATGGGCCAGACACTTCCCTCAAACTCGTGCGCACATCTCCTGAAAGAACTAAGAGAAAGGATACGGATACAAGGATTTTGTATGATTTTCAGCTTTGGATATGACATTCCACATCAAGTTTTAGTTTTGACTCATTGTAGTAGTAAAGATTAGTGAATGTATATGTATTATATATGTAACTTGTTGGCATTGTGTGGATTCTTTGTCAAAAACCTGGGAGCGGATGCGTTGTCAAGGGATTCACGGTGATCATCCAAGGAAATTGCCAGAGGAGATTGACTTTGCATCTCGGCAGCGTTCAGTGCCAGGTGGCGATGTTTAATTTGTTTGATGTACGCTGTACATCGCTGTACATCGCTGTACACCTTCATCCTTCTTGTATCTTGCAAGGCAAGGAAAAATTAGGGGTGAATTTTCACAGGAACGTCATCGCGCACGCTGAAAGCGACACATACCCTTTAAGATCCCTTTCTTGATCCCTTTTGAAGATGTTGGAACTGCCTCTAACTCGCATCTCGGTTGAAGATGGAGCAACGAGGTCATTTTGGCCTCTGCTTTGAGCATCTTGGCTTCATCTCAGATCCTGAAGAGTTTGAAAAAACTGACGCGTAACGTGCCAAAGGTGTGTTCAGCGAACGAGCTGCGCTGGATGACAAGATGAGTTGCTTGGCCTTTCAACTTGTTCTTTCGTGCTTGACACCAGAGCATCTTCATCAAAAATCCTCTCATTTTGCCCATGTTATCAATTTTTCTCATGATTGTCATTTTCCACATCCAACATTGGTTCTTGTCATTCTCACTATGCATCACTTGCATCAGTCGGAACGATAGCAGCGCCAAGGATTCCTTTTTCGTTTATATAGCTCAGACGCAACCGGTACTGTCTCCAAGCAGGTTCCAGCAGACAACGCCAGCAATTTTGCAATGGTGACACTATGAAATCAAGATTAATAGGAAGATCATTCAAGATGAACAAATGTGAAGCTTCATTCGGAGGATCTTACCAAGCTCATGGATGACGTGCTGCCAGAGTTTCTGGGCGAAGATGGGCAACTCACATGACCATTAGAGAAATCACTGAGATGAGGTTTCCAGATGATGAGAGAAATAGGCGGGTTGAATTTGAAAGAGTTCTTGTCAATATTCTAAGCACTCTCTGAAACTCATTGATTTTGTACATGATCGAGCTGTTGAAAATTTTGTAGCATGCTGCATGCTGGCTTTTGGACAAGTTCAGTGCCAGGCTGATTGATCGTGCTGTTCAAGGCACCTTCGAAGAGCTTCTTGGCAAACAATTCTTGACATGCCGACACATGCCAATCTTGCAGGCATTTTTGTAATGCAATTTGGGAGTAAAAAGTGTTAGAAGCCTAGGCTATGCAAGCTATTCAAGCTATTCAAGCTATTCAACAGCTATTTGAGAGCTATTTGCTATCTCCTCTTGTGCAAAAGTCATGTCGAGATCAGGCTTTGTGGAAGCAGTGAGGACCAGGCCCACTTGGACCGGGTCGAATCGAATATTTTTCAGAAACTCAAGCCCTTTCAAGGCAGTCCTAGATATATTCTCAATACAAATTCTGCCAGGAACTTGGAATGGAGCAGCCAGAACCTCAGTTTTTTAGGAGCCGCGTGCAAACATGTCGACATCCGTGTCTCGATCTAGTCTTGGGCTCCCTGACTTGACTAAGTGGCCTTGACTTGACTTGAGCTTTCTTATCTTAACATGAGTTCAGTATAGTCAAGTTACACCTTTAGAAATATTGCAAAGTATTTAACTTTCCGAAGTCCAAGTGTCTTGAGGGGGCGCCCTCCGGAAAATGCTTGCGAAAATGCAGCCTTCTCGTAAGATCGTGCATGTCGATCGTCCGACACTGCAATAACATCATATAACATCGGCATTTTGCTGTGTCCTGCGCAACCCTTTCGCTTGTAAATTCAAATCGACATTGCTCGGCGCGACCCTTTCGTAGAATCGTGCGTGTCGATCGCACGAACCTGTAGTAAAATTGCGTTTTAGCGTGCTGGAACGGTGCTCCTCATTGTGTTTTGCTGCAAGTCTTCGCTGGCTTTCTGTTGCGCTGCGTCCAAGGTTTTGGAACGTAGCTTCAAAATGCTTGCGTTCCGAATTTTTGTTGATTAAGTTTTCCCTATTAACTTTTCTAATTCAATTTGTATACAAATTGTGTTTTTCCGGCTGTGGGCTCGATCTCTCCGGCTTTTGTACATGGCCACATATCTTTGGTGTAAAAGGATGTGTGTGTATGCGGCACGCGGGGCACATAGGCATGCTTGAAGATCTGACATGATTATTCCCATGCATTCAACAGCAGGCACGTTGTTGATATATTATGGCTTCTCATGTTCACGCCACCGTGTGCGTGACTCTGCGCGCAGACGCCATGCGGTCCGCGAAAAGTTAACAGATTATATGGTGTGTCTGAGGATGAAGTGAAAGTTATCAATGCTTTGAAGGATGACTGGCAATGTCGTGCCGCGCGAGAACATGAAGATCCCAACGATGAAAAAAGAAGGTTTGCTGACTCGCAAGAGTTTGCATGCATTGCCATGGAAAGACTGCTGAGACAACTGGTGTAAAAGGTGTCTGGTGTCAAAGGTGCCTGGTGTAAAAGGTTTCTGGTGTAAAAGCCTTCTGGTGTAAAGGGTGTTTTTGCGTGTCGACTTCCATACACTTGACTTGTTTTTTTTTGACTTGAATCACATGACTTGACCTGTTGCGTGTAGCACAAGCAGGGAGAATCATCACCTGGAACACCATCATCTAGTGCATAAGAAGCGCCCTTCGCTTTGTTCTTCCGGTACCCACGGTGGGCCTAGCTTCATTGTGACTGCCATATGACTGCGTATCAAAGTTCCACTTTCACAAAAATAATTCTTTGCTGCAAAGATCATGATGCAACGGTGCCCAAATCTGCTTCTCATATTCTCAAAATGGCTGCACATGCAACTCTTGTAGTGTGAATCCAGTGATTTGTTCTCAATATACTGTTACACGATACGAAACAATATCGCCAGAAATACCAAAGTTTCTTGAATGTTTTTGTTATGTTGAACTTCTCAGGTTCCAAATGGCTGCCACACCCCTCATCGGCTAAAATCTCAGCTCACATCGATCCAGTCACAGCAACAAGTATCAATACAAGAAAAAAAATTGAAAAAGAACGTATCACATTCATTAAGGTTAAACAAAAACGATGAATTCATGAATTTGCCAAGGTGAGAGGTGTACCATCTTTTTCTGAGCGCCAAAGGCGGCCCAGACCCCCAGCGAACGGGCCCGTGAGCCGGCTCGTGCGCCTGTGAAATATTGCGAGTGATCCATGGTGGATGCGCAGAGCCAGGTGTTTGTTTCGAAGAGCGTTTTGAGCCGGATTTATATTTTGTTTTTTTATTGATTTATGCATATTCAACGATTTGAAGTCATTCAAAATAGAGTTTAATTTAGTTTTTTTTCACTGGTTCAATGTGCAATCCCCCTCGGGTGTTGCGATGCTCCAATTTGTTCTCGACATTGCTCCAGGATAAAAGATGAATTGGAAGATGCAGCTTTTGAAATACTACATCCAGAGGAGTTTATTGCCCTTTGAATCCTTTGAGAACTTTTGTAAACTTTGATGTTTTTTCTCATGCCTTTATTTTTTTGGGGGCAAAAGGAGCGTAGAGATTTACGCCAACTCCTGGGCGGCCCTGAAGGCAAACGAAAAAAAACACGTCGCATCGTCGAACTTCGAAGACGAGTGAAACGCTGTGAAGGTGAAGCACTGGTGAATAGCGCCGTGCACGAACTCCAGGAGGAGACAGATGTGGAATGATGTGGAATGATGTGAAATGTGAGAAATTGCAAAATATGAAAAAAAAGAGAAGAAGAGAAGAAGAGAAGAAGAGAAGAAGAGAAGAAGAGAAGAAGAGAAGAAGAGAAGAAGAGAAGAAGAG
>OMLO01001940.1_pt1 | contig 16357 bp, 16 predicted proteins | sample 1674811 | NCBI WGS metagenome assembly OMLO01 (sample SAMN06265003, study PRJEB25207) | coral metagenome | isolation source: Coral host | place: Mexico:La Bocana,Puerto Morelos, Mexico | collected 2008-11-13 | reverse complement strand
AGTTTGTGCGAGGGAGTGGAATAGCTAGTTTATTTTCAGAATCTCGGAAAGTGTAAGGAGTAGTCATAGATCGATTTGTAAATTTGGAGCAGAGGTATTCAGGGGCAAATAAGAATTGAACATGAATGTAAAACCGTGCTAAATGATCAAACGACAGGGATCTATTTCTCAAAAGGTTGTTTTCAAGGATCTCCTTTTCATGGGTCTACAAAAGTACATACATAAAGAACGAGAGGTACACACACGTTTCGACTTAGCTTTACAAGAGACAAGAGCGACTAATTGTTAGTTTCCTTTACTGAGTATAACAATGTATTGTTACGACACATCTCTACTGAAACGTGTCTTAGGGTTTGCTAAGTTGTAGATGGCTGAAAGAAGGTTTAAATCTAGCTAGTACAGGAATCCAGTTCATTTTGCAAGCACTGATAATCTGGGTTTAAATTGTAACAAATTACGTAGCCTTTTAACAGACGTGTGGCCCTGATACTTACTAAATTCATGAATTCTCTCAGTTCCTTGAGTTCAGTCTTCGCCTCTTCAAGAGCTTTATTCTGTTCCTCATTTTCGTCCGTGAGTTGTTTTATACTTTGCTGTAGCCTGGCAATGAGTAGTCCTGTGGAACAGTCCATAACCGTGCCATTATGTTTAGAAAACACAATAACAACATTAAACATGAAAGTTTTTCAATGATTGGAAACTTGATAAGCTTCTCATGGCCGAGATCCGCAGATTGCATGCGGTTCAAGTCCCGTTCTGACCACTAGCTCCCGAGTTCAACTCCTCCTGTGTTTGTCAATAGTCGGTTGGTCTGGCTCCAACCAAATGAGAGTTCTAACCATGTTATATTCATTTACGTTTCCATTGGCCATGAAAAGCCCCAGGGGGAACGGTCAATTAGTTTCTAATGGAACTTAACATGAGCTTCTGATATTTACCATTGTCTTTCTCGTTGTTTTTAGGTGTTGAAGACTCTTGGGGTAAACTCTGCTTCTCAGAGTTCTCTTCGTTGTTATGATGTTGTTCCATGTGTGTGTTTTCTATCATTTCTTTCTGCCTTGATTGAGCTTCTGCATTTTTCTTGAAAGACAAGATAACATAAGGTTGCAATTCCGTCACCTCTAACACAAAATGCATCAAATACAATTGAAAGCTACAATCGCTGCTCAACGGATTTTCCGTTTACCAAACTTGATCTATGACGGTGATTGACTTCATATTGTTTTACACATTTTTATTTGTTAAAAATAAGGCGTTCTATGCTATCCCTTCTAATTGGTTTAGTAATGACTGCTTTAGACTTTCAAGAGAGAAATTCTGATCAGCGAAAAATACAAAAATACTGCTTTTCACGGGACTTTTAAGGTTTACGTGCAGGGGTGTAATCAGGTAGGCCTGATTCAGACCTAGTTAATCAACGTAACGGGACATATTGAACTATTTCTGTTACCTCTTTCGCTGTTTCAAGTTTTTTGCTAGCATCTTCAATGTCTTGATTGGTTTTAACAAGTGCATTCCTCTTTTCTGCCATCAGATGGAAATAACTTTCTCAATGTTAATAGAATAATAAATACAAAACAATGGGCATTTTGACCTTTGTTTTCCACATTGCTTTATTCGCACGAGACACGTTTACCTGTTAGCGTTTGCTGAAGATCATTTATTTCCTTAGCAACCGAGTCTTTAGTGTCATTCAAAGCCATGACTTCCCCTCTGGCGGTTTCCAGCTCCACCGTTACTTGCTTTAGAGCGCTGTTCACCTGACTTAGAGATTCTTCGGATACTTGCATTTCACTTGAAGATGAAAAAAGAAGTTTGAAATTCTCGACCCACAACCCAACAAAAATACGACTGGGGTGATTGGATCAGATGTGGTAGCTACGTTTCATGACCATCAGGTCACACGAGGCAACATCCCGGCAATACAGGTTGGCAGAAATGCAACAGCTTCTTATTATTACACAAAGCGACTTCAACCAGTCACCCTTGGTTCCTATTTGTTTTGGGGTGTTTCACAGCGTGGTCATCTAGAATGGCGCATGTTGAACCACGTGATTTCACTGTCACTGTTAGAGCAGGCTTCATGTTTGCCCTGTTCAGTTCTAATGTAACGCCATAGTTTGTCTACCTTTACACCTTGATATTTAACCAAGTGAGTGGAAACTGAAATTACTGTAACTAGCCTTAACTTTTCTGACAATTAAACCCCTTTCCCTTAAGGCAAGAAAACCAATTGCGTGAGATAAAGGTCACTGAAGGATAGACACATGCTAGATTCGTATTCTCACCTTTTCAACTGAGCCAACTCACTTTCTAGCTTGACTTTGCCTTCATTCATTGAAGATGAAATCTTCTTGTACTCAGCCTCTTTCTGTTTCTTAAGCTGCTCGTATTCTTTGATCTTGTTCATACTTTCGTGAATTTTCGTTCTCAGCGATCCAAACTCTTCACGGTGACTTTTGAGGGCATCCATCGATTCATTTCTCGCAGTGTTGATTTCTAACAGCTTTTGCTCCGCTTTCTGAGTAAAAATAGACATAAAACCCGATGTAGTGACTAGCTCAAGCGAGCGATGGACTGGATTGCGCGAGGGGAGTGGTAAATATGTGACGGTACTTGTTTAAAAGGAGCAAGAGAGGGAGGAGTAAAAATCCCTTCGAAAATATAAGGGAGCCACTGGGTATAATGGATTTAATTTTGACCTAGAACGCGGGGTTTTTTTTTCATACAGAACCCAGAACAAACCTTGGACTCAGCATTTTACCTATAAAAAAACAAGGCAGCTGTTTTACGGCACAAATTTTGATCTTAACGATCTCGATCGCTTTCAATAATGATCCATTTTATCCAGCGATCAGGCGAACATTTTCCCTCTACAATCTAAAATTGAATAAGCCAGCGTGCAAATAAGAGTGAAACAACAGCACTAATTACGTACAGTCTCCTCAGACACTTCAGAATAAAATTTTTTGCAGCAATGACAAAACCGAAAGCAGTTATCGGACACTCGGTGCATCCGATCATTCCAGCTGACCTTCATATGTAGCTCCTGCAGTCTTCTTTCTTCTTCCCTTCTCTGAGAAAGTCTTTCCACTTCATCTTTTCCTTTCTTGACGTTTCCCTGTACTTCTGCTAATTCAGTTCTAAGTTTGTTGATTTTGCTATTAAGTTCATGAAACTGAGTCATTTGAGTTTGAAGTTCATTCCGTGTTCTCGCAAGCTGCGCAGTTTTTTCTTCTAAAGCTTTTTCGCCTTCCTTTAGAGCTCTGACATACTTTTCTGCTTGGTGTTTCTCCTCTGCTTCTGTTTTTTCAACTAAATGCTTTAACTCTTCCACCCTGCATACAAAAACATTTTTATTTAGGCCTTGAAACATCTTGTTTGGATATCAATATCGATATCATGCATCGATTAACTATAGGTATCAACATCCGCCGGGCATACCCCGGGTATTTCATCTTGTTTGGATATCAATATCGATATCATGCATCGATTAACTATAGGTATCAACATCCGCCGGGCATACTCCGGTTATTTGAATAGATAATGTATCCCGGGGGCGGGAATTTGACATCAGTGTTATTCTTGAAATTTGACACCATATAGGAGGGGTAGGGGAATTTGAACAAGCCGCGAATTCATGTTAAAGCTAGAAGATATCAAGAAACAGTAGCGTTCTTTTTAACGTTGTCGATAAGAAGGGCCTTCAAAAGCATATTTTAGCAATCTTTAGAAACAATTCTTAGGACAAAGTGGAAATTCAGAGCGCCGGTGTTTTAAGAGCCGGTTTTTTTTCCATGTATTTCTCGGGGGAGGGGGCCTAGTGTTATCCTTAGCATTCGAACACCATTTAATTGTTTTCCAGGGGATGGGACCTTAAGCAACCAAAAGTTCATGACAAGTTAGTCCTTACTGTAAAACCTATGGAACCTATGAGATGTTTAACTAAAACCAAACCTCAGTGACAACTGAATTTTGCATTCCACGTCCTTTAGCTGGCTTTCTTTATTTTCCAGTTCTTCCATTTTATTTGCCATTTCCATATTGAGCTTATCAATATTCTGCCGCACAATCTCCCACGAATTTTCAACTTCTTTCAGTTCTCGGGCTTTTCCTTCAATAGCCTAAGAAAAAAATATGAAAATACGTCATTCCTCAGAACCGATGGGGTCAAACTGTTCTACGTCTTGTAGATGTCGACATTTTGCGAGATACTGTTAATATTTACATAACAATGTTTCTGTAATAAAATGTAGATGTATTTATATAGCTTAAAATGTCATCATTCATCATTTAACCATATCCCTAGGTGGGTATAGGGCCGGACACTCTCCCCCGCCATGCCGCACGGTCACGAGCAGCCGCCGCCGCCTCACTCCACGAACCGAACAGATGTACAGATGTATTTATATAGCTTAAATGGTACTTATTCTCCAGCCACCCATCCAGATGGCAAGAAGAATGGACACCGCACGCAATAAAAGATCAGTGATAAAACGTTACGCTATTTTGCAAAAAGAAGATCTAAAAACTGTGACGATTTTATTTATGACCGGATCACTATAACTTAGGCCCATGAATAGAGACGCGACACCATCAATTGATGAACAGCCCCTTCGACTTTACTCTTAAGATAATTTCCGCTCAGGTTGTAGAAACGTTACTTCACTATCAAAAAGACAAACTATGGATACGATTTGGTTCACCTTGTTTATTTCTTCCTGTCTCTCATTCAACGCCCTTCCTTTGATTTCTAGGTTAATCAGCTGATTTCCAGCGCGGATCAACTCGGCCGAGGTTTCCGCTGCCCGCTGTTCAATAATCCCAGCATCCTCTTCTGCTCGTCTTAGACGTCCCTCGGCTATTTTACGCTACCAGGGAAAAGTGGATGTGGTCAATAAAGGAGCGTGTGAAGTGAACATAAATGAAATGGAGAAGGTTAAAGCTCTCTAGCTAATACAATACTGCTTCTCAGTCTTGGAAATTGCTAGTCTATCACAGGTTACTCTTAACATCCAGTTTAACAGTAATAATTTCGTCGACCGTGAAAGTTTGTACCGTACATGAACTGACCTCGTCTATAAATATCATCTTCAGTACTAAGCATAATTTAGAGTTACACTGAAATTTAAGAAAATAAATTGAAAAACAAAATCAAATTGAAACCTTGTGTACAACGTCCTCCAGCTCGTGCCTTTGTTCAATGAGCACAGCGTCCATCCGTTGTAGTTCTGCCTTCCTTTTCTGTACCAGACCCTCAACTCGAGCAAGTTCACTCAGCTGCTTTTCCCAGCGTGCCTCTTGGGCGGAATCGTCGAGCTGTACTTTGTTTATGGAAGAATGCGCAGACTCCAGACTTCCTGAACCCGAGCTAAGATACAAACATGTGGCAGGTGAGCAAGAAGGCATCAAATAGCACAGCAAAAACTTCAAGTCAAACAACGGCCACAATTATGGTCGTGACACAAAATGAGTACGTTATTGAAAGGAGAAATTCATAAGAAATATTTATGTCATTCTTGATAAATGCCTAGTCAAAATTGAGAAAATTGTAAGAACTACGATGAAGCCGAATAACTGGCTTTGGTTTCATTAACGGCCCACGTTTCTTACATGGCATCCAGGCTTTCCACCAAATTTCTTTATTTGGTATTAATTTCTTTATATGAAGTCTCTTATAAGGATTACGAAACTGAGAAGTTTTAAAAATTTTCAATTTTGGGCAGAAAGATTCGGCTTCATTTTGGAATTTTGTTGTCGAACATGGGCTATTTAATACACAATAGCCACAACACAGAAACTATTGTTGACATAAGCAGAGAAAAATATTGAATCATAAATTATCTATGAAAAGAAATATTGAACTGAAATAGACTGAAGACGCCCTTGCCTCTGTTGAAGATATTTCATCGGAAAGTTGTCTTCATCTTCTTCGTCCACAGCGCGCATGATATAAACTTTCTTCTTGCCCGCCTGTGAAACATTTAACGCGAAATAATGTCATCAACTTCTGATAACCGACAATAAAACATATCTAACAACACTGTTCTGCGCGGTTCACTCATAGTTCACTATGGTTCACTTGAATGTCAAAAAAAGTAGAATAGGGTCCATACCGATAATCAAATTCAACAAGATCTAACGGCAAATAAGCAAACTGAGCAAAAAAATGTAAGAAATTTGGATAAATCAAACGTCTGGCAATCATCTCCATACTAGGTTTCGTCTGTAAGAGGTTTTTCTGGGTTCCTTCTTTTCTGTTTTCTATCTATTGCTTTTTTACAAAAGCTAGCTTTCCGAATAGGATATTCAATTTCATGCAGATGCCACCCATCTCTTAGTAACCTCTTTTTCTATTCGTTCTTACTGCCACGTAATTCCATTGTATCAGAGTTAGGGTCTATTGTTTCGGTTGTTTGTTTATCGTCTTCTCAGCAAATCCTGTGAGTTGTTACGAGAGGTGCTTTGCGCCTCACTTCATGATGTAGTTCAGTTCTGAAAATCGTACCAAAAATTTGAGACAGTGCCTATGTTAAATTCCAGGCACCCGAATTGGGGAAAACAATGACATCAATGACACTGAGAAATAAACGCCAAAGCTCTCCGAGTATTTGTATGACAAAAAAAGATGCCGAAACATCAGTGAAAAGAAGCTTTCACAGGAAACAGGGTTAAATCCAACGATAGAATCTAAAATGTAGCAGTTTCATAAACAAACTGACAGCGAGACTGTCATATTGCCAAGGTATCCAAGTTACTGTGGGGCGCGGTGGCCTCATGGTTAGTGCGGGTTCGAACCCTGGCCAGGGATATAGCGTTGCGTTCTTGGGCAAGACATTTTCCACCCAGGTGTATAAATAGGTACCGGAGAACATAATGCTGGGAGTACACCTGGGATGGACTAGCATCCATCTAGGGGGGAGTAGAAATACTCCTAGAGCTTCATGCTACAGAAACCGGGATAGGCTCTAGGCCTGATGGGCTACTTGGCTCGACCTTTACCTTATCCAAGTAATACCTTTGCAAGGCATGGATCTCATAGCTTGGCGGGCCCGCCCAAGTAACCTGTGAACAGACTCGCTGGTAGGATATGGGGCGAAAAATAGCGGAACGATCCGAGCGGGATTCTAGGTGGAAAAATCTGAGAATCCTCCCCTGTGAAAATGCGCTCGGTTGGCTATCCAATTTGTTTCGGCGCCCCATATCGCGTTAGTCAACCTGTTCAAAGGCTTCCTCTGACCAATAAATGGCTCACATGATACCGTAAATCTTCAAATAAGCGCCCCCTTGGAATAAGCGCCCTTCCTATCGGCCAAAATTTAAAATAAGCCCCACCCTCGAATAAGCGACCTGGGCGCTAATTCGAGGATTTACGGTTATGTCCTTTGCAGTATGTGTGAGTAAGCTCGAGGAGATCTAAACTTTCAAATGCGACTAGTTGAGATTCTGGGTTTTTTTTATCAGAACGAAAATAATTATGTGGACGGAATGCAATGCCACATTCGAGATTCACAGCAGAAGGCCAGCCCTGCTCAGAAGCCCATTCCCCAAACAGCAAGAAACCACAGAAAAACGCCTCAATAAAATATTACAGCAAAATTTATTTGACATGCTGGAAAAATTATAATTTTGCTATTTTTAGTTACAACAAAATAAACATCTTTTCTTTCAAAAAATAGTAAATAACACACGCATAAAGTGACTAAGTATAAGACTACCAAGAAAAGGCTGGCTTTCTGTTCTTCACTCGGACACACACTCCAAATAAACCAACACTTAAGTTAAATAACCTGCAAAACAGCACATAGTCCTAGTAAGTCTAAATGCCTCATACAGTCTCACAGGCCCCTCGAAGCTGTAAACTTGTGCTTAAGCAGTAAAAATGAAACAAAGTCCATATCGACCATGACAACATGATTTAACACAAAGCGGTCACACGAGCCGTAAGCTCGGCCCAAGTGAATCAGTAGGCCAGCCCTTGCTTTGTTTACGGTTAGTATCCTAACTATGTCGTCTTTTGTTTTAGTTGGTAAATAATTGTTTTGCGTATAAATAATTTATTTGGAATTGAACCAGCCTCACGGACCAATTTGTTAACTAACTGCTTACAAATTGCAGCATTGTAGTTCTGGATTTTGTTTTCCTATTGTATCAGAAAAAGAGAAGGAGAAAGCTTAAAACAACCTTACAAGAAAAACCAACAACAGAATTGACGGCTCGCCTATTTTGTAGGCTGGCAATCATGAAACTCCTAATTTATTCTGATCAACTGCAAAAGTCCCTGCCATATCATTGTGTTTACTTTTCCATAATTAAAATGTGGTACTACACAAAGCAAACAGAGGTCGATTTGAATTTCCATAACAGAGTTAGCAACAAAAATCCAGCGCACCTAAGCAATTGTCGAGAGATTTTTATTGACAGCTCGGAGAACGCAATAAAGCTGATAATATGAAAAAGAATATGGAATTCAATAATTTCTTTTTATATCGTGGATAACATCGGTACAAATTTTATGATGTTACAGATAATTAACATTAAAGTGAATTAAGGTTAGACGAGGATAATCGAGATCTGTGATCAACAACAGTCAAGAGATGGTCCTGAAGCTTCTAAAATAGTAACACAAACGTACATGTAAATCAGTTGATGGGTTACTTTTATCACATACTATCACATGAAGAATACATCTGTTGATGAAATCTAACATATTTCAATTAATTTATGTTGTTATACAAATTAGTCATTACAGCTCGGGTCAAATGACTCGGGAAACGACTTATGATGAACCCATCAAAACATTTTCAAAGAACCGGTAAAATCTTATTCGCAGCATATTGTTTGGATTTCATATGAGTCATAGCCATCAGTGAGCTAAATATGTGATCGATTTTTAAAATCAACAACAGAGGAATGTTGGCATATGTTTCCCGCCTAAACTTTTCATGTAGATGTTGTAAGCCGGCTTAACACTTAACACCGTGAAAGAGGAAGGACATTCCCTTAACAGTGAGTAACAACGAGAGAATTTTAAATAAAGTCTTCGCTAGTCGAAGTTACAACTTACCGCTAAATTACCATCCAGAGAATGTCGTTGAGATTGCCTTGCTGTTGCCCGCCGTTTCAGAGAATCTTCCACCTTTCAACAGGAACACAAATGTGCGATCAACGTCAGAGTAATCAAAAGAAAATTAAGGAGTTAACGCCAGTTTGAACTTCAAAACTGAATAAATTTCATATTTGCGCGACTTTACGCGATGAATCACTTGAACCGCTTTACAAATAGCTTTTCAAAGAGCAACACAATGAACAGATGAAATCATTTAGCAGAATGACAAAAGGCTGCTTTTGAAGCTGATATAAACAAGCGAGGGATTACACGGCGTTCATTGAATACAAATGGTCCGCCTCCTGACAGACAAATATATCAACTGCGGCAAGACACAATGACATAATGAACCCACCTCATGCTCCAACTCTTTTAGATCCATTCTAAGTGAGTCTCGTTGTTCCTTAATAAGTAGACAAATTACCGCAATTAGCCACAACTAGTAAGCTATAAACAAAAACAATACAGCAATATTATGATACCTTTCTTTTTCTCACTGGAAATGGAGCATTAAATTGGTTTTTCTTTGCCATAAGCCCTCTGTGACATACTATTGATAGAACCTTCTGTATGATTGAAATATCCTAATCCACAAATGTCCTGACGTTGTGATCTTCAAATACATTAAAAGCATAACCAAGGGACAGAGGGACAACCTCTTACGGCTTCAAAGGTGCTAAGACGCTTAGAAAATGCCGCTTACTGTTTCCAAATAACCGAACGTTGATGCAACACACTGACAGTTGCCAACGAACAAAGGTAACTTGAATTATCTGTGCATATCATTACTCATAATGTTCAAATCACTGTACGTGGGGTTAAATAAATATTTCCTCTTAGACCCATTCTCCCCAACTGAGCTGCATTCCTTATTATGAAATGCCTCTGTAATGCGAATTTAATGTTTGAGATAAGACAAAGAATGTTTAGCTGTCTGTAATTGGATCATTGGAAGACAAAATTAAATCATCTCTGCCTAGCTAGCAAAACTCCGCTAAAATAACATGATCAGTTGTTTGCCATTAACATTTCACATTAACATTGTTTGAGCGAGATAAACATCTAAGTCCTTTATTTCGTTTAACAGCAGCGGGTATTCCTACCTCCTCCGACCCCGACCCACCACCCCCGCCACCGAAAATCCTTGTCCATTGCAAGTAAGATCATCCCAGTGCCCTTACACAGTGTGAGACTGACCGAGAACAAGCCGTGACCCCAGCCAGGACTCAAACTCTGTTCAAGTGATCACCCGGGATTTAAATGTCGAGTGCTCGACAGGGGTCACTATGCTGTGTTCAGAGCTCCATAAACTATTTGGACATCACGCTTCAAAGAATGAGACTACAATATATGAATTAATGACTGATTATCGCAGTTACAAACAAAACTTAAGCAGTTGTGAAATTAAAGCCTGAAAAAAAATTCAGGCCTGAACGGGTGAAGTGACCAGCTGCCAGATGGCTTGATAGCTCAGTCGGTAGAGCACTGCACCGGTACCGCAGAGGTCATGGGTTCGAATCCCGTTGAGGCCTGAATTTCCCGTTGAGGCCTGAAGTGTAACTGTGATGATCAATCATAAATTCATATCTTTCTTCGCAGTTCAAATACATGATCTTTGATACATTCATTTGCATAATACAATATATCTCCAACATATCTCTTGTACCTGAATTTTCTGAGTTTGCAGCGACGAAGTTAAAATACCTTCTAACCTCCCAACTTCATATTCCTAAAAAAAGTGAACACCTCAAATAAGAAGGACAACAATGCAACTACGTTTAGCTTCTAATAAAAACAATTACTTCACTTCGGTTCAGTTTAGTGTTGAAACGGTCATTTTAAAGAACTCCAGTTTCATTTTTTACTTTAAAGAGAGCGATGAGTGTAAGTAAAGTAAGCAATTCTCTATTTACAGACTTGACAAACTCCGCTAAGCTAAAAACCTACTTCACAGAAAGCCCACTATTAATATAACATATATATACATTAATTAATAAACAACAAAGAAAATACAAACTAGTTAAAATGTAAGTACATAAAATTGAATATAACAATGCCAATAATATAAGTAAATTCATAAATTTAATTATTTAACAATTTATATTATAAAAGATGTAGCAACGAACTCTTCTTACCAAGCCCTCGTGACTTGGAAAATTACAAAACAACACGTCATCCCGCTGTTTCTTTGTTTTTCTCTTCTTTCTTTTCAGTGTGTCGTCCTCTTGGCTAGTGACGTCATTAAAATGATGATGATGATGATGATGAAGGACAGAGGATGAAACAGGGGCGGTTACTGTGGTAGCACTCAAAACCTCAGGGGAGAGGTGTGGGGAGGTTCTTATCGTCACTGGTCTTGGTTTTGACTCGCCTATCAGAAAGCAAAGATGCGCGCACTAAAACAACAGTTTACAGCACAGTGCTTAGGAAACAAAAGTGAAGTCTTGCTCTAGCCCATCGTGTCCCATGGGAGCTTATCTGGGTTTCTGTACTAAGAGGCTACTCTTTCCTGTACTATGGAGCTACTCCTCACTGTATGGTCACACCCAGCATTAGACTGTTCACAGCCTCTCTATTTTTCAACGTACGCAAAAGAAAAAGCGAGCGCAGCGAGCACGAAGCACGGGAGAGTGGGGCCGGAGAGTCTCCCGTTTTACGCTAGCGTCCAATTCTCTCGCGATTCTATCCACGCGTTAAACGATTTTTGGCAAAAGAGTGGCACTAAGCGAGTAAACACTACACAGTATCCCCAGTCAGGGCTGAGACCCAGACTGGATCCCTGGGCTAACCATTGGCGTGCACACGCCTCCCAATTATTTCGGAAAATGCAATTCAAAAAAGAGAAAGAAAAAACAAAGCCGCCCACAAAAAAATTGCTGCTCTACGAAAAAACTTACAAAGAGAGTTTGTACAAAAGGTATCAGAATTTAACAAAATAAAATAAAACTAAAAAAAATATTATTTATAAGAAAACTACAAAAAATTTGACAAAGTAACCTGAATAATAAGGTCTACTGTAACAGCAAAGAACATCTATTTTATGCAAGTAGACCAAAATAACAAAAACTAAAAACCGCGCCTGCAACAGTAATTGAGTTGTAATGAATAGTATTAACTTTTTAGTTTATATATATTTGTCTAGTTGTAATCAGACAGCAAACAAAGCCATTGCTTGATTATAAACCATTACTGTAAAAAATCCAACCGCTTATAAGCCGGCATAAATTAATTACAGGTGCAGGGTACAGTGCGTACCTCGACTGGTCTTCTTTGAATGATAATGATGATGAACTTGCCCTGGACTAACAAGATAGCTGTTAGTACCCAGTCCACCAGAACTGGTTACCATTGGCGACATGATGGGAACCCTCCGCGTACTTGCAGCTCCATTCAGTGCCCCTACAGAAACGACCGGGGCCACCCCAGGTAAGTCCGTTTGGGTAGTTGTTACAAGACCTGGTGTGGCCGCTAGACCGGAAGTGGTCAATGGTGGATTTGCTGGAAGTGATATTGGTCGAGTGAGGCTCTGGACTTGCTGTTGTTTTTGCAAAAGAGCTGCTCGTAAAGCTTCGACTTCATTGGCCAAAGCAGTTAGACTGGGATCTGTAGAATTAAAAGGTGTAGCAGTAAAATACAAACTCAGAAATTTCAGAAATTTCACAATTTGATTGCCTAATCAAGGAGATGCTTTTTATAAGAAAACTAAAACCATCCCTAAACGTGCAAACGGACTCGATTCGCGCAAAGGTGTTCACTTGAAGAATTTGTGATCCTTTGTTTTTATGTTAATCCGTAGAGACTATAGAAATTGACATCACACATTATTCACTTTGCCCTGAGAATGGTGTCACGATGACGCCGAAACGTCGGCTTTTAACGTTAATATTCGCTTGCTTATGTTTTAAAACAATAAGTATGTAGAAAAAAGAGACGACGCCACTTGCAACCTCATTTCACCCTTCATCGAGGAAGCTTGTCTTCTAGCTCCCTAGGACTAACAAAACTCAATAACTCCCTAGGGAAACAAGAACTTGAACTTTCGACTCGCAGGTGATCAGGTCGTGCTCCTTGAAACCGCAGCAAATTTGAGTTCCAACCGTCGTCAAACAAAAGATTTTGACGCAGGTTTTTTTTCCTATTTTTGAGTTGGGAGCTAAAACAAAACGGGACCTAAATCTCATTGAGGGTCTCGGGGAAACAAAACTCACTGTTTCCCTTGGGGCCAGTCATTAAGGCTTATTGTTATTAAAGTTATTTTACTATGTCATAAAATGAACCAAATGGATATCACGACCATAAGATAGCAAGTAATGCCATCTTCGAAAAAAGCTTACATTGAGCGATGTTCCTCTGCAAAAGATAACATACCGACTCATTGCCACGTTGCCTTAACGTATTAATAATTGGCCTGTCACATCATTAATTACTTAGCAAAAAACGGGCCTGTACACTAGAAGGGAAATGGTGCTCACTAGGGTGTACCCTGGAAACAATAATTGGGCATTCACTCAGGCCAGGCTTTGTTTGAGGGAGAGTTATTACAGTTTAATACATAGTGTCATTTTCTATCAACTGACCTGGAAGATGAAAATACTGCGGATGGACTGGTACTCGCGACATGTCTGCAAGATCTTCCTTCAGTCGTTCCAGTTCCTCATTCTGCTCGGCCAAAGCTGATGCAAGGTTTCTGATCTCTGCTCTCTGTGCAGCTAATGATATGACAGAAACACGACTCAGTAACTTATTCTTTGTGGTTAATACAGCCATAATCGTCACCCAAACCACAGTAGAGAGACAAGGCAGCCGTTAGGCTCTTCAGTAAAGTGTTAAATGCTCTGGCAAGCGGACCGTTTGTAATTAATTTTTTATTTATTTATCTTTGCAAATTCAGGTTAAAGTCAAAAAGCCTGGCTTCGTGCTCGGCTATTTTGAAGGCAAAACCACTGCTATTCTATACGAGTTAGAACGTAGAAATCTAAAGTTTGCCAGGTACGATATTTACTATTAAGGAATTATCGCTCTACCTATGTCGGACGAATTTTGTGCTCCACGTTTCATTTGCTCTTGAAGCTGCTTGTCTTTTGCATCAAGCAAAGACTGCAACGAAACCACCTGGAACAAAGGAAGATTTCACTCAATTATAATAAACAGAACAAGCTGCTAAAATGGTATACACGACTGATTAGTCTAAACTAAAATTCTCATATTGCAACCAATTTAGAAGAACCAGGGCCAGAAAGCAAGAATGTATTCAATCTTACTACTCATTTATGGCCGGTGAATTTCCAGTAACAGCTCAGAAAAACAACAGTTATCCTCGCGTTGTCAAGTTTGTCCAACAACAAACTCTATTTCCGCGTAGTCAGCGCTCCTGTTAATGTGTTCCTGACATCTCCCAACTGTGGAGCACTTTTTCCGTGTTTACATAGCCTCATCTAAACACGGTTGGAAGAATTCGAGACAGTTATGTAAACCCTCGACTACATCTCGCGTTTGCATAACTTTGGAGAATTTTCCCAACTCTCCGAGTGTTTAGATGAGGCGATAAAAATAATTCTCAAAACTACGCACGAATCTAAGACATAACAACCGTGTTTACATACTCTCATCTAAACACAGCTATCGACTAACGAGAGCGCGCGTAGTAACTCAATTATTCTTAAATATCAAATAGAACGATCTTCAATGATCTCGAAATAGATTTAACTTCTCAACATCACGCTAAAACACTGAGCACAATCCCATCAGGAAGGCTTTTAAAAAATAAATCTCTGATTGTAAATGGAATAATTGTTAGATGGATATCACCTGCACACAGACTATGTACTGTTGTAACCTATTTGTGATTTTCTTGATACCTGTTGTTGTGCATCAGCCAGTTGTTTATCAACCGCAGCCTGTAGCGCAGCTCTCATTCTCTCCGCTTTGACTGCTTCGAGTTCCTGTTCAAGTTTATCCTACGACGAAAATAATGAGAAAACACACACAGGAGTCCATTACTGGCACACATAAAGGACCAAGGGTGAATGGAGACTGCGGTAGCCGTCTCCAATTATTCCTTCACATTACAAGCAAAAATGTTGTTATAAGGGGTAAAAAACAAAGCAAACCAGAGTAAGAGAGTTTGTTACCTTAAGTGCCTGCGTTTCTGCGTCCTTTAAAGTATTTCTTAGTCCATCGACCTGATTCTCTAAGTCGCGCAGCTTGGCCTGCTGGGCGTGACTTTGATGGGCAGTTTTCTAAAAGGAAAAAAACGTGATAGACACATGTGCTTAGAACACTTTAGGAAAAGATACTGTAAACATAATGAGCTCGATATATTGGTCTATGTTACCACAAGTGTCACGTTAATAAGCCTGTGCACCTGTAATTGAGTCTCTGTTTCTCCAAGCAAGTTTTGCAATTCTGCTTCTTTACTGTGGGCTCTTCTCAGCTGCAAGAAACAGGGCACAAATCTGTTAGCTTAAGAACTAAGAACAAGAGCCTTTCTGCATCAGGCTGTCATTTTCTGATCTATTTTGCCGCATATGCGAGTTAATGTGCTACCAGTTCTCTAAATAGCTATTTATCTCCAACATAATGGCGGAGTTCCGGAGGCCCCAACGACCACAAAGAAGGATCCCCATACTCAAACAAACCCGTGAGTCCCTTTTCAAAATGGTTAGAAGTATTAATCGTGGGCGGGTACGCACGACGGCGGAGTCGCGCAACACGGCGGTCATACTCCAGCTATTTAGTTGACCGACACATGCAGCCTTTGTTCACAGCTTACATATTTGATATTGGATATCCATATTATGACCAATTGACAGCTGCTAAAACAAAGTATCCGCTGACCAGTATCATCTGGCCATGTCGTGGGCTCAGGTTTAGAGCTCATCGAGATTTTTTAAGTTGATCGCTGACAAAGTAGTTTTTTTCGATTTAGTCGCGGGCTCACGCAAGGTTAAAAACTGTACAGGGCGAAACAGGGCGGGGTTGTTTGAAAGCTGGTTAACGCTAACCCACGATTAATAACTTATAAGTAATCAAAGTTTCATTTTTTTGCACAAAAACGTTTGTGTAGTGTGAGATTATTCAAACTCAGAAGGCCAAACAATATAGACAGAAAACCTTAACGTAAAGTTGAAACAAAAAGTCAAATCAAAATTCGGGCTTATCCTAGATTAGCTTAAAGGGTGAAAGTTTCTAAAGAAACTGTGGTGCTGCGTCGGTGGGGGTAACAAGGTAATTTGGTTATATCAACTA
>OMLO01001939.1_pt1 | contig 16357 bp, 8 predicted proteins | sample 1674811 | NCBI WGS metagenome assembly OMLO01 (sample SAMN06265003, study PRJEB25207) | coral metagenome | isolation source: Coral host | place: Mexico:La Bocana,Puerto Morelos, Mexico | collected 2008-11-13 | reverse complement strand
AGCATCATCAATGTTATATGACATAACTGCAGCGACTTTTAAGCTTATTATCCTCTGACAAACTGTAGCTCTAGTTTGTTTCCAAACTTCGTCGTACCGTATGACGGCGGTAAAACATTACTACCTCCACTAGCTTACATATTTTGTTTAGGAAAACAAGCACTACAGAAATACGAAAAGGTCGTTGTCTGTACGCCATAGCCCAGGAACTCTTGCGCGTGCTTGGTTGGTTCCCTGGGAAATCATTACATTCACGGTAAAGTAGGTTTTAGAGCAACATGTACTTACATCTTGGCTGTTGTTATTAAACAAATTGTCTCTAAAGTTCTTGATATCCATCATGGCAGGGAGGTTTTTCAAAATAAACCCTTCACAGTAGGTTAACAACTCCTTTGCATCGCACGACTGAAATTTCACAAACAAGCGATGTCAGAAGACCGTTCAGTTGTTTTACCATCTTAAACTTTCATCTAAACTGCTCATTTAGGTTCTCCTTCACTGACGATTGCCTACAACTCGTGTTTCACCCTTTTATTTTTTGTGTTCTCTTAACTCCCTTGAGGGATTTTTTATAACAGAACAACGCAAGAAACGACAATAGCGAACAAGAACAGAATATATATACAGACTGACCTTGGCATAAACATAGGTGTCCACGACATTTTGACAGTCGAGGTGGCCAGCGGCAAGACGCTCGCAGTGACGCTTTAACGAGTCTAACATGAAGAACTGCGACGCTTGTAACAGCTGTAAATAGAGCGCAAAATAGTGAAGAGGTTAAATAAATAACGTTGCGACTGTATGTAAGTATGTAAGTAATATGTGGGCAGTAACTGACCTCCAGAATTTGAATTTGATCACCGGGGTCGTCCACCGATCCACTGTACAAAAACTGAATCACAAGCTGACGAGAAATAATAGTTCTTTGAGTTAATATCTTATAAGTTTTGTTAGAAAATAATTAAATTAGTTCTTCTTTAACACGAGCATCAATGAACGATCTAAGCATAACTTTCGACTTTAAGTTCAATCAGCGTGATAGATTCAAGTGAACCGTTAAAGAGTGAACCAGATTAAAATAAAAATTTAAAATCAGTGACAAAGAACAACGAAAGTTTTGTTCTACGCATGCCAGATTAAACATACATTCTTCATGGGAGTTTTGACTTTTCATTAAACTTGAATAAGCACTGTTTTTGCCAAACATTTGGTGAACAGGATGTAGGTTAGCATCGACCGGTGTATGTCCGTTACAACTGACTTTTTCACGTCTTACCGTAAATATTTCATATTTAATGTCGCTTATTTCGATGCAAGGATTACTTTCATCGTTTTCCTTGACAGGTTTGTTTGACAGCATTGCCTGCAAAGATAATAAATCTTGTGAATACATATCTAGTTATACTGGTTTTCCTGAAACACCTCTCATCTCTGAAATTCATTTCCAAGAATACGTGAGCCCGCAGTTATCATTCATTCAATACTTCTAGGCAACGTGACATGTGAGGAAAACCCTTTAAGTGATTGGGCTGTCGCGATGCTTCCTTACATAATGGTATCTTTGTTTGCTCCTTTGAAGTTTGCCAACCTCATAACCATTATTATCTATTCAATATATAACTCCAACATAAGATACAGTGACAGGCACAGACCTGATCACGTACACTGCAAACAAACCATTATTTTGATAAACTAGACTGTCTTTAGTTTCTACCTTGAATCTCTTGGAAGCTGTAGCTAGTATGATCTTGTGTGCATAAAAAGGTCGCCCCTCCACAAGAAAGGTGATGTCGGACATTTCTGGGCTGTTGATGTAATCTGGACCTGTACATCGAAAACAGACAGAAAATCAACTCTGCCACCATTCACACAGGTATTAGCAGACGTTCTCTTGTTTAATTTTATTCTTTACTTTTCAACACGTTTTCACAGCTTGCGTTTAACTCTAGTTCCATTTCCACTCGGTAGTAGCGTGTGTGTTTTTCATTTTCGATTTCAAATTTTAAAACCTCTGTGCATATTAAGCCCCAGCAATGAAATTTATTCCGCACAATTTATTCCGTAGCGAAGCATACAAAGTAAGAGCAAAATCAAAGTTTAAGAATCCGAGAAAACTATAACAAATGCAAACGACTCCCAGCGCTGTCTGGCGATAGATTGATGAATAATGTTATCAGTGAGGCGTAAAATTGAAAACCTGTAGCATTTACCGATACGTATGGATGCCATTGTAATTGGAAACGGCTCAGTCCCTTTCAGGGTTCCATGACCAAAACAACCCGACAACACCGAAGCGAGCTCCTTCAAAAGAGCGTGGTCCTAAAAATACAAAACAAAAGGGTCTCATAAAATTGATTAAAAAAACTCTCATAAAAATCTTTATTTAAGGAGAACATTATGGAAAGAGAGGGCTCAAAGAGAGAAGGGCGGGGCATCTCATGTTCCATCTACTGGACATCGAATCTGGTCAGGATGGGGGAGACTGTGTTGAGGATGGCTTTTTCTGTAATATTGTAGTTTCCTTTGCATCGAGCAGTTTGTGTAAATCTAACACTACACAGTTAAAGCATACTTGACCTCAGTATGACGCCATGTCAGTATGAATCAATTGTGTTTCCATTTTGGATGCATGAAATTCAGGCGTGGCACTTGGTCTTTACCATACGAGACTTTTCTCTTGTAATTCACCATTTTTGAAATAAGATCGGTACGTAATCGCTTTTCCTCTCTGAGGGCAAGACGAAAACATTCTCTGCTTGTTGATTGTGACTGATTTTGAGGCTACAGTACGCTTGCGCACCGAAGCCCCAATCAGTAAGCACTTAGCTTCCATTTGTCTCAGTTTACATAGTCACGCGTTTTCCTGCAAAGGTACTTTCTCTTTTTAACTACATTGAAAGACACAAGTCACCTCGCATTCTTTGAAGATGTTGAACAAGATGACAAGCCCGTCGTCACAGAAGTCATTTGTGTACTCATCGGCTGACATGGACTGAAAGTCACGCAACAGGCATCTTAGGAATGACTTCTGACCGCGCTCAAACGCGTGACCGACAGTTTGACTCCAGCAATGGATGTTCCACGGTACACCTGGTCAGATAAGCATTCATTTCAGAACAACGCTTTTTGAGAACATGGTTAGCCTGCATGTCATGAGATGGGAGACAGCTTCTTTCAGGCGTTTTAGTTGGTTGGAGCACAGCGTGAAAAAACGGCGAAGCGAAATAAAGGAAAGAGAGGCTCACTGCGCTATTCCTCTAGAACTGAACACCTAGAACAGGCTAGGTGAGAGGAAAAGTATGGAGGAAAGACAAAACTCTCTTTTAGGATAACGTACACGTTTTCTACTCTCCTTTCCTTTGCTATCCCTTCTAATTTGGTTGACCGTCTTACTTGATAGTCCACATCGCAAACAAAGGAGGGAATGTACAAGGTTAAGCATGCAAGAAATACTGAAAAAAGGCATTTTTCCAGTCACAGACAAAAGCATTATCCAGGCCAAGCCTACGTTGCAAGATTTGGAACTGGCGTTTACGCGCCGATCTCGAGATGCTGCTAGCAAAAATTCAACGACAAGTCTTACCTAAGCTTCTTAGCTCCATGGCAATGTCAAGAAATCCGTGCTCACAGCTGTGGTACAGAGCTTCCTAAAGTCCAGAAAACGTAAGTAAAGGTGAGGATCTTATTTGGTAATAAGTCGCAATGAGATGACTACAATACTGGGAACACTTTACTTTCTCCTCAGTCATTAAAGAAAACAAGAAGTCGTGAAATTCATAGTAGTTTGAAGTATGAAAGATTCGCCCATGAGTGTACACGTATTCTGCATAGGTAAACTATAAATGAACAAATGTATGGGAAAAGGAACAGATTAATAAATGGAGGAACAAGCGAAAGAGCGTGCGACCGAACAAACGGACCAACGTATGAGTGTATGAACGAAAGAACTGACTGAGGGACGGACAGACAAAGAAGAATGTGGATATTATAAATAGTCTGACGGCTAGACACCATCTCGTTTGTAAAGCGTTTGCCTTTTACCTCAAGAGCTTTGCTTCTTATCTTTGTTAGTTTTCTCTCGCCTCCACCATCTAAGAGCGAACCTGGGTAGATCAGTGAAAACGGAAATTTCGATAAGTATAGCTTCAGATGCAGCCTCTCTGTGTCATGACTGTTGCAGTAAGTAGTACTAAATTAATCTGATAGCCGTTGAACAAAACTTTGATAAGAAAAAAAGAAAAAAACGAAACGCAAACCTTCGGAGAGTATCTCTACAAGTGACATCATGTCATTTTCCCGTCGAGCAGCGGGCTCTTCCAGCAGTTTCCTGAGGATGTTTTTGTGACCATGTGCAGCCGCAGCTGCAAAGGCGTTCCCAAACCCCCGCGATCCAGGACTGAACGATGACGTGTTCACGCTGATGTAGGGATCCGCAGTTTTCCTGAGAAGCATAGCGACAAGCTCGTAATTACCTAGTGCAGGATACAGCAAAGAATCGGTGTCAGTGATAAGATATCGGGATTTCTATTTTCATGACATAGCGTAGCATTTTTTCTTGGACAATTCCTTCCAGGGGAAAGGCGCAATGAGATAGGTTAACCTTTTGTAAAGCACCAACTCATGAAACAAGGCCAGACCACAACAGCGGGAACGCCATACCGTGTTCTTTACGACAGGTGCGTGAGTTCTTTAACCGGCGTCCCCTGCTAGTCGTGTAACACTGAAAATACTAGAGATGGGTGCACGGTTTATAGTCCTTATCCGAACACCTCTAACCATGCATTTTCAGATGTAATTACAAAGGTAATTTTCCTTAGTTACTTTACATCTCAGAGTGCTGGTCTGATCTGGAGCTCGAACCCTCGACCATCCCCACAGCAGTCTGGCGCTCTATTATCTGGGCTAACCAGGCGGTGGTTGACGCTCACATCTGAATGACACGTGACCTTTACCTGAAGCAACAGCCATCTGTAATGGTGTCTCCACTTGGCCACCTCTCCCATGATCTGTTGCTCCATTTGGGTTGGCTCCAGCATCCAACAGAAGCTGAAAGGGAGTAGATGATGAAATAAATTTCCTCAGATCACAAAAGCCCGAGCATAACATTAAATTGCAACTCGCTTGTCAAATATATTGGACAGGTGGTTTCTCAGGAAATTCCTGTACTGAATTAATGCAGTAGATGATTATAACATTGAAAAAGACGAAACAAAAGAGATTAGACAGTAATGTGTTGTCAAAAAAAGAAACTGTAACAAATGTATCAATTACACGCTAACTGAACTCAAATTAAAATTTAAAACGAGCGACCTTTTAAAACTGACTACCCGAGACCGTTTTCAAATATGTTTTTTTTTGCAATAAAGCCGAACAGCTCTTTCTCCTATTTCATTTTCGCTGGAGTGTTGTTCTTCGACGTACCGTCAATTATTTATTACAGAAATTCACCAGAGTTAGAAGGTGTTATAACACTCGACCCCATTTCACCTGTGTGCACTTTGTGCAAAGGTCAGGAAAGCCGACTGAGCTTTTTTTTCTAAGCATGTTTAGTACTTTTTTTAGCTATCTACCCTGGTCACAAAGATTAGTTGTCATATTTACCTGGCACACGTGCATGTGACCTTTCACTGCTGCAAAAGACAGTGCGGTCCAGGACATGAGGTCCAGGTTAACCAGTGGATAAATTTGCTTGTTGTTAGGTACCTTGGTCAACAAAGAAAAGAGAAAACCACGCTCAGATGCCGTGCTTCTTACATCTATAATAAATTGAAGTTTACAAGATATTCTTTGTAGTGAATTGTCATCTCGATGGTCACAAGTAAACAAAATGCGTTATTGCAAGCAAACGTGACTGTTCAAGGAGAAATAAGGATCAATGTTAAGAGGTAATCCTCAGGGTAGGCTTTATTTCAAAAGTAATTCTTCTTAATTCAAATCATTTGTTGTGTAACAGTGCGTGAATTGTACCTGAGTGTCCAGTAACGCGTGGTGTTCGATCAGTGTCTTGACAAGAGCCTCGTTTCCTTCTGCACATGCGTACATGAGTGGAGTCATTCCCTGGATAGCAAAGAGATTAACGTCAAAGCATCTTCCTTTTTGGCTGTTAAAATGCTTTAATTTTCTCTGGTATCACCAGAACTCCAGTTTCCTGGTTTGCGATAGGTATATATTTTAACAGGGTAAAAATTTCATATATAATAATTTGATGTTGAATCAGGATTATACGCTGCAGCTGATGATTTTTTATTTTCTTTTAGCACACTGCTACCTGCTTCAGCTGACAAAAAGCTATATTTGCATACACGGAGTTTTGCGCAAGGCTATACCGCATTGTGATGACACGGTGACTAAATCCTGTATACCTGTATATTGATAGCGTTTACTTTTTCGGGTCCCAACATTACTAGAGCCTGCGGCATTATGTCCACTCTACCGCATAAAAGCATGCGCAGGCCCAGGTCCTGTTGAAAACTGATGGATGCTGCTGGGGACGAGAGAGATCTGGAGACGGACAACGAATCAACAGGACTGAAAAACACAAAAAGAAAGAGAAATTAAACCGAAAAAGTGACCCAATGACAGAGCTCTTTAGTGCCAAAGCCATTTATTTGTCTCTAAATTGCGAAATAGTTTACTTTGAAACTCAAGATTACAAAGTATTAAATTTAATTAAAGTATCTCAGAAAAGCTGTAACGCACATAACGCTGCTTAAAAGCTTGTTTTAAGATCTTGCATTTGCGAGACAAAACTTCTCGTTCTTGCACGTTCTCCTAGGCTGATTCAAACAAGAAGCCGAGAAAAAAAACCGAAGTGTTCGCTTACCACAAAGCTCGTGGTTCACAGTCATTAAACGGCATTAACAGCCTCGCCGCTTGTCGGACGTCATCACCATCGACCATACCGCTGACACGGTGTTCAACATGCAAGCTAGCCACCCTCAACCACTCCACCAGCGGGGGAAGGTGGGAATGCGCTCTACGAGGAAAAAAATCCAGTTTGTAAGTTTACGGCTTGTTAGTATTGTGGCATACAAAATACAGCTGGTTTACCGTCTCGTTGCCGCCAGAATGTCAGAAATTTCCTCGTCGATCTGATGCGAACACTTCATGAAGTAATATAAAGTCTGCAAGGCATTTGGCGCCCAATACACATGAGATATGAGCTTGTTTTCTTTACTCTGGTATACCTCGGTGAATCGTTGTTGAACCTGTAAAACCAACTCGGTCAGTTCTGCCACTGACGTCACACATGTAGTGGTTAAGCATTTGTCCAGTCCTCTGCGCTTTGGAGAACCTGCCTTGGGGCTGCTTGGCGCTAAAGAGAAAGAGATAAAATCCAAGAGTAATTACTGAACCTGTGTCATCTACAGGAACGATTACCTAAGAAACTCGTTGATCTGTCTAATGATCAAACTACTCAAGCGTTACCAATTTTTTCGTTTTATGTTTTTGATTGTCTGCAACCTCTTTGGTGCTTTCCACCAAATTAATGTGTTAATTGAAATACGCTTCGAATTCGGCTGTTGTGAATCACTTGGTTCATGAAAACTGAATTTACCTTTTTTAGGAGCAGCGTACATTTCGATGGAGTCAGTGAAACCGAAGGCTGTCCTGCCGGATAGCAGATGATAATATGGTTGAAACATCCCCCACAAGTCCGCATCGGTGTTGATCCAGCCTTCCAGCACCTCTGGAGTTACTTGGTCCACGCCATCTGAACAACATTCATCGCATGAGAATGTGGAGCTACTATCGTCGGTCATGCATGGAAAAATCTGCTAGCAATATCGTTGATTATATGATTATATGATACTCGTTACAAACGTAACTCGCAGTCGGCAAGAATTCTTAGTTTTATTTTCAGTGATTATCAGTGATAACTCACAACTTAAGGTTTCTGTTCATTTAGATTTTTACCTGACACACAACAGTAAAATCTGGTTTAAACGACTTTTTTCGTAGATGGCATATCTTTTCAAGAATTTTCCTTAATTCACAAAGAACAACGAACATTCCGAACGAAGCTGAATTCAAGTTACGAAGAAATTAACTGAAGTGCTCTGTAGATAACTTAGCTGCGTATTCATCTGCCATCTCCACTTTATATCCAAGGGTTCTTTTCTTTGTTTATCGTATTTTTCGATCGCTTTGTTTAATTCTAATTTTTACTAGCTAGTCTTGTGACCTGGGGCTGATGAAATTAGTACTGGCTTTTGCCGGAATTGAAACCTGTTTAGCAATCAATTGTGGACCTAGTTAGTTCGCAACACTAGTTCATTAAGTTTCTTGGCAGTCGCAACTGTTTTGGTTGAAGTTAACAAATCGCAAACTGTACATAACTCCAAGATCGTCACATAAATATACTTTTTTCACTGCTAGTAACATCAACGACATTCCTCTGATGATGAAAACTACCAAGTCATAAAACGCCGTGCAGATCGAAAACATCTTTCGCAGATTCTATGGCCATAGTCTCTTTTAAAAACATCAATACTAGTAGCGATTTCCTTCGCCGCATTCTACAAAACCAAGTACATTACAGTGTCATAAAGTAGTTGTTAAGGCTCTAGCATAGAAACACCACTTCAAGTATACTTTCCACATTCATAAGATTTCTCCCTCGAGTCAGAGCCCTTGAGTTCAAGATCTTTAAAGTTTGATTTTTAGTAAAAAGCCTCAATAAAACTCGGTTCCTAGAAATTTGCCACCAAGAGCGACCGTGAGTAAACACAATTATCATTGGCACTATTCTTACAGCTGGGATTAGCATGGTTAATTAACGGATAACAAAGATTACCTAGATTGTTGACAGCTCTGAAGACAAGCTCTTCAGCAATGTATTCTAAAGTAGCGCTCAGATAAATTGCTGCCGCGTCATAGATACGATCAGCCACCTTCATATTCACTAGCCATCGGAACATTCTACCAACGGGTAGAATCAATCCGCTACGCGATCTCTTGGAGCGGCGAAATCTATCGCTTGACATGGAGTATAAGGAGAACGCTTTGGAAGCCAGCGACAAGCACGTTTTAGCCATTGACAAGGACAGCACCAGGCGTATGCTTGTTTGCATTTCGTGCTTAGAGCACTTGGAGTATGGAACAGACAGTCTTTTTGCTTCACGCACGATTCGCAATAGCGGTCTTTGTAAGAGAAACGACACGCGTTCCACAGCCTGTGGTGAAATGGCGCGAAAATTTTCGCGTGTCCTGCCGAGTCGTAAGACTTTTGAAATGTCTTTTAGTGTCCATGGCAATTCATCGACATTAGGCAGCATGGGTAGCCAGACATCCCAGTCGTTTTCCACATTTACAGCCTGTCCGTCGTTTTTCGGTGACTTGCTGTTGAGCTCTTCCGTTCCGGGGCTAAGAAACTGAGAATTTGCCGGAAGATGGCTTTGCTGCATAATGCCGCATGTGAAAAAACTCACTTTAACTAGCTGTTGTAATGTCTTGCACGCACGTATTAAATCTAAATTTGTAAACTGGCGAGATTTCAGCTAATTAAACAGTAAACAGTGTTATGTCTCCATGAATCACAGTCAGCTGTAGTTGGATTGACATTCTTCTGTGATATGATTGAAATATCACATTGTTCTGAGTGTAAACACAACAGTAACCACAAAACTTTATTTATTGAAAACATACTCATTTGCGATAAGTTCAGTGGGAAATTAATTACGCCTTCAACGAAGTTGATTTTTCTTAGCATGGTGTAGAAAGTCCGTGGAAACTAACTGCCGAAGCCTGCAAAGACTTTATATAAATTCTTCTGAAGCATCGTGAAGTCGTTACCTATCACTCACTCTCCATAGCTTGAAAAACTGAGATTTATCCTACCAAGACGACGTGTGCTATCATTGGTCGAGACCCATTCGGCACGCGAAGAATCTTGGTCAAGTAAGATAAGACTTCCTCTGTTTCCCTCGGCCTGATTGGCCGCTGTTCAGTGACGTTTCTAAAATGTTCTTTTTTTTTCCTGTGTTGAAAGCTCTGCCCGTTTTTTCCAATATAGCACGACGATTAATTGGCACAAGGAATTTTGTATTCGACGTTTGTCTGCGAATCCAGCAAAGGTCGAATCCTCGGGCACGGGAATTGTTGTTCTAGGGCGAGAAAAAAAGTTGTTGAAATGCAAAAGTAAGAAAAAAACACCGATTACATAACCAATTTTTCTGCAGCCATCTGCAATTAAAGTTCGTAGAACGCCTACCTCGTTGACCAAACGTGAGGTGAGGTCTAAATGGCGAGATATTGGTCAAGCTCTTTTGGCGGAAAGAACGAGCCACCGCCGACCAAAACGTTTGGTCTGACGTACAAAAACACAATTTTCTTGCAGGACAGTTTGGTACTCCTGATAACCCTATAGTAGTCAATTACAGAGCAGGATTTTACGGATCATCTTGCCCCCTTGTAATTATCGTAACGGCGCTAGTTATGAAATATGTTTCGTCTCTGCGCCGCTGATTTATTCGTACACGAGCCTTTACGTTTGGACTAAAGCTATAACATGTCAGTCGTGAAATCCTATAAACGTCTCTTTTCTCGTACACGGTAAGCTTTACTCCAAAGCCCCCTTTATGGAGGGCTTAATCCGGGGACTGAGGGTCCTACTGATTCACGTTTCACGAGGTGATTTGTCGCACGTTCTCGTGCCCCGCTTTTGCCGGTTCTACGTTCTTGATTTTGGGTGTCCAGCCGTCATAGTCCAAATCAAGTGTCGTTAGGATGTACAAATTTTTCTACGCTCCTCACTACCATGGATCTGTTATATTCTAACTCAAATTTCAGCTGAGCATTTTCATTTTCGAAACATGTCACAGAAAAGGCCACTACAAGGAAAACATACTTCTAAACCACCGTCGCGTGCCCAATGACGGGATACTTCTTATAAACGGGCGCACGGCTGCCCGCACCGGTAGTCTATTACAGCGCAGTATTTGCTTCACCTTGCCCATTCGTGGAACTAGCCATATGACACGGTAGATTTTGTCATTATAGAGTAGTCCCTTTTTTGTTTAATCCGTTGAGTGAGACTGCAAATAAACAGCATGTGGAAAACACAAGAAAGCTGTCCACACTTCACGATATTCACAGAAAGTTTAAATCCCAAGTCAGAACACAGCTCACATACAGAAAATACAAAAACCCCGCCCCCCCCCCCAAAAAAAAGCTATTGTTGTCTGGTTGTTATTGAATTACTACTGATCAATCAACGATCGCTATAAGGTGTCCGCGTGAAATCCTGGTGATAAACGCCGCTTCTAACCCTCCCCCCCCGGTTTTCTTTGCATTGCGCAAGACGGACTTAGCGAAAGAGGGACTCCTTGTAGCGGTCTACTAGGCCCTGAGGCTAATCTAGATTTGTTCTAAAGTAAGAGGACCATTGGTCATGTTTCATCGTAGTGATTTCTCGCACGTACGCGAGGTCACGCTTTTGCCTTTTATTGAAGTTCTTTGCGTGACCATTCTGGTCAAAATCCACCGAAAGTGTGAGCTTTTCACAAACCACAGAATTCTAAATTATTTTCTACGTTCCTCACCGCTGTCAACTATATTTTAACTCAAGTTTGAGCATTCAGATTTACTGGAACGTGCAACTACAAGGAAATCTGAACACTTAAACAACGCCAAAAATCACTCTTGCACGCATTCTTGTGAAACCGCTAATTAAGTTTCAGTCACGTTTCAGCTTCATTGTGATGTCAGTGTGCTTAATCCAGCGCGCAAATTCACTGTCCATTGCGAATGAATTATGACTGCATTTAAAAAGTGAATAAAAAGAACGATGGAGACGAAAGTAAAAATAATCGGTTTCAGAGTAATGGATGACTTCACCTTGCTTCATATTAAGCAAAAGCAAGCTTATAACCCACCCCTTCCTAGATCATCAGTCGCGGCTGGGAGAAGTCCCCCGCCTCTTCACGTTCACTTGAATTGAACGCATCAAAGAGTGGATAGAATGAATTGGCAGGCCGTGATGACCCATGATACAACCTGACATCGTTTGTGATCTTCACTTCAGCTTCGGCTACTGCTTCGACTGCTACTTTTTAAAGACATTTACATCATTTCTCGCGCGATAAATGAAAACTTATCGCGCGAGAAATGAGAAACTGGTTAGGTCGCACGTGATCGGCTGTCACGCACGTTGTTTCCGTGGACGAGACGACAATGCAATGGCTGTTTCAAGTTCTTCTTCAATCGCGTTTAAAATTTCCCTGATGTCACTGTGGTCTTTCCTTCTACGATGACCCTGACGCCTAAGCGCTCGTTTAAGCTGGCGCAAGCTTATTTCAATGCCATGAAAACACAGAAGAAAAGCGAAGATCTGTGAGTAAGCCAGACTAAGAGAAAAATAGTGATTAATGCTATCGTTTCTCTGGAAAGTATTAGTCAAGCCATTGCCATCGTAAGGCGATAATACAGCGCTGGATAAATGTATTATTTCAAAAAGTAAAAGCCCTGTACCTTAGCAACGCCATTTTACGGTATTCCTGCATTGACTGCGTGACTAACATCACGGACATGCTATCTGAAAGTCACGCGATAAAGTTGATTTTTTTTAGGCGATAAAGAAAAATTTATCGCGCGATATTTTAGTTCTATCGCGCGATGAAATAGAAAGTAGCATGTCCTCTATGGGTCACTAGCCACGGTATAATTCAAGGCAACACTGGTTTATCCGTCTAGTAGCTTGAAATTGCGTGATCTGAACGGAAATCGATATTTAATACTTAATCACGACATCCAATGGCATGCCCCTATTTGCTGTCAACAAGCCGGCTGTATCGACAAATCAGTATACAGTGAAGCCGACGAGGAATGCGGTAACAATTTTCGGTGCGAAGGTTTCATGCAAATTTGAATAAGGTGATCGTGAGATTGCTCATTGTCCAGTTCACGTGTATTAGCATATCACACCTTATCGTCGGAATCTCTGATCTCTGGGTTGCTTGCACCCTGTCGAAAGCGCGTGGCTTCAGCTAGCTAAAATTCAACCGGCGTTGCTACGCTTCCATCTCCAAACAACTAAAACATGGCTTCTCGAACTCAAGATAAATTCAGCGTCGTCGACTACGTCGTTTTCTCCATCATGTTGCTGATCTCGGCGTTGATCGGAGTGTGGTATGGTTGCGGACCTGGGGGGAAACAGAAGACGACCGCCGAGTATCTCCTAGCGAATCGCAAAATGAGACACTTTCCAGTGGCCATTTCGCTGCTGGTTTCATATTTGTCAGCTATCACTTTACTCGGGGTTCCATCGGAAATTTACACGTACGGGGCTCAGTACTACGTACTGATCGTTTCGTACTTCATCATTTGCGGCGTGGTAGCGATTGTTTTCGTCCCCATGTTTAGGCGCGTTAATATTACTTGCGCTAACGAGGTAAGCTTTCTTTTTAACGACGATTTACTTTAATCAAATTTCACTGTAATTGCAGTCTGACATTCTCAAAGAATTAGGTTCGCTTCTTATCCCCTTAAAAACAAAACTGCTCCATCTTCTTGCTTGCGGCTTCGCGGAATTGTTCGCTTGATATTCGTGGCAAAACAATGCAAAATAAATAGTTATTTAATATTTCCTCCACCGGTGAGCGGCCAGGGGGGTGACCGGTAGCCGGCCGATGTTCTTGTTTGGGAGGGAGGGGGAATAAAACGGGCATAAGTGTTTTTCAATAGAGTGACGTAAGAACTTGTATTTCAATTGCACTCTGTTAACCATACTTTCCTTTAAATCGGCACCATTTTTTTGAGGAAACCACCAGTCAATCAGTGATCCGAACTAACTGGGAAAAAAATTGCCGTCGAGTTCTCCTAAAAAGAACAATTAGTCGAATTGCTAATGATCTACCGCTTTTGAAACCCTTCTAAGCTCGCTACACGATACTCGAGGCAAATCATAATATAATATCATTTCCTGTTGTGAAGAAATGCAAATTGTTCTCAAAGAAAACACTATCCTCGGCTTCTTCATCAATGATCGTATTCGGCTGGTAAAGATTCAGTTGAAGACAGTATTCTCAAAAGAAAATAAATCCATTTTAACACCTAACGCTTATTTCAGTATTTAGAGCTTCGCTTCTCTGTTGGAGTCAGAATGGTTGGCTGCCTGTTTTTCCTTCTGGAATATGTAAGTAACTTCCGGTGTTCATCGTTTTATTTTTTATGTTGTTGATAAGTAAAGTAGAATATCTATTTACCACATCTGCCGCATCTGGCATGAAGTTTTTGCAGATTCTAATTTTTGCGGTTTTTGCGTTCTTCTTCCGCGTTCCTTAAGAAAATGAGCTTACCCCGAAAAACGTTCCTGCAAAAATTTACTCCACTGGTGAAATCTTGGTGTTATAGGCCATTTCGAAAGTACGCAGGAAACTGTGGCGAGTTTCAAATTTTACCCAATCGATTGATTGACAACACAGTGTTGTACGTCAAGGGTTGGCGCAGTTTTTTGCTCAGATATTGCTGGAGCAATCGGCCACACTGGGGCAAGATGTAATTGTAATGAAATATACTGAGTACCGTGTTTTGCATCTCTTCATATTGTTTCACTTGTCGATTACCTGTAGTTAAATTAAAAACGCAAATGTCTTGTTATTTCAATTAAACGCGACTTCCTAAATGAAAATCCGGTCGTAAAAATAAATACCCAGCAAACAAACAAAAAAAAACCATTTTTGTACAACCGCAAAATTAAACTCTCGCACAAAGTCTGTACCACATGTTAGCCAAAGAAACTTTCTCCATGAAATTAAAAACAAATAGATTGGTGAATAATAATCATTGTTCAACTAAGTTTATTCAGCGCCCTAATTATCAAAATCAAATCAAACTGCCTGTTGGCGGTTGAATATTTTCCGTGTATTTGACTTGAGATGATATTGAGCCTTTTTTTATTTGTTTTGTAGACATTATATCTTTTCGTCGTTCTGTACGCCCCTTCTCTTGCCTTGGAAGCTGGTAAGACATTTTACGGTATAAATTGAAATAATAGATTTAGTGCCGAACCTCTTCAATAGTTGCAAACCACAATCTGTATTGTGGAGGTGTCCCGTGACTTCTCTCATGTAGTATTATAGAGATTATACCATTGTGGTTTCTCTGAGACCGCATGAATTGTTGGTAATGTAAGTATCCATATTATGGATGCGTCCGTAAAGAGAGGTTCAGCTGTATAATTTAAAATAAATATTGAATAATTTACAGAGCTGCTCGAAGTCCCCTTGTTCCACCAAGGTCAACCTCAAGCCTATCACCCCAGACGACTTCTGTGTAAAACCGCTGTCTCGTGTCTGGGAAGCGCGGGCTCCTTTCCCGTACAGCGGCTGGTGATCGAGCCTAGTAATGGCAATGACTTCGCAAAAAACATACTGTTTTCGTTTATTTCTTACCATGTGTCATTTGACCTTATTTCAGAGGTCTAATTAGAAGATGATTTATTTGAAAAAATCTCAAAATTTCATTTTACAGATTGATTGGTCTAACTGACTGTTTGAGAAACTGGAATTAAAATGTATATATATATTTTTCCTAGTTGCTGGAATTCCACTGTCAGCTTCTATTCTCACAACTGGAATAGTATGTACGTTCTACACAAGCCTTGTAAGTATGGCTAAGAAATATTCCTATCTCAGGCCAAAAAGTGTTCATCCGCACGTCTTAGTGGGGTTTTGTGGGCTCGGACGAGTAAACGGACGAACGGAATGAGAAAAGTTACCGTTCCAAACATTTTCCTTTTCAATGCCTTTTGTGATCTGAAGTTAATCACGACCTCAATAGAATAAATCATTGAGAAGTAGCTTGTTACCAGCGCGTTTGTTTCGCTATCATATCATATGTTTCGGGAAACGCAGTAGGTATTTTTCCTTGTTCTTCATCGTACCTAACGGCTTTCCTCGTTGCGTGTCAGATCTCAATCCCAAACTCGCATATTTGACGCACCCTGGATGTTTACATAAGACTTCAATATATGTACATTTGCTTGAATGTCTACGTAAATATTTAAACTAAAAGACTAAGGACCCGTCTGCACTACACGGATGAAATTTTTACATATTAATAATAATAACAATAATAATAATAATAATAATAATAAACTTTATTAATGTGTCAATGCCACATAGCCTGGGAAAATCCCATACTAATTTGGGGACACAATTAACAAATATTAAAAAATATATATAAAAGAGAATTTAAAATACGTAAAGCTGTATAAAATAATTATGATGAGCAGAGGGAACAGCCCTTTCAGCCATCGTCTATGAGCACATTAATATCGCATTTGCGAATCTTTTTCCTAAAAATATTTAACGTTTTAGCTAAAACGTTAAATATTTTTAGGAAAAAGATTCGCAAA
>OMLO01001938.1_pt1 | contig 16369 bp, 11 predicted proteins | sample 1674811 | NCBI WGS metagenome assembly OMLO01 (sample SAMN06265003, study PRJEB25207) | coral metagenome | isolation source: Coral host | place: Mexico:La Bocana,Puerto Morelos, Mexico | collected 2008-11-13 | reverse complement strand
TTATTCAATTCAAAACAACAGAAAAAAATTATAGGTCACCACACTCGTTTTCGAAGAAATGACGATTTACTTCTATGACGGAGTCCAGCCGCAAAGAAAAAGCCGCCATTTTCTAATGTGCGCGCGCTAATCGCGTGTGAAATTGTGCGCAGTAGGGGATGCGCAGTGCAATACTGGAGAATGACCTTAAGAAATGGTGAGCGTGCAGCTATCGAGTTATGGATGCACGAAAGAAGCGTAAGAGTCGCATGAGGCGATAGCTGAGTGCCACTCTAGCTTGAATGCTTAGCAACCTCCCGCGTGCATCCATAACTCGATAGTTGCACGCTGCACGCTTACCATTTCTTTGATAACATAGATGCATTTAACATCTTTCCTTCGATGGAAGTATTTATTGAGTCTCCTGCTTACATGAGGTTAAATGTTCATTCAAAAATCTGACAAAGCTACACAATAACAATTTTCTTGGGTTTACGTTTTCTCGATCTCGGACAAACAAACAACTTCAAAAGTGGTCTGTTAACCTAAATATCAAGATAATAACAAACGAAAGTTGCTGTTTGTAAAAGCGTTTCTCGAAAGCTTATACTTTTTCAGTAAACTTTTAACCAGAGAACGCTTTTTTTATCATGTCATATCCTGGTTACAGTTCAATTTTTAGTGATAATCTCGGTGTTTTCTCGTTCTTACTGCCAGATGAGAGTCGCTAAGGTGGCCGCCAATGCTGTCGAGGGGAAACACGGAACAAAATTCCAGTATGGATCGTCGGCAGCTATTCTTTGTAAGAATAAGATACTTACAAATGAATATATGAAAGATCATATGTTTGAACTACTTAATTCAGTTGTGTGTATAACTGCGATGATCAATCGTAAATTCATATCTTTCTCCGCAGTTCAACTATATGATCTTTCATATATTCATTTGCATCCTTCAACTTCTACGGGTATGTTACGAACTCACAAAGTGACCATCTCCCAGATGGCTTGATAGCGGTAAAGTACCGTAGTCGGTAAAGCACCGCACCGCTATCGCAGAGGTCATGGGTTCCAATCCCGTTCAGGCCTGAATTTTTGCAGGCTTTAATTTCACAACTGCTTAGGTTGTGGGTGTAACTAAGTGTATCAATCATGAATTCAATAAGATACTTACCTCGCATGTTGTTTTTTTTTTTTTTTTTGCTTTTTATGGCTTTCACAATCACTACTTCCAATCACATACTCTTCGCTTTCTTGCCAGGATGCCGTCCGTCATGTTCAAAGAACTTTAATTTCTTCATGTTTCTCTGTCCTGAGTCATTTAAGGGGAGGGTTACCTAGCTAAGCTCAATACGGAAAGGCTGCAGCCGGTGGTCCAAACTTTTTGAGTTTTTGAATCTTATTTTTGACTAAAAAGGGAACTGTTTTATATATTTAGTACTATTCCTTTCACATGTTTAGCTCCAACACCTAATTTCCCTTATAAACTCAGTTGAGTGTGTCTGTCGCAGATATTTTGAAAATAGGCTTTTCATACTTGAGATGACACTTTCCCCGACGTACTTTTTCAACTTTTTAACGTGTGAACTATGAACTTCTATGAAACCCTTTCATGTACTACTATGGTCAAAAAGGTTCTCCTTAACCCCCCCGTAAAGTCTGTCATTGAGAATTATTATTAACAGAAACGCTCTCAAATGATAGCTTTGTTAATGTTAGGCCGTTCAGTTTGTTGAATGGGAAAATCGTGGCGCTCATTTGATCACTATGCTTCTCCCCTCCAGATCCTGCAGCGGGAGGATCTGAGGACTGGACATACGGTTCGCTTGGTGTAAAATATTCATTCTCGGTAGAGTTACGTGATACGGGCCGTTATGGTTTCTTACTGCCACCAGATCAAATCATCCCCACGGGGGAGGAGACATTTGAGGGATTGAAAGCCTTGGTCAACGCAATGCAAATTTAGTAACCTGGGAAGGAAACGTTTGCTAAATCGATCTTTAAAGTAAAAAATAAAAGAAGTTAGCATATATGTTGCTTTCATTGGAATTTTGAATGTCATATTAGCTCTTCCCCCTCATCACCCTCACCTTTCCCCTGGAGCTAAGTTGGCGCACAGGGCCTCCTTCCTTATGTTTTATCTCAGTGCCTCAAAAAAGGGTTGATTTGCACGTATTGTAAGCTTCTTCGCCATATAAAAATATTGTGTTTAAAACAGCGTCAATATGTAAATGAGCCTTTAAGAATGAACGAGAGTCCCCCTTAGGGATTGGCTAAAATAGTGTCCATATCTGGAATCTTGATGTATTCATAATAGAATTCTGGTCGGTTATCGAATGCCACAATCTTCGCGACGACTGCGAACAGCGGTCCACTATCTGTACATCGTGGAGATCAAATTTGTGACTGTTTTGTGCACAATGTTGAACCAACAGAGATTTCTTTTTACCCGTGATGACGGTTCTTCTGTGCTCTTTTGTTCATGTTTTTGAAGCACGAGGTTTAATTTCTACATGTCCAATGTACACTTTTTTCGCAATCTTTGCATTTGAATTTGTAAACAGCCCCGGTAGATGGATCTCCGCTAAATTTGTTAACTTTAAATGTTACAATATTCAGCTTTTACACGTCTTCACACCGGGCTTTAATTTTGCATCTTAAATCAGAAAATGAGGCAGGGTTGCGATGCTTTAAGAGGTCCAAACCACGTTACTCTTAGAATAATATGGACATGGCAATGACACCTGGTGCAATTGTAGCATTTTTCATATTTTCTTTTGAAGGCACAACAAGAAATGACGTCATCGAGGTAGATATTACGTCATAACAAAATCTAAAAACACTGACCCAAAAGTCCGTGATACTTAATAAAGAAAGCAGTTCAGCAACACATATAAATGTGACTTCAAGAAAACTTAAGCAAAGCTTGGGAAAAAATTTAATTTCAAATCTCGGATGAGAAGCAAATTTGGCTGTCACTATTCACTGTCACTATTCACTATGTTTATCAATACATAAAATGCCTATATCGCCAAAGAAACTCTTTTGCGTGGTTGATTGACCTATTTTTTTGCGAAAAAATGTACATTATTTCCCTCTAAAATCCAATTTTAAAGGTTCAGGTTAAGACACGCCTATCCAACTTGATCGAGAGTTTTAGTAGAAAAAAGCCTAGATCCTAGTATTTTCAGCTAATAAATAGTATTGGTCACGGAAAATAGATAAAATAGATCTAATCCTAATGCTTACTTAGTAAGGGTAGCCCTAGCATTACCCTTACCCTACTTTACAACTCACTAGCCTAGTCTGAGCTCTAAAATGTATTTGTGACTGTCATCCTTTTATGTTTCAAAACATAACAGAAAGAGCTCAGAAACTGGGCCAGATTAAAGGCAACTTTGGGTTTAGGGTTCGGGTTAGGGTTAGAAAAAACTGCAAAATCCTATATTTAGACATTCTCTAAATCTAAATAAACCTGTTTACGATCAGCACTCGACAATGGAAATAACACGATTTAGAGTTACAAATCAAAGGCTACAGTCTGAAATCTGCAGTCTGCGATTACATTAAGTCTGCAGTTTACCTCTAGTCCTACAGTCCGCAGTCTGCGTGCAAACAGATTCCACGATGATAATTTCATGTGGCCTGACGAAGAGCTAGAGAATAAGGCAGCCAAGACAGATGTAAATATCAGTTGAAAGTTAATATGTTACAGGTAGGGAAAAAGAAGTACAAAATTAAACTAATGTAAAGTTTATCATGCAAAGAAAAAACTTGTCATGAAATCCTCATATTTCACCTTTTACCATTCTCTGCGCTGGCAAACCTCTTGCCCAAACGCTGATCGTTGGTCTAATGACCCCTACCCAGACCTCAGCCGACACCCCCCGTAAGAACGCAGACTGGCACTGAGCGTTGTTGGGAAAATATGCTCTCCAATACACATTTGGCAGCGATCCAAATTTCTTTATCAACAAAAACACTGGGAAACGGTGTTTGCAATAATTGAGAATTCATTCTTCCAGACTTAATATCATTGATATAAAAGCGAAAATGTTCCGTCAATGTCGAGACTCCTAAGAAATAAAACGGGCAGAACCATACGCTTGTACGTTACGACCGGTTGACTTTGTTTTGATTTTTTCGTCTCCAAGTTTGTTACGCTCGATGGGAAATTATCTCCTGCATTCACACGGTGGATCGCGTTTTACTTTGAATGTTCTAACATCTAGAATGATTGCCCGAAGTCGGAAACTGCATAAACAATTTTATAGACTTTTCATGTTCAGGAAAAAAACTTAGACTTCTTGAAAGCAGGTTGTGAATTTCGTGATCAGCCAAGAATTGTAGCGAGAGAGTTCCTCCAGGCTCATTTGTTACTTGTGGCTATCAGACAAATGCGTTAGCATGAAATGAGAGGAAATTGATCCGTTTTTTTACATCAATATTATAAGTCTTGCAGTATAAGTCTGTCCAAAACAGTATTATAGCGTACAGCTCAGATTTAGTCCGAGCTAGAAATCAATTTAGCGCTTCTGAGTATTCGTTTTTTTTAAGCGTAGAAGCGTTAGAGTTGCCAAAGGCACACCAGAAGACTTCGCCACGCCAGGTGACGGGTGGTTGCAAGAAGTTAGCCTGGAGAGGGTAAAAATTTATCATCTTTTTGTCAATAGGTTACTGATTTTTATTAATTAGGTTGCTTGTATTAGTTCCCACTGAGATATTCAGATGTTCATATTCCACTCCTTGTGAATATCACATCCCTTGACGCCAACCAGTTTACTCGACTTTCCGTTTCTCCTTATTGTAAATATAGTTGTTTGAAACAGCGTGTAACTTTTCCTTTTATTCTCTGGCTTGTATCCTGTAATCAGCGTGTGTCCGATTCTTGTAGATAAACTCGATCATCGCTGGTGGTTCCCTCCACTCCTTGTTGTATTACTTACCTCAATTACTTATAGAAGAATTGCTTTCTATTCGGCTGAGCGAAGCGAAATATAATAGAAATTGTGAACATGATTTAAATCTTAAGTCAGCCAGTTCTCGAGCAAAACGCTTCAGGAAGTTTTCGAGGACTCTTAAGGTACGAGACTCTAAAAGCGTATAAGAGTTGCTTTGAAGTGTAGCCGATAGCAACACCAAACAGGTATCTTCTGTGGCTTTATTCTTGGCATTTTGCTCCACAAGCAAACTTGACGTTTTTGAGATCGACTTTGAGAAGACTTGGAAGACTATACATTGGAATCAACTCCAAACATTTAAAGAGCTTGGGAGACGTACTTTTTTCATATTGAAGGATTTCAAAAACGTCAACACTTCTGGGAGACAACTGAAAACACTAATGATCCTTATTTTTAATCTTTGAGAGGCAAAAGAAGTGGCGTTCCTTTGGCATTTTCTACTGCTTCGCGCTAGACCGACGGACTAAGAAAAAAAGACGAGGTTCTCGAAGTCCAAAATAAATTAGATCGCATCTCAGCTGCACCCAGTTAATAATTTTGAACATAAAAGGACAACGACTGAGACCCCTTGTACACAACGCCTGGAGAAATATGAAAACGGAACTTTAATTTATTTCTCTCCAGTTTTACCTTTTTTCGCGAAAAGCTCTTCGAAAACGGTCGTCAAACCGGAAGAAAATGAAAACGCCAGATTTGCGTTTAGTGAGGAACGAAAGCAATTTGAAAACCAAGTTTTTCGATAACGATGGCTTTAAAGTTAATATTAATATTTAAGTGTCCCTGCCAGAGTTTTACTCATTTACAAATCCAAAAAGGTAATCATTGCTTTTCACATTTTTCTGGGGTAGTATGGGTGAGAAACTATTGCTTTCTTAGATAGAGAGAATCGACCGTTTTCAAACTCCTCCGCGCATCATGGCCGTGGCTTGAGACAATAGTTAACTGCATTCCACTGCAAATGACCAAACACATATCGACCTAAAGCTGCCTTATTATATCTAACGCGGTTAATATTTTTCACGAGCACCTAATTAGCACTGGAGGGCATTCATAGCAATAACTTAGGAATGTTAAAATATTTCTTAAATTTGGCACTAAATTATGGACTGCCCCAATACGTAGACAACACGAAACAAGAAAATCTGATTGGTTTGAACCACGCCACGAATGAATTGAACACCAGCAAAAACGCATTATCTAACACCATGGATGTCTAAAATATTTCAGGTGTGCCAATAAATGCCCGAAAACACATGATTAAACACATAAATATAAAATCAGTTTTTTGACTGAAGAACAAGGGAAGACCATTTTCACGAGCGAAGAACAATGAAGATTAGTGTTGTATTTTGTCTTATTACTTTTATGATTTGTGCTGCCAATGGCAAACGTGAACGTACTGATGATGGAGGTAAGCTTTAGCTTTGTTTTGGCGTTACTTTCCGAAAAGCTGATCAATTTCTCACATTTTAAAATTAAAGTACGAGAACACGAGAAGGTTCTCTGAAGTTGCATTTTTTAAGGAATGCAAAGTTTTGCTGTTGAAATGTCTTGAGGTCTTCATTTGACAGTTGTTTCTTATTTCATTTGGAGTTTGGAGATGTCGCAGCTATCGGGTAGCTTAGGAATCATAAGTTACTCAACTGATTTTTATACGTTCCAAAGTTCACGGAATATATTAAACACGAAGAACGTGTTTGACTACTTTTCCAAACACCGAGACGCGCAGCGGAGTATTTTTGACGAAATTCGACATCGTCTTGAGTGTTTGATATATCTTTTCAATCAAAATTAAAACTAAGGAGGCAATGGTGAAGTAAAACTATAAAAAATCTATGCTAGTTAAGTGATTTCCTTTGTTTAAGTGTTACTGTGATCAAATTTTTACCCCTTGATTTTTTGAGTATCACATAGAATTCCATGAAAGAATAAAAACGCCGTTGCGTTTACTGATTGCAAACACCGAGAAAAAGAGCTGAAAATACATCGCGCAGTCGAGTACGTATTTTTGACGAACGTCGAGACGTTTGATATATCAGTTCTCAATCGAAACTAAAACAGAAGAAAAAACAGAAAAATTAAAATCGTAAAAGTCTATGGTAATTAACATCAAATATCTAGACACCATCACAGTCACGATTTTCGATCTTAACACTTGATGAATTATTAATGAGTTTAAGAAATTTCTGTAGAGTGGAAGCAAGGCCACTTTTTCCATCCTCGAGTTCTTAAGGGATCGAAATTAACTTGAACTACAGGGATTCCTCCGCGAATAACCTGTTATTCTGTTCCTTTTAATTGAAAGAATGGACTCACAATATGACCAGCTCCCAATGTCATATCTCTTATTCTTTAGGTTCAAAGCAGAAGCAAAATGATCAGCTAACAGGTAAATTTTTGTTATTAGACGTGTTCACTAAATTATTCCAAAATGAATTTTTAAAACCAAGTCACCCCGCCTCAGGAGTGGATTGATATATGCCGATATAACGCGCACTCTGATTGGCTAATTCCAGGACATTATTCCCGCAGAATCAGTGCCCACGGCGATTATGGGTCTGCAAAAGCAAAGCAAAAAGCCCTATAACAAACAACTTATTAACCTCGAAAGTTCGGTCTTACTGGCAAATCTCAAACCTTGGCCATGTCGCATTGACCTCGCTATCGCTCGGTTAATACGGCAAGGTATGTGTTTGAGATTTTCCCATGAACACATGACTCTCGGTTAAAAAGTAGTTAGTATCATAACATTCCACTAAATGAATTGAATCAATTGATTGAAAAAGGTGATTCTAAGGAGGAAAATAGCACAAGACAAAAACTCGGTTACACTTCAGTAAATTTGATTTTTTGAAAGTTTGTTAAGATATCAAAATGCCATTCGAACGAAATTTTGGAAGGTAAAGCTATTTTCACTGCTATTGACGTTTTTTTTATTTTCTTTACATTGGAATGTATATAAGTAAAACAAGATTATAGCAGGCTTTTGGCTATACCTAAAGGCAATCTTAACTGAAAAGCAGTTTAAGTTCCGAGGTAAACCTAATGGTTTTCTCAGTGGAGTTTTAGATGCGTTGTTATCTCTGCACTAATTTAAATTAATACGAAGTGTTTGGTTTCAATTTAAACGGCGTGCATTGAGCGTAAGATTTCTCGTTGGAACTGTGCAATGTGAATAATAAGGGCTCGTTCACACTAGCGACGGACGCGATGGAAGCGGAGTCGTACGGCGGAGTCGGAATCGGAAGAAAGTTCTGATCTAGTAGGATTCGGCACGACGGAAGCGACGGAAGCGGAAGCGGAATCGGAAGAAAAAGAATATCTTCTGATCCTTCTGACTCCGATTGCGTCGAGCCTCCAACTCAACTTCCGATTACGGTTTTTATTTACACTGGATCGTAACGCTCCTTGAGCTTCCGATTCCGACTCCGCTTCCGATTCCGTCGTTAGTGTGAACCAGCCCTAAAAGATTAGATTTACGCTTAAGTTGTATTTCCAACTATCTACCTTTGCAAAAATCTACTGCTACATCCATACACGGAATATGCAAAGTGATCTACCCATCATCTGTAGGCGTAAAAGAAAAAAAAAACTGACTATCACTAAATCACTATTAAAATAAAAAAGAGATGACACTGGTCCTATCACTTGAGTAGGAACATAGGATATAGTTCTTCCTTAAAAACTGAATTTGCAAGTATTGCTCGCAGGGTTAAATAAGTGAATTTCATGGGATGGTACTGTCTAGTCATTTTCTGATTGGGTTTAACATATTCAAGAATCTGGAGGCAGCTTTATACATCAAACTATGCAATTAGCCCAACATATAAATTAGGCAAAGGAACTTATATCGCCTTCAAATCGCCCAATCAATTTAACCCAAAAACTGACTTGTGATTGGAAGTTGTTATTTTCCAAGATCTCCTTCAGTAAACACGATATGTCACTCTGGAATCCACTTCTTTTAAAGTGACCTTAAATTCATTTATTTCGTAGAGTGTAACGATGCTGTGGCACAAAGAGCAAATTGCGGAGAAGGTAAAACGTGCTATACCTTCAGCATGGGCGGCAATCATTACTTTGCTTGCTTCTGTACCCGAGGATCGACCACCTGTGGAAGTGGAGGCCCTGGATATACAATTCCCCGTGACAAGTCCTTGTAAAGTCAACAGAAACGTCGAAAGTGCATTAAAATTGTAAGAGTGTTTAAACAACCAATGTTATTTCTATCCACGTGAAATAGATACCGCTGAGAGTATCGTTTCTTGGACCACACCGATTAATAAATTCAGAAAGTCTTGTAGGCAAGCAATTAATACTTTCAAGAGTACCGTTTCAGTGGTAAGAGACCTATAGAGAGTGTCCTATCACATGCATTCTTAATGCATCCCTTGATGAGCTGCAATAAACCGTTTGCATGAGGAATCCAAAGGTTCCCCGAGGGGCAGGGTAACAGCGTAAGCCGTAGGGTGACCCTCGTCATCTGGAATCAGTTTTAGCTTTCTTTAAACACGATAAAAAGTTCTTCAGTCATGAAAAGTTTTAAAAGGTCCTTTTCAAAAGTCTGTCCATTTTTACCACCTGCTTTAAGCGAAAGGATACCCACGGGAATAAAATCAAGTGACGTGACATGGTCTTTCGATTCACGCAACGTGAAGTTAAGTGGCCAATAAAATCGCGCGAAAATTAAGGGGTGGGTTGCATCGGGCTTAGTGGTGCGTCACTTACACATAACGAATGACCCGATTGTGGACTATTCACTGGTAAAGTTTTCACAAAAGAGATAGAATATATAATGGGTACATTCGTCATCTCAACTCGTCGTTTCGAAGTATTTGGAGAACTTTTTTTTTTAGTATAAAACAGCGGATTTCGAAAATTGAAGAACGAATCTTCAATTTTAACAAAAACTCGGATAAGCAGGTCTTAAAGCTAGAAAAACATTACAGGTGAACTACAAGTTAATGTAAGTCGACGTCAAAATTCCGCATAAAGCAAACATTACTTGATGGTCCTTGGTTTTTCTTGTAAAAAACTCTTTGGATTGCAATAGCCTTCATCACCTCAGCAAAGTAGATTCCTGAATATCTCACGGAAGTAATGTTGACTCTTTCTTAAACTTTTGAGGAAAAATAGTGACAATTTTCAGACCATTGTTGATGTGGATCCCGTTTCTTTTCTGTTCAGGTAATATTCCGTATATTGTTAGTATAAACGTTGTTTTGCCGTTACTGTAATGTTGAGGTGATATGGTTTGTTCGTTTATAATTCTTTTTTTATAAAGCTAGTTATAGTGTCTGCTCTTCAAGGTAAAATAACATCTTATTAACAACTGAAATAACTTAAAATTCTGACATTCCCCTCCCAAACCTCGCCATCCGTTTTTCCCTATTTCCATGAGTCCAGTCCTACTAAACCAATGCTTCGGTTTCGAGATTGTGGCGCGTGTAATGGGTTTGTGTGCGAGGCCTGAATCTTTAATATACTCGAAGTCAGCCGTTGCCGTACAAGAAGAAGACAAGGACGTTAAAAAGTTTTAGAATTCGAAACACTGCTGTGCAAAATGCTCAGAGAGGAGGATGACAATCTCCAGTAACCTTGTTTCCAACTGCCATGTGTTTTTTAGATGCCGACGGGATAACATCCTCGAACTTTGCGTGACACAGCTGTGTCAAGGTGCTTTATGTTTCGATGGAGTTTTACCGCATCATAATTTCATTCTCTCATTTCTGCTGGACAAACGCCTTTGTACTACCCAGTGGGAACGAAAGTTTACTCCAAAGAAAACCAGTTTTCGCAGACCATGATAACGTCTAAGACCACAAAGAGAATTGAAGTTGGGAAATTTAGAAGAAAAGGATCCAGGTAGTTGTTGTAGTAGGGACTGATAAGAGCATTTAAATGTTGCCGACAATGTCATGTATGTCAAGTTTTGTGGTTTATCTGGGGTGAGAGATTAGAACCAGACATCAGTACAACAATTAGGAAAAATTTGTGACAGGCTGCAAAATTTATAAATTTGCAAATTTTTTAAAATAGTTTTTGGTGGTTTAAAGTTAATTTTTTTTTTAATTTTAGGAGCGGCCCATTAATTATTTTAGGGGGAGGGGGGGGCTATTTTCTGGTGCATGAAATTCCTTTTGACCTTTATGTTGTACATGATATTTTTTGTTGAGCTGAAAGGCGTGCACAATTTTTTAAAAACATCAAAAGTAGGACTTGATAGCTTTCTGGATTTTTTTTTTCAGGTGTTTTAATTGTGCATTTTAATAATTTTTTTTTCTTGCCCAGCCCCTGCTCTAAAAGTATAGGTCCGCAATGCGTACTTGTGGGCTTACGTCTAGTTTAAAAAAGTGTCAAGTGTGCTAAGGAAAAGTACAAATAAACAAACTGTCGTCAGCACGCAAGCCACGGGCAAATGAATCGAGCGTATCAGCCAATCAATACTCGCGCTATGTTATAAAATACCTTCAAAAAAGCAAACACATGTATCGAGCCGGTGGGAACATGGAAGTCCCCACCATTTTTCACTTTGTTGTATTTCTATCATTTGTCAAGTACTGCTCTGGAAAATGAAGCTTTCCTTGTTTATTTCCTCAACATAAACCCGAGGACAAGGTTTTGGAAAAGGATTTGAACATTCAGCTTTTTATTCTTTATCTATGTCTCAAGTTTGAATACATTCACGTTTTTATTTTAAGTAATCTTTATGATAGCTGCTAAGGTAAAAATTCCAGAAGCTACATGTACATTTATTTGACATTTTTAAGTGTTCGAAATCACAATATACAAAATAATGACATTGTCTTATTAATCATTTAATTTCATATTCAGAATCATGGCCTTGATTCCTTCAAACGCTTCCTTCGCTGTAGGCTCTATCAGACTGCTGGGAAGAAGGAATCCATATTTTCCAGTGTCTCTTAGCTCCATAGAGAACGTGTTTCGTACATTCAAGTAACCATAAATGTAGTCCTTTGTTGTTCCGGACTCGAGATCTGTAAAAAAAACGCGTCGCAAAAATAGTACGAATTAGTAACAAGTCAGTATAACTGTAACCCACCTCCCCAGCGTGTGACCATTCAAATGAAAGCTATTGAGCATTGATTTCACGTGGTACCGTGGTTCGTGGTACGTGGTCTGTGGATGAATCATTAGTGTGTGGCGATTCAAATGAAATGAAAGTTATTCAGCAGGGATTTCATGTAGTATTATTTATTATGCTGTACTGAAAGTTGGTTCTAATTTTTAAGCCCGTGGATGAAGCCCTAGTGTGTGACCATTCACATTTAAGCTGCTTAACAGTTTATTTTGTCATTACGCTCGAAAATATGATTATAACTCAAGAGTGCATGGATAATGAATCGCTGTGGTCATAACACTATTTCATGTGGGGCTGTTTGTCTTAAGTTAATTAGGAAAACAAAATTTGGAGTTTTGCTGAATTTTGAACTGCGACAGGGTTTCTCTTTCAATCTGTTCAACGAAAAACCCAAAACGTGATGAGGAAAACATTACGACATGTTTGGCAGACTAGGCCAAAGTGTAAACGCCATTAAGCGATCGATACATACACATGATATCGGATGCTTGTCCTAACGTGTAACTAGTGTTGTCACCTCCGCGAGTTTTGATCGCATCGACTACAGTCCTGCCAACCCTCATCTGAAACCGGAATTAGAATTTTCGTACAAAGTTAAGCCAAATAAACAGTAGCTAGTTATTTGTTTTTATTTGCTAGCCAAACTTCTGCCAATAAGCTAAGAGTAATAGACAGTAGCCGGGGTAAAAAGAGTTTTATACGGAATCACAATTATAATCAAGTAGATAAAACTTAAGTGGTTTCATCCAGGCTCAGAAATATGCCCAGCATTCTAAGACTTAGAGTTTGTCTACTGCCTTCAATATAACACCCAACCTTTTCAACATCTCGCATAACAGTTTCACAGTTTTTCTGGCATCTGCAGCATAACTCCCCATATTTTCAACTTTTTCCGTTCTATGCAACATTGCATACAACCGTTTCAACGTTTGCCCACAACATGGCGCACCACAGTATCTTCAGTATCTGTAACATTACTCGCGACATTTTTAACTTTTTCCTCGATCTGTTACAATTCGCATAACAGTTTCAACGTTTTTACTCTATCTATAATATTTTTCAAAATAAATTCCCAAAATAAAATGGTTTGTCCAGGCTATCAACAGCATTGTGCGAAACAGTTTCAACGTGTTTCACTATCGTTTCAGTACCCGCAACAAATGAAAAAAAAAGACCTTAATTCAGGCTATCAGCAGCATTGGGCACAGACACCTTACACTAAAACAAGTTTGCACAAATGTTTTAACGTTTTTCCCCTAACTGTAAGACTGAACACAACCCTTTACATGTTTGTCTAAGAGCTGTACCCATTGTTCTTAACGCTTAACTTCTGTGTATTCCCTGAAACATTGTGCGCAACGTTTTAATGGTTTGTCTTCTATCTGCGACATAACATACAACGTTTTTTTCTCCTCTTTGTAACATTGCGTTTGAACACTGTCTGTAACAAAATAATAGCTTGAGGACGTTTTAATATTACGTATCGTTTTAAGCCAATTTGTTCGCATATATAAACACTTTCATCTTGTAATGTACCAGTTCTTGGAAGTCCTTGTTGCGTCTCTTTGTATATCCCCATGGAAACATCAAAACTTGGCTGTAGGAATGAATATCGAGATACCCAACCAGTCTGTGCTTTTCGGACTGAAGGAAGTTAGCAACATTTTGAACTTCACGTTCCGACATGGCAGCACGTCCATGGTAGATTTCACTGCAGGGATGGCTGCTTGCTCCAGCCTCTGCCAACATTGGGATAAATTTAAAACGTTAGAACTCGGCAGAATTGGCATCACAAGGCAGCAAAACTAAAGGTCAAAGGCAAAGGGATATTACGTACCTCCCCAGCCGTATTCCCAGTTCCGGTTGAGGTCTGTCCCCACGCATTTGGAGTCTGGGTTTAAGCTTCGGTTCTTTCTCCACATACGATCCTGTAAACAACAGAAACTGGATTATTTTTGTAGTATTCACATTAAATGAAGGGGTTCCCTTAGACATAAGCCATTATGTGAAATCCGTGCACTATGTTTCTTCTGGTTGAAGACTTTACGTCTGTCAATTTGATTCTAGCGCCGTGAAAATGCACGTTGAACCACATTCTGCGCTGTGATTGTTTCCACTTACGGACATGATGGCGCTATATTGCCCGCTCGCGATTATCCGTTGCGTCCCGCATGAAAACAGTGTTCTTTTTGCCATGGAATAAATCTTCTATCGACTGAGCTTTTTCGGTCAAGATGGCCTCGTTTTTGTGTGTGTATTTGTTCTGAGCCACCACGGGAATTTAAAGATCGAACATGTTAATGCACACAGTGTGTGTATTTTTGGACCTTGACCCTGCCTCGATTCATAAACACACATTAAAAGAACTCACCCTTTTTATGCTTATACTCATATGTATATATTCCTATACTTTCTCCAGAATAGATACGTTCTTAACCGTGACTCCCAGTTCATGTATTCCGTTTAGGCGGCCTAATGCATACATTAGTAAATGCTGACGTCACTTCGCGTGTTCAACACAGGTTTCGTACGCAGTCTCGTACCCCTGTCTCCTCGTTGATTAATATACGGAAAGGCGCCAAGGATCTTTAAAGGGTGATCGCTGGACTCGTTAGACAAATTTAAAAAAATATCCAACCCCCTTTGTTCTGCTCGTTTGCCTACATAGTGACTTTAAAACCGCATCGAGTTTTGGTCACTATCGCTGGTAATCTCCTCATAGATTACACGTTATGCTGCTTCGCTGGAACCTTTTCCGTTTTTCTCCAATCAAGCTGTTGCAGACGACACTTTTTTATTCCGCTCTCTGGCCTCACTCATTTCTCTATCGAACTGTTTTCATACCTCTCATAACTCAAGCTTCCCTAGTTCATTTTGTGCTCATATCTCCTTTGTGTATACTTGCACCTCGCTGGTAAATTGCTTATACCATTATCGTAACTCGCAGTTTCTCAGCTTGTCCCTATTTCGACAAAGCTGACAAGTTAAAATTTTTACATCTTTTCACGATTTTTAATGTACAGTCCAAGAACATTTTTTACACATATGTCCCACTTTTCCTACCTTTTCCCACGTGTATACGTAACCGTCCACATTTAAAACAGGCATAATAACAAGATCCACTTTGTTTAACACCTCCTGCACAGTGACGTCAGCTTGATATTGAGAGGTTAACTAGAGTGTTGAAATAAAAAATTATATATACATATATTTAATTAAAAGTGGGGTCTCTACAAAAAAAAAACTTCAAACTAAGTTCCTGCTGTATTGACCTATAGCAAATCAAAGCGATGAAACCTACCTAAGAAGCTCTTTGCGAAATAGTAAAGCGGTAAAAACTGACTTACAATGACGAAACAATAACTAAATTGCAAGTTTATTTAAGGTGGCAGCGTGGCCAAGTGGTTAGGGCGCCGGACTTTGAATCCGGAGGTCGCAGGTTTGAGTTCCACTCTGACCACTTAGCTGGAGTTGTTTCTTGGTAGACAACAGTTCAGCTCCTCGGCCACGTTTGTAAATAACCAACTGGTCTGCCTCCTGCCAGTCCGGATTCCTAACCATGTTATGTTCATTTGCATTATTTGTTTCATCATTTGTTTCCATCGGCCCTGAAAAGCGCCGTTGAGGGAGTGGTCAAGTAATGTTGTATGTAATGTTGTAAAGTTGGTTCATTGGTTTGTTTTGGTTTGGTTAGATTCGGTTGGTTTTCTCTTTTGTCATGAATTGTTTAGTTTTGCTTTGTTGTTTGTATTGTTACTTTTGTTGTTGTTGTTGTTGTTCTTGTTTGTCTTTTGTCACAATCAAGTGATGTAAACAAACAAACTAGCTAGTGATCCTTACCTGATGTATAATGTACATGCAGGTAGCGGGGGAGACCCATTCTCTGGCGTGGATTCCACAGTTTATGAATACCAATGGTTTGGCGACCTGATGAGTTGTCTGAATCTAAACAGCAAAGTTACACTGGTCAGTTCATACTCCGAAGAACACTGCTTCTTAGTTAGACAAAGAAGTGACATTTAATCTATTTTTCTGGAACAGTTAACTGAACTATCCCATACCAAAGATGTTTCCGGCGTACCTTAGCATAAAAATACCAAACTTATTGACTGAGTGTGCAATATGGCTACAGAGATACTACTCGGTAAATTTCAAGCAATGTCAGTCTATGATTTTTAACACGGATATATATGTTATTTACCGGCTGGGAGGTCCGTATCGTGAAAAACTGTGACCGAGGTCTTGAAAATGCTGCCCTCGGCCTGCGGCCTCGGGCAGCATTTTCAAGCCCGAGGTCACAGTTTTTCACGATACGGACCGACCCAAAG
>OMLO01001937.1_pt1 | contig 16370 bp, 13 predicted proteins | sample 1674811 | NCBI WGS metagenome assembly OMLO01 (sample SAMN06265003, study PRJEB25207) | coral metagenome | isolation source: Coral host | place: Mexico:La Bocana,Puerto Morelos, Mexico | collected 2008-11-13 | reverse complement strand
CAAGTCATGCGCACACCTCAAAACTAAGTTTGTTTTTTTCTTTGCGTAAATTTATTGCACAGGATAGAATATTTGGTCAGTTCAGTCTAAGCATTTAGTCTCTGGTTTGTATGGTTCATTTGTGGTGCAGTCAGCTGTTTCTATTCAAAAAATGAAGCTCCATTCAAACCCAAACTCATTCATGGGGCCCCAGCCCCAAACCATTGAAGAACTAAAAGCTATTGACAAATTAATCCTTATGTCCTATTTGGAAGGGGTCCTGCTTTAAGCATCATGTAACATGTAACAATGCATCAATTTGGACCAGCAACATCGAGCAGCTTCTTTGCAACAAAGATCAGCATTTCTTGCAAGGTCACCACATCCTCCACAAGGCGGCGGCCTGCCAAACAATCGCTTGCCTCCAGCAGCTGACACAAAGAACCATTCTCATTTGTCACCTCGACCACAAGTGCCCCACCCTTCAAGGCCCTGATGCTCCGGCAAATCTCTTTCATCGACATGATGAACTTGCACTCTGTCTTGATGTCTTCCACGGTGGCCTTTGCATTTTCAACCTCTTTAGCATCAAGAGTCTGGAAACCCAAAGTGGCATCCAAAGCTGAGATGACTGCTGTCTCACGGCCCACTCTTCGATCCACTTCGTGAGCTCGAACACATGATTTCCAGAGTGTGTCTGGACGCAGCTCCTGCAGCTGCCCAAGGTACTTCTTGGCTGCTTCATGTGCTGCAGTGAACTTTTCTGTTTCATGCCCACTGGCTGCCTTCTTTGCACTTCCACCATCCTGCGGACCTTTTGAGTTCCTTCTCTTCTCTGGGGCAGCTTTTGCTTTGCCTTTTGATGCAGCGCTCTTCCTCTTGGCACCACGCTTTGGGACTGGGCTGGCTTTTTCACTTTTGACCCCAAAACTGGATTTGGATGAGCCAGAGCTGTCAGAGTCACTTGAGCTGTCACTGTCACTCTTCTCATCTTCCTCAGCTTCCTTTTGTGCTCTTTCAAGATCCTCCTGCAGCATCAATGCGGGAGGGCCACTTTTGTTGTTTTTTTGATGCTTTGAAGAATGGTCATGAATGGGGACTCAAAACTTTTGTAAGAACATGATTGGAAGCTGTTCGGTAAGAATGTTGAAAAGATCATTTTGCACCCAAATCAAATCATGAAATGAATCATATCATATCATCGAATCATATCATATAAATATATTCAGTGATAAAAGATTGATATGAAAAATGCAATGTATGATTTAGGATTCATGATACATTAATGATATATTTATATTTCTATTGATATATAAAATATATAATATGATTGGTATTGACATTGATTTTGATATAAATGTCAAATATGGGATGGACTGGCATGTGGTAAAATGCTGCATGGACAAATTATGATACATCAAAACATGTGGGCAATGTGTTCTGTTATATGTCAAATGATCATATGATTATGAAAGGTCAGTCATATATGTCCCAAATTTGAAATGGAAATGAATGAAATTGAAGTGATTGAAATGCGTTGCAAACAATGCGTGCAAAATCCAAATGGGGATAGAAGTGTCGTGGGTCTCAATCCAATGTTTTTTATTTTTGATGACAACATTTTCAAAGTTGAACCATGGACATTACATCACTGAAAGCTTGTGCTGCTTTTGGCTGGTAGCAACATGATTTTTTTCAAAACAAAACCAAAACCCAGCAAAACACTGCTGCCACTTGAACAACTAGAAGCCGTGCTGCTGTCACTACGTACTACATTCTGATAACATGGCATTGTAAACACTTAGATGGAACCAACATAACATAGCCCATGGCCCATAGCATACTAACCACACTGTACATACTTCTTCTTAGCTTGCATCAGCAGTCATGTTACAAGTTGGTGGTACATTTCTCTCCCCTTGTAAGACAGTGAAACATATATTTTTCTTTCTAAATTGTGAGTGACCTGATCGGCATTCATCTTGATGAAAAATTCATTCAATGAAATTGAAATGTGTACTTTGTACTTCTTGTGAGGATCAAAAGTCACAGCACTTTACACTAGTTTATTGATGAAAAACAGTATTAGTATTAGTATGTAATTAAATAGAATTTGAAAACGCAAATGACAATGATTAACATGATGTAAAACTATTCAAACTTACTTATAATATCAATATTTTCATTGATTCATCCAAACTACCAAATATTGCCATGATACTCATAGACTCATAGTACCTTAGGGCTTACACTTACTCATCAAATCAAACCAAAATCAAATCAAAAAGGTTCACTTCAAAAATCAGATCGTCTTCAAGACCACGACATTGGAATAGAAATATCTCTGTGTACATACTGTGAACATGTTACATACTCTGTAAACAAAACTGAATTTACATAGTTACATACATAACTTAACATAACCCAAGTCAAGTATTTAAATATCTACAGTCCACTTGTACTGTATTATATATATATATAAACCAAAAAGTGAAAATCATGGACAAATCAAAGTCATGGGACATGAATGAATGTAATGTAACTCATGACTCTGACTCAGAACCCACAACCCCTGACCCAAAATCAAGCAACCATCACTCCAATAACCAAGACCGTCCAATCTAAACAATGATTCATGCAGTGATTGAATCATGAACCATGCAGCATGCGTGGTTAGTTTAGATACTAAATTAAACTAGGTAAATTCATTCAAATAAACACGAAATCATTTTGTATGATATCAAATCATATGATATAATTTAAAATATAAGAATATAACATAACATGCGATTACCATATAATATATAATGTAATGATTTAATAAAATACAAAAAATATAATATATAATATAATCAGTAATCAGTATAAAATAGCATAATTACGTAATAAAGATTTTCATACAGTGACTCACACAGTCACACAGTCATACGAAGGTTCTGGAATGACTGTGAGCAGGACCCTCCATTTTCACACTTCCCACCTTGTCATTTGTGGAAACGCGAACTCCCTCACTTGCTTTCTGGAATGCTTCTCGTGACTCTTGCTTGTCATCAAAGGTCTCTTTTTTCGTTCTCTCAGCACTGATCCGAAGCCCTGTCTTCATCAATGTGTCCTGCAACACAGGAACACAAAGTCTTCCTTTAGCCGGGTCCTTTTTCAAAGTCAGCTTCAGGACCTTGGTGCAATAATTCTTTCGTTCAGTTTCATTCTTGAACTTTTTCTTCACCTTCACATGTTGCTCCAAGTAGTCTTGCAATGGCACGAGCTTTGACACCTGGCGCAGGCAGCAGCAACAGGTTCCAATGCAATGGGTTTTTCAGTATCCAAGCACAGACCCCCCCCCACACACACACACACGCACAGACACACACACATGAATACGCTTTCATTGGATAAATTGACAATGTCTTACATGGCCAGGCCCTGCCTCTTGGAAATCAACATAGTTCTGTTCTGCTTTCTTCACCATCTCTTCCATGTTCACACGTTCGTGCCGTGGCCGTTTACCACTTGCCATGTCTCTGATCCTAGCCTTGCGCAGCTCAAGGAACCTCATTTGCCACAAAACACAAGATCTGCAGCTGCAGCATGCAAAAAAAATTGGCCTAAACACACAAGTTCCAATCTATTTATTGCTAGCTAATCATATTTATAATTTGAAACTTACGGTAAAATTATTTATAATTAATTATCAGAATACTACTACTACTACAACTTAACTTACTTTAGTTTAACTAAGTAACTTTAACTAACATGTAAGAGTCAATGAAATACAAACGCTACCCATCCATCTGAATACGGATTCACTGATTGTTGAAGTCTCAGCCCCATGAACTCCAATCAAATGACATACCTGCCGCCCTGCCTATTATCAGTGATGATGGGGTCTTGTCCAGACCCATTGATCAATCATGCAACTATGTACTGTACCTTGCTGAATCCTGAGTAAAATGTGTTCCTTCTCTGCAATCTGACTGTCTTATTTTGTCTTCAACGGCAGCCTACAGTTTGACCGTTTTATTCAAATGAAGAGCTTAGTCACTTAGTACATTAGTTAGTAGTAGTAGTAGTAGTAGTAGTAAGTGGTAGTAATAAGTAAGAAATAACCTTGGCTGTGCAGAGAATATTTCGTGGACAAGGGACTTCTCTTTGATGGAACTGTGTTCGGCCATCTTTTGTGAGAGTTCACCCTGCTTGCAATTGAAAGAGCCACGCTGCACATAGTAACATGGGCCGCAAATGCTCGACGACGGCTTCGTCTTCTCCACCGTGACCTCCGAGTCAGCCCCTTGGTAGTCCTGGCAAAAACATGCATTGCCAGAAAACTTCTTGTCACAGAGTCTAAGGAAATTTGAAACAATGATAATAATTAATGATGATTTATTGAAAACATAATATGAATCATAAAAATATGGTTCATTCAAAATATGTTTCAATTATGATTAGATTATCTTATATGAAATATAATTATCATATTGATTTGTAAATAAGATCAAAACTAAAAATCAGTTGAACATGTCGTTTCATTTGCAAAAAAAACAATGAAAGTAAATCAATTTTAAAATCAGTACCATCACTTAGCTTAAATCACATCATGTCACTACTAAATCAGACTCCCATGAATCAAATCTAAAATATACTACGTATATTATATGATAATTATAAAAATGTTTAATATAATAATATCAATATAATGTATTAAAAAAACGGCAACAGTATCTGATGATGATGATGATGATGATGATGCTAGCAACACCACATGAGACAATATCATATTATATAATTCCATGATATTCTATATTATTATATGAATTTAACCTCACCACTCAAATAGTTGATTATCCAAATCAATGGCTTCAAAACTTACAAAAAACACATCAAAAACAACAAATAAAAATACTAGACTCACTAGACTATTACTATTACTATTACTACTACAACTACTACTACTACTACTACTACTACTACTACTACTACTACTACTATACTAATACTAATGCAAACACCAAATAAGTCAAATACAGGAAATCAAAAAATAGTGAATCTGAATAACACTTTATACTGACTAGATAAACTACATACATTACATTGTATTTGAATTTATCAGAAATGAATAATATAAAATATAATTATAATGTTAATGATTAAAATCAATGTTATCAACATAATATATATATTATTATATTGTAAATTAAGTCATGAATCATGAGTCATAATTGTCATAATCATCAAACTCACACTCAGAATCATAATTCATTATCCATTCAAAACCAAAAGTCAACTACCTAAGACTATCAATATTCAAAATGGCAATCACAAATTTCATTTAATAAAAATGTAAAATGTAGTTGCGACGTTTGTTTCGATCATTGCTGTCACCATATTCAGGGCCATAGTCGCAGTAATAAGTGATAGCCCAATCACCCAATAGTCAAAATCTTGTCATGATCTTGGTTATGTAAATGTCTGTGTTCCCCCATTCTGTACATGTTCAAACGTATTTCAGAGCAATGGGCAAACCAACCCTTTAGGAAACCTCCTCTATCCATATACCTGTATTCTCCTTTTGGAGGCTGTCTTAGGGTGTGAAGCAATTCCCAAGACTAGACTTGGGAAATCTTTCACAGGTTTCAGGCAAGACAGGTTTGATGACAAATTCATCCTAGTAACTAGTAATAGTAGTCTATAGTCTATAGTCTTATAACTTATACAAGTAGAAGAAGAAGAAAAAGAAATAGTAGTAGTAGTAGTAGTCATAGTAGTAATAGTAGTAGTAGTAGTAGTAGTAGTAGTAGTAGTAATAGTAGTATCAGTATCTCAGTATCTCATCATATCTGCAAATGAAGTGGTGACCCTGTTGTTCAAATCCTGTGCCTGTCCTTGTCTTTGCTGCCGAACTTCTGCCCACAATGGGCACAAAACTCATCCTCGCAGCCACTGTCAGAGTCTTTAGCCATGATGAATGGCCAATCTCCCCTGCTCTTGACACAGCTACGATGCACTGAAAACGGCTGCAGGGAAATTCTTGGCATGAGTGTACTGTCACTAGGATGCTGGTGAGATTACATGTAATTTAAGTGGAGTGTATTTGAGTGGCTTAGACTTAGGCCTGAAAGTCATTCAAATCGCAAATCACTGTCACTATTTCAGAAACAACAACTCCTGAACCTTTACTTAAAACATGGCAAAGACTCAGTGGTTGGTTATGTGATAAGTGATCCGTGATAGGTGAATAAATTATGAATTAATTAATAAGTCAATAAGTTCAATAAGTTAGTGACAAGTAGGTTAGTGATAGTGCAAACATTCTACAAACAAGAAGCATGGCATGAGCCACTAAAAACCCAAATTGATACTTCCAATCTCATTGCCACAGTCAAGTCGGCAGCTGCAAGTATGCAATTTTTGCTGTAGCATTGCAAACATCATCTACGGCGCAATAAAGCCTGTTGCCATCGCCATAGAACTTCTCCAAAATCGCCACTGTCAAAAACTTGTATCCAGCCTTGGAATGTCTTGGAAGAGTAGTTATCATTTGCAGTGGCACCACAAGGAAAAGGGCAGAGGGAGATCTAATGTGTTGGGATGAACATGTAGGGCTCATAGACTCATATAGGCCAAACCTTTGCCAAAGCCTCAATGACACCAACGCGTGAAAATCCAAGGGGATAATGTAATGTACAAACAGTGGCAGTGTTATTTTTTCCTAGCCAGAGCCAAAGAATCCATTGTGCAAATTGATTTGCTTGTTTTATCCCAAACCAATGATGATTCTGATGACTATGACTCATGGTTCATGAAAAGAAAAAACATGACAATTGCGTCACCGACAATTGTGTCACCATGAGTCATAAAATTAAGATTGCTATAAAATGAAACAAACTCATGGTTAGAAAAAATCAAGACCAAGTCCCTGTAAATCAATCATCAAGTGCCTTGTTTTTTCAGGAGGCTCCATTTAGAAAACCCCAACATGTTTCAGCCAAGAGACCTTTTTTGCCAAACCCGACTCAAATCCAACAAACATCGCCAGGGTCTGGGAATGTGCAATCCTGGTTTCTGGTCATAGTGCTTGCTCAGGGATAGAAACAATGGCAATGACAAAGAATGCAATAGCATGAAAGTTTCAGCTTTGAATCTTTTCTCAGAAGTGTCCTGTATTGCCATTGCTGACTATTATAGGAGAATTCTTCCACGCTCTTATACCATGCCATGACCTGCTTATACTACAGTACATGTGTTGCCTGTGTGGCTGGTAGCAAACTTGTTCAAAAGCACCCCCCCATGGCCTTTGAACCACTTTGCACTGATGTATCACCTCTTTCTTTTTTTGCCGCAGTGGCCTGGTGCAATGCGAAGTCAGAAGGTGAAGGAGAAGGATGGAAATAGAAGTTTCACAAACACAAAGGCACGTGTTTTAACTATTTTTCCTTGCATCCAACACTATGCAGGGACCAGCAAGTAATTACCTGGAAACAAAGCATACTGTCAAGTTGGAACAGCGTGCAACAAAGGGCCACAAAAAAGCAAATAATCATGTTCAAATGATTGGAAAGGGACTCATTGTGTCAAAAAAGAAGTCCTGCAACATGGAGTCCTGACTATCTCTTCTTGCCCTGTATCTAATTCTCAAACACTACATGGGATGAGAGCTTCAAAAAGAGCCTGCTTGATGAGAACTTCACTTGAGCTTTCTGAGGAAGATGAGGATTCAGAGGACGAAGAAGATCCAGAGCTTGAGTGACTGGGGTCCTGTGTGCAAGGGATGCTGGCTTGAAGTGAAGATATGTCAACCAAATTCAAAAAACAAAAAATCAAAGAAACAGTGATATGAGAAATGGTTTAAGTTCTTTCTATTCAATCACTTTAGAAAATCACAGTCTGTTTATATGTCCAGTCTCTGTCTAAGAGTTTATAGGCAGTAGTTCGGTGAAAAAAACAAAAAAGCAGTCGCACTATTATTGAAAATCAGCTGCTGATATATATATTTTGAAAAATTTAAATAAATATAATATTTCAAATACAATATCAATGGGTCAGTCAAACATGTTGCGCCATGCTTTCAACTGATTGCGAGAGTGATATCTTATCATCGAGGTCTAAAAAACATCACATTTCACATTTGTATCTAAATACCAAACAATGAATGTAAAAAAGCACCAAGTACCAATACCGTATTTATTACCATCATCATCAGTGATCAAAAGTTTAAGTTGTAAATAAGTTATGAATAAATCGTGAGTAAGTTTTGAGCCACGGGCCATGATGAATCAATGTTGGCCTATGGCCAAACATGGGTTTCGAAACAACCTAAAAATCTCCTTCTGATACATGAAGGGGACGTGGCATGTTCTCAGCTGTGCTCCTCTCTGATGGGGGACCCAACTTTTGAGTGGCCGCAAACAGGCCATGTTAACAGTACAGTAACTGTAAGATGTAAAAGTAATAGTAAGTAATTTAGCAATAATAGAAAATTAATAATCAACAGCCAATATTAGATAATCATAAAATTATCAAAAACATCCATATCAATCATTCCATCAAAAGCTGGACTATAGATGATAACTAAGACTATAACTTACAACTAACTTATAACTGACAAAAAACTAATATGAAATATGACACAAATATCTAATGTATGCACCCCTTCCAAACTCTGAATGAAGTCATGTCACCCCACATTCCAACCCCAACCTCACAAATCGGAATCACAACTGAACATTGCACTTTCACAATTCAATATCAAGGCCTTTCAACATGAAGCTTTGCAATTTCCAGGGTGAATAGATTTAACTTAAATCAATCAAATGAAACCAATGCAAATCTTATCTACTTCTTCAGTGTGATTAGATGAGTTCAAAAAACAGTTGAACATTTCAGTGGTGCAAGTTGCAATATGTAAGCGCAACTTTAACATAATGAAAATTAAACACATAATAATACAACGTAAGATACATAAAAAAATGTAAATTGAAAGTGTACCATAATTAACATAAACAAAGATTAATGAATGAAATATCATCTATATAATGTAGTTGATTTAAACAACATATAAAAATGATGCAATGATATATGCTAGCTAAATGGCTATATGGGCTATATGATGATAAGATTGATATATGATATGAAATGATGATATTGATATGAAATGATAGGATGATACGATAAGAAAAGATAAGGTAAGATGAGATAAGATGAGATGAGATAAGTTAAGTGATAAGAGATAAGATAAGATAAGATGAACTATGATATGAATAAAATGATATGATTGATATGATATGATGATATGGTATGATACTTTCAGTCCGTATAGACAATAGACTATAGACCATCTATGTCTAAATCCAGTTCAGTTTAAAAAATATCAATGTCAATCTGAAATGTAACCGTCGCATAACACTGTAACCGTGTAACATAACACATAACACAACTAACAAAAGATAAGTTGCATATCATTCCATCATCTAGGCCAGAAGAACAAACAATAAATTAGATTGATGATATTGATAGACAGATCTTTGGCTGCTTGTAAACCTCATGTTGAAAAAAAACTTATCAAAAGTTGCCAATCTGCTCCTCGACATCAGACTCTTCAGAATGTCCAGGAGGGCCATCAATGTTGCCAGGAGAAAACAAAGGCCTGGGACATCAACAAATTGCAAAAAAACATGTTGGAGGTATCATGACCTGGCAAAGGCTAGCAGTTGAAAAAAACTTGTTTGCATATGAATCTTGCCTTTGCTAGGGCCTAGGGGATGTCATTGGTGAACATGGGTGGTAGTCAAGCCGCGCTTAAAGCATAATTCATTCATAAATTGGTCTTTCAGAGTAGCAAAGTAGTAACTGAACTGACACTGCCTAAACTTAGCCAAGCGGCTGCTCATTTTCATCTCTGGTTAACACTCCAAAAAGCAGTGCGATGATGCAAGATCCCAACACGCTGCTCGTGCAGCTGTTTCCTGCAAGTCTGTTATATAGTCTGTAGTCTTTTTCCGTGAAGATGAACTCGAAGGGGTCTATGCCTTGCCCTGCCAGCAATGCCTGGAACAAGGCACATGCATGGCATGTGGGATCAAGAGTTGCGATTTGATAAAAGGCTCTGCAAATTGTATAATGGGATTCTGGATGATATGATGTGTTTTTAAGATATCGGCTATAGACTATAGACTATAGACGAGTAAAGATATTGATAGATATGATGAGTGGAATTGAAGTGATATCATACAATGATACTCAGAACACTACTATTTATTATCAACCGGAACAGAAATCAAGTGGCTTGAATGACCTACTGACCTGACCTATTGTCTATCAATAAAAAAAATTATATCTTTAAAATGATCTGATATGTGAAATGATTCATCATATTATTTGATGAAATGTGATTTGAGATTTGATTATGTAATTGTTATGCTTGTCTGTATGTAATGTAGTTGTATTTGTGAGACTACTTTGCTGTTTGCTGGTGCTACTGGTGGCAAGCAACAGCATGGTATATGATTGCTGGACATGCCATGTTCTAAAACGAATGATGAATCACAGCTGTCAAGTTTTCCAATAATTATAATTATGACTCATGACCATCCCCATCAGATCTACCCCAGGCCCTCACATATTTTTGCACATGAAGGCGGCCACGTCCTTTTGCTTGGAAGCACAAAGAAGGCATGCCATGCTTTCTCTGTGCGTCCAAAGCAACAGCTGACTCTGGCGATCATAGTAATGACTAATGACAAATTGCCAGGTGTGACACAGTGTGACACCACTGGTCAGCCAATGCTTGCACTGCCCAAAGACTCCTCAAACTCTGCAGCCGCAAAAGTGACAGCATAGTTCAAGGGGGCTTGGGAACAAAGACAGGAATCTGATCATCTGATCATCAAGCACCGTGCTGCAGCCATCAAAGCCCCAAGCCCTCCCCAAACTCTGCAGTCAGTGACTGCATAGTGCAGGGGGGGCTTGGGAATTTGTGATTGAAGCAAGGAATCTAAGTCAAATGTAACGTTGAGAAGCTGAGTTCTGCTTGACCTCCTTGACGTTTTCTGAAACACTTCCCTCAAGAGCCTTGGGCCAAATTCGCAAGGGCAACTTCAATCTTTCAGCCATTGCCTTGCTTCAATCCTGCAGTGCCAGGCAACCAAACATCAAGAATCAAAACTTTTGGCCAGGTGACGCCATGACAACCAAAAATCAAAAATCGGTATACAAACCTGAGAACTTTGATTTGAAAATGGCTGTGGGCACATAAACAAATGTGAATTAACGACTGTTCATGCAGGTCTTATTACTAATTGTCATATCAAATACTACCGACTGAGGCTAGCCCGGTAGGAGTGGCATTGTTGGTTGAAAGTGCAGTGGGTGGAACTTGTTGGATATATTATTATGATATATTATATATGAAAAAATGGGGAGAGTATCACGAATCAAACTCACAGCTGAATATTGCACTCCAAAAACATGTTCAGTGGTGCAAGTTGCAATGTTCAAGCAACTCTCACATGTGAAATGAAAATAACATCTAAAAAACCAAAGAATAAAATATAATAATAATGAATACAACAAGAAATACATGCACCATAAATCATACATATAAATAAAAGAATGAAAACAATGCATGTTACAATAACCATGTATCACTGTATCACTGATAAAAAATATTCAACAAGAATGCAATCAAATAACCAATTTTTAATGAAAACGGATGCAATGATATATACATATGATCATGATATGATATGATTCATGATTCATGATATGTTTCAGTACGTAAAGACTACAGACTATAGATCATCTAATCTATAGTCAAATTCATGTTTTAAAACGTATCAATCTGAAATGCAACTGTAACAAAACACAACTAACAAGAGATCAGGTAACATATCATTCCATCATCTAGGCCAGAAAACAAACAGTAAATAAGATCAATGATAGTGATAGTGATAGACAGATCTTTAACTCATTGTAAATTCCTAATGTTGAAAAGCAAGTCATTTAAAGTTTTCAATCAGCTATGATGACAAAACATGAGTCATGAGAGTCTATAATGTTTACTGTATACTGTATACTGTCTGTATACTGTAGAAAAAATAGTACGTATGTAATTATAACTTACTGATACTGATGCTTATAACTTAAAACTTATAACTTATCAGTACCCATAACTTAACTTATACTTAACTTAAAACTTAAATCATAAATCAAAGATCTTACAACTTACAACTTACAACAACTAATAATTTGTCAAATAAGTTATCATCCTCATGACATGAAAGATTCCAAGCACATCAAATGAGGCCGGAGTCAAAGTACCATGTCCGCGCCTCCGCTGGTACAAAGGCCCTCCGGCCACAATGCCAAACCTTCATGTGGGTTGTGAAGGCAGCACCAATGCCGCCAATGTAGACCCCCATGCCATTGCCAGCTGAACCTTGGGCAACTCAACAGGAGTCAAACCATCACAGGAAACTCAAAGACATAGCTGGGTCAGGCACGGGCAACATCAATGTACGTGTCCAGCAGCTCATGAGAACACTCCTCCCAGGTCGATTCTGAGTGGACCTTTTCAGAACCGACACCATTGTGACTTAATTTTTGACATCATATCAAATATTGCTTTCTACATGGGATGGGGATACACATGTACCACAAAGAGTTCAAACATTTTTGTACTTAGTGTGAGAATTTCAAACGCATCAAAACAACACTTTAAAATGACAAAAAAAAGAACTAACATGCATGTTTTGATGTAAACATGCGGCAACTACTACTTCAAAACAGTTGTCAATGTAGTTGTGGTGTGTTTTGGTTCCTGTCTTTGTTTGGTGCATTTTCTATTGATATGCCAGGTGTAATTTGATAAATTAAATCATTTTGAGTTCACCACTACACGGTCACATGAGTGCTAAATAATTTCATCCAAAAAACCTGAAGCTTCTCTTGTGTATGTCTAGCCTAGGGTGTATGCTGTAGTGTGGCCTTACTGACTGTGAAACTGCAATGATGGGCTGATCATTTTAGGGTCTGGCTTTGACATAACTTTGGAAGCAAAAAAAACCCATAGAAGGAACTATTGGGGGTCACAGGGTGTATGATGGTAGTGTCCAACAATAGAAGACAGCAACAGCAAACCATGAAGGTCTATGAAGCTGAATGAAACAGCACAGCACAATGATTCATGATTAGCATGATTTATGACTCATGATGTTGAAAAACATCTGAATTATAACAGCTGGCTGTAATGAAATGCCATGGCCAGCTACCAACAGTTTTCAAAACCTAAAGGCTTTGAATTAGAAAGTATCTAATCAGTAGTATCAAAGAGTCAAAGCCATATCACTTTATTTACTCAAATCATCACATGAATTTAATGTAAAAGGGATGTACAAGTCATGAAATGTCAAATTATTTGCTGTGAATTGTGTGCATGTGGAATATTTTAAAGTCCTGTACAAATATGATCATGTGACCAAGTCATGAATCAAAAAATGCAGGTTACGTGAATCATACAGAATAAAAAACATATATGATATATGATTTCATTTCTGATTTTACTCAATCAGTATAACTACAACTTAAAAACATATTGTATGAATTGCACTCACAGAATACAAACCAATGTATACCAAATCTTGCAATCTTAAATTATGTGAGTGCATAAAACAGTCTGTAGATTGTATCGCAAACATCATGCTGGATACGAAGTGAATCCGATGTACATATAGAAACAATATCTGTGGGTGAATAAATTTACAACAAAACAACGTTTTAAAAGTTTAATGTGACATATTGTTGGATGTTAAGTGCTCATGTACTGTATATAGATTATAATTTAAGACTATATAAAATAATTTCATATACGTGAATCACATGTTGAAAGAATCTAGCATATCAAATCAAAAACTCAAACATCAAACATGACCGGACTGAACACCATACAATAAACACTTGCAATAACATAACTTATTATAATTTAAAACATTTTTATATTTCAAAAATGTACTACTTCAAACAATATCTGAACATGAAATGATATGATGTAATGGAAACATGGCTATAACTTGACAGTATAATTTCAGTATCAGTATAATGTAATTTAACACAACAACACAAAATAAAGATGTAACCTGGCACAACTTCGTAAAATAAAACTTAATATGATCTGGTTGATATGATATGAAAATAAATTATGTATACTGTATGTTCAGAAAAACAGGATTTGAGAAAATCCAATACAAAAAAGCAAAACACTATAGAAAGAAAAAACAAAGAAGTCAACATAAAAAATGAAATGATATATTGATAAATAATATATATTCAAAAACTATGTTTATAGATCATAATAAGTTAAGTATATATAATTCAATTTAATGTAAAGAAAATCAATAAATACAAAGTAACACTACATACAACATATGAAAACCAATCTACATGTATACATATTCAAATATTTAAATATAAATAATATAATATAATAAGATAAAATAATTTAAAAATATAATAATATAACAATATTATTAATCAATAAAATAACATATTTAATATATATGTATCTATTAAATATGGTATATATACAATGCTATTAGGAACGGTTCCTCACGGTTCCTACTTCAAATTTGATGATATACAGGAACGGTTCCTCACGGTTCCCAACTTAGGAACTAAAAGGAACTAAATAGAACGGTTCCGGAACTAAGTGGTTTTTTACAAGGAACGGTGAGGAACGGTTCCTGGAATACTGTAAATATGTTCAGTTTTAAAGGGCTATTTAAACTTATATTAAACAAATATGTATATATATATATTGTATTATTATATAATCATATTCTTACTTTATTAAATTCATTGTATATCTTAAAGATTAAATCATTTCAATCATTTCTTTATCATCTAGTCAAGTCGACAGTCTATGTCTATATGATATCAACATATTGAGAGGCAGCAAAACATTAAGTCATTCAAAAACATGTGATCATCTCCATGCTCCCAAGATACCACAGTCCTCCTCTTTCTTGGCCAGCAGCTTCTTGTACTCAACATCAATCTTGGTCTTCTCCCTGGCATTCAGCTGGGCGCGTTCCACTTTGCTCAAACCACTGCAGTATGGGCCCCATCCACCGCGGATGATGCCCAAGCTTTTGAGCAAACGACGCTCTTTCTTCTTGGACTCTTTGCTGTTCCACCGCCCCATGACATCATCCTGGCTTTGGCAGTGGGGGTGTTGGGGGTGCGCATAGGAACCGTTCAGAACCGTTCCAGGCCCTAAAAACAACTTAAAAATAGAAGATTTGGGAACGACACAACCGACAAGTGACGTGTCTGTCCTTAGCCTTGCTGGGTTGGGTCAGCGGCCGGTGAAGTTGCAAGCAATGGTCCCAGCCTTGCTTAGATTTGGAATGAAGCACCACTTGGACAGAACCAAGATCCGTCTACTAACAAAGAATACAGAAGTGGCATGCATTTATACCTAGAAGCATGCACTGCACCTTGTACTTATGAGTAGTTTAAGTAGTAAAATATGATATTTGATTCTTATATATATGATATAAGTATAATGAATAATTTAACATATAACAAAAAAACTTAAGTACAATGAAAACAACATGCATTGCCATAGACATGAGATAAAAATTGAACACTGACAATGGTGATAAAACAAAAATACAATAGTATAAATACAAGACTTACAACAACAATCGACAGTAGAATGAATGCAATTTCTTAAACTGTGAAAAAAATCATAATGAAATACAGAACAAACATAATTATTTAAATTATAATTGAAACGAAAAAGATAATAGAAAATGAGAATAATGTATAATAAAACATTGGAACAATAATAAAATACCAGTCTAAAAAATATCAAACAGATTTGATATGATATGTTATGTTTGATCACAGAATGACCTATCGTCTATCATAAAAGAAACATGTGAGTAACAATGACAATATGCGTTAAAATGATTTAAAATGAAAAAACTAATATTACATATTGAAATGATTGAGTATAATAGAACAAAAATTGAGAAATAGATAGCAGCAAAATCAAATAGTAAAAAGCGTAGTCAAATAAACTATGATATAGTCGAGGATAAATCAGGATAAAGTGTAAAAAAGAAAAAATAAAATCATATGATGATGCAAATGATTCATATGATTGGACAAATATAAATATGATAATTAAAAAACTAATGTAACATGTAGGTAAAAAGTGTAGAAGAAAATCAAAACATGATATACACTAATATAAATCTAGTTGAACATCACGAGTCATAAGTCATTTTTCAAAACATAAGTTACATAAGTCATATGTATAATTAAAACATATTTTTAAATTTTAAAATATAGTTTCAATATAAAAAATCAAATGACGCAATAATAAATAATTACTA
>OMLO01001936.1_pt1 | contig 16370 bp, 5 predicted proteins | sample 1674811 | NCBI WGS metagenome assembly OMLO01 (sample SAMN06265003, study PRJEB25207) | coral metagenome | isolation source: Coral host | place: Mexico:La Bocana,Puerto Morelos, Mexico | collected 2008-11-13 | reverse complement strand
CTCCACACTCCACACTCCACACTCCACACTCCACACTCCACACTCCACACTCCACACTCCACACTCCACACTCCACACTTAATGACCGTACTTGCTCAACTCAATTACCAGCCTTTGTGTTACACTTTGTTGATCCATCATCGCCTGAGTGACATAGTCCAGTTAGTTTGGAGTTAACACAATAACCTTTATCTCGTTTCAGGACTGGTATTGATGACGATGTTGAAGTGCCCATATTTGTGTGCTTGTTGGCCTTCCCAAGTCTCAAGTACCCTCTCCACATTTTTGAACCCAAGTACCGGCTCATGATTCGTCAGTGCGTAGAGCTAGGTTCCCGGATGTTTGGTATGTGCGCCATTACTGATGACCCCAACAAGAGCTACGCGGATTACGGAACCATTCTGCATATTGATGACATCAACGTCTTGCCTGATGGGCGGTCCATCATCCACACAACAGCCGTAAGAAGGTTTCACGTTGTCTCAAGATCAACTAGCTACGGTTATAACACTGCCAAGGTAGAATGGATGCACGATGAGTGCCCGAACCCGTCCACCGAGTTACAAGACCTCGAGATGTTAAATGCCGATTGCTATAAAATGTTAGAGCTTTGGTTCAACAGTTTAACTCTTATACAACAGAATTGCATTTTCAACGCAATTGGTCCCATGCCCCGGCTTGAGCGGGAAGACCTGTTTAGTCGAGACGGTCCTTCATGGCTTTGGTGGGCGCTTGCGGCTGTCCCACTTCAGGATAAAGCAAAACTCATCATTGTGTCGATGACGTCATTGGCTGAGCGGCTTCAAAGCGTTCGTCGATTTTTAGAACTCCTTTTAAGGGTGAAATACGATGCAGTAAAGGAATAAATACATTAGAACACTGCTTGGACGTACATCATGGCTTCTTCAGCGATTTAGATCTTTCGAGGAATTCGCGACTCGTGGGAGTGATCATTAACGATTTTCTCCTTAAGATATAAATACAAAATTAGACTGATTAATGCATTTTTTCAATTTATTTATTAATGTTATGTATTTATCTGCAAATTTTTATCTGCTTTTATTTTTCATTTTATGAGAAATCAAAAATGAGCGGAAGCGTCAGATTTTTATGAATCAGTTTCAATGAATAAGCAGCTTAACAATGTATGGAAACCAGTAAATATGGAAAGGCAGAGAGTTTGTTTTGCTTGCTTTACGATTTTAGTCTAACAGTGACTCTGTATGCCATCTGAGTACAATGAGCCAGAAGATTTTCTAGCAAAGAGATGCCGACTTTCTGTAAAACGTGCGACACAGAATGTTCGCATAGTTGGCACCTTTGTGAAGCCATTTTTAGCGCTTAAAACGTCCGCTTTGCAAACTCGCTGGGATTGGTAACATACAGTTGTCAACTTCAAATTGACAAATAGCAAAGATCCCTGATTTAGCAAACAAACTGGTAATTTTCTTACATTACTTTTAGGTTATCGTCTCAGCAGCTTTAAGGAATTTATAGTTGATGCACTCTGTCTTAACAAATAATCAATCCTGTGACGTCCACTATCACGTTATTTTACACTGGCGTGTTAAATGGCTCTACCTGCGTAAATATAAATTGAGCAAATGTAACTGACGGCTCTTGCCTGCAATTACGTACGTAAGCTGTCCATACAGCTGCTCAAGTTCATTTCCACTCCCGTTGAAAGGCGTAGAATAACGGTGAAAAGCAACGTAAACAGCCACTCAACGCGCGTGGTGACATTCTCCGCTGACGGACTGGGTATCATGTTATGAAAATCACCTATTCATGCTCTTTTTAGTGCCTCTTGGTCGGTCGTAATTGGTAAAGAAATAACTCGCGTGATGGCGGTCACCCTCGGGACCATTATTCAGTTGTCCGTTTCGCGCGAGCGACCGCAATAGCGGGTTGTGGAAGCCTGTTCCAGACAGGCTATGCTGTGATGAAATAATGAACAAAGTTTTGGTTAAACTCAATATCACATATAACAGCAGTACTGCTTAAGTCTTTTAAGATTTCCAGGTTTTTTTTTTAATTAAAACCAAATTTTGTAGATTTTATTTACATTTCTCTGATAATCATAAAATATAGGTCACAATAGAGGACACTGACTAGTGAGACTGCTGTTTGGGACCACAATAAGAGTCCACATTCCCGGTAAATAGCAACCTCGTTCTCAGGGACTTTTCCCTAATGAAAAGTCCCTGGGAACGAGGTTGGGTAAATAGAACCCTGGGTAATAGTGGGACTCTGCGGGTTTTTGTTATATTTTTAGCGGGTTTTTCTGTATACGGCATTTCTATGTAGTTTCGGTCGATGATGTAACTTCTGTCAGAGGTAGGACGTCCACACTGGCGGGATGCCCGCAAGGCGAAAGCCGGAATGATGGAATGACGAAATGGAGGAACAGCCGAATGACGGTTGGGGTACACCTGAAGGCCTATTTTTAGTTGGGTATTACAGTTTTTTTTAATAATTTTTTTGTTGTACAGTACTTCAGTACTACTTCAGTACTTCCCTCTTATGACAACCTCCTCAGTACTGTACCAAAGGAGAGTATTGGACTCACCATTTGTCTTTATTCTTAGACGGGATTTGGGTACTATTTATAGTTCCGTCATTGCACCATTCCGGCTTTTAACCCAGAATATAAAATTTGGCCTCGCTATTTTATTTTTAAACAATAATATCAAAAGAAAAGCATCCAAGCCCATACGCAACTGATGAAACGCAACTAGCATGACGTTAGTCTCTTTTTAAGTTGTTTATTATTTGACCGGTAGTCGGCGTTGATGGCCGGAAATGGGGGAGACGGTGAATAAGGGTAGAAGGAGAACGGTGTATTTCTTCTCCCCTACCCTTCTCCGTACATGCCTGTGAGGCAGGTGTTATCAGTTTACAAAACGACTGGGAAGAAGACTAGCGTGACGTTTCAGTCCGTTTAAGTGATTTGTGACATCATAACCGGCGGGAGCACACTAAAACGATGTAAACACAAGTTAGCGAGTGAATATCGACGACGATTGATAGCTCATTTTCTCGTTTGAATTTCGCGTCAATGTTAGCCATCCTCACATCAGAGTACGAGTACGGGATTGAGTACGAGTACGACGGTGAAATCCCTTGAAATGTCACTCCTTCACTTTGTTCACCAGCAGATAAAAACAGTCTCCTTCGCAGCCGTTTTTGGGATGTCACGCAACGCTCCCCTCCTCCTTGGGGGAGCGTTACGTGACATCTCAAAAAACTGCGAAGGAGAATAATAGAAACAAGACAGGTGTGAAAAGCGGTTATCTAAGCCACACAGCCGTACTCAATGTCGTGCTCGTAGTCAAATCTGAAGGTCGCCATTTCAAAGTTCGGAACGTGATGTGGAAACAGAACGTGTTTGACATTAATTTGTTATATAATAGTCCTGAATCACAAAAGGAGACTATTACACGGAGGGGGTGGGCAACGGTCCTGAAAGGATAGGCAACAACGAAGGAAATTCTTAATTTAGTTTTAATTTAGGGATATTGTTTTGAATTATAACGTTATTGTCTTAATACATGTTAAATCCCAAAATAAAGACTTTTTTGAACAATTCCTCAGTTATCACCTGGGTCGAGTGAGGAGTCTTCTAAAAGTGTGACTCTTCAGCACGCAACCGGAAATGAGCGCTAGTATGTTATGAAACGTTTTTCTGTTTTGCCTAGTCATATATTACATCGCTGTTATTTACTAGTCTCGACCAGTTCCATATTCTACATAAGTTTCTTGATAATTCCTAACTATTTGGGATCAAATGGACAAAGAGGAATTCTGCCGTCGATTTAAGAACTGGAAAACCGAAGATTTACTGAACATTTTACGGAGTGCAGAAAAGCTGTCCGAAATATCAACTCAACATGGTCCGCTCGAAGAACTTTTGTTGTCGTATTTTATGGTTTTTCAGAACGGAAATGTTGTACGAGATCATCTGTGTTCACTCGTCGATGCACTGATGGATCACGGAGCTCGCAATGCGAAGATAGAACTAGATATGAAGATGAAGCAACTCAAAACCTCGCCCAAGAGTCCATACAACTGTCCATGCTGTGACTGTGTGTTTGAAAATCCAATCACACTAAACTGTGGGCATACCATTTGTCAGTATTGCCTTCAACGCAAAACTGGTACAATCAATGCGGGATGTCCCGATGGAGTTATTACTATCTGTCCCCTTTGTGGGAATCGTTACAATGATTTGGAAGCATTATCTGTGAATAGTGTATTGTCAGACATCATCAGGACACGTTTCCCAGAGAAACAAAAACATGCCGAGGCAAAAAGACTCGGCAAAAGCCATTCATGTTCCCAAGCAGTGGAAAGTTTTTCAGTCGCTCTGCACATCTCCCCAAATGACTATGAATGTCTTTGCCTGCGAAGCGATGCTTACTTGCAGTTAAAGCTTTATTATTTGGCCCTGAGGGATGCTAACAATGCCTGCAACTTACGACCGGATCTGCCAGATGCTTTTCATAGAAAAGCGAAAATTTTGACTAAATTACGGAAATTTGACGACGCTGTATTAGCCTATTTGCGTTTTGCTGTACTGGCTCCGTCGGAGTCTCCACGCAATGAATTAACCGAAAGTTTGGTTAAGTTGTTTAGATCAACTGAACTGACAAGTCTCGAACATAGGATTATCGCACGAAAGTTTGCGGACGTTTTGATCGCGAACGAACAACGTGAAACAGCTTTCCAAGAAACAGGTAGCTCTTCCGAAGAACGGAGCCATGATGATCAGGCGTGCGTTGAAATCACCGACACCGACAGGAAGCAGAAAGTCAACATTGACGAATTAAAATGCAGTGTATGCGGCCGTTTACTCTTTCGTCCCATAACAACTCAATGCGGTCACACCTTTTGTCAGGAGTGCATGAAAGAAAGTTTTGAATATGGGCCGAAGTGTCCAAGATGTGGAAGAACTCTTAATGATTCAGTTGAACAGAAAAGGAACGTGACAGTGGTGCTAGAAGAATTACTAAACATTCACCTTGAGAGACAGTACAGGAAGAGAGAGGAGCTACATGCAAAGATAGTGCAAAAGTGGGCAAGGTAAACCCCCGATATCTTGAAATTGTATGATTAATATTACAGGCCCAATCGAACGATTGGGTTCGTTTAGTTCGAATTAACAAATTGACGTCAGTCTTCCGTGCCTCTGTCCTATTATTGATAGCTATTGATCATGAATTTCGTTGTAGCAATGTCAATGTAGCATCCACAATGCGATAGTCTTCCTTCAAAGCTAATCGAACTAAATCAAACCATGTACGACCTAAATCGAACGATCGATTACGTTCGACTACTCAGTTTTTTTTGTACGAATTCAATCGAACCCTATCGCGTGTTTGAGATCGATGGAGTTCGATTAATCGAATGTTCGATTTGGTTCGAGTAGTAACTTCGGGAAATATATACCGAAATTGTTTAAAATTTAGACTACAATATTAAAGCATAGCAAGGCGAGGTAATATAAGATACTAGTCGTGGTTTGCCGATTTCAACTTACTGTAGATCCTTGAATTACTGCCTCCCCTTAAATATAAGCGCCCCTCCTATCGGACAAATTTTCCCTCTAATAAGCGCCCCTCCTCCCCTCCCTCTTTTTTATGAAAGGGTATTGAGACAACAGAAGATGTGTAGTTTTGGTCAAGTGACTACCGACTCATTCAAGCACTGTGAATTGACCGTCGTAACGGATGGTACTGATGATGATCTGCTGATTCATTGCCGAAGGTCCAACCAAAAGTCGAAGAGGTTGTATAGATCGTTTATCATTTTCTAAAATACAAAACTTAAAAGCCACCGAAGTTTTTGTCCTCATCAGACATAAGACACGGTATATTTCTATTTGCAATTTTTCAACTCGTTAGTGAGCTTCGTTTGGAAACCGACGCATTTTGAAGTATTATTATTTTGAAGCATTTTGAAGTATTATTTTACATTTTACATTTTACATTTTAGTATTACATTTTCAGTATTATGGAGGTTCGTGACATAGTGCTACGATCGCGTTTATCGAAAAGTATATACTTAGCTCATGATTTATGACCTTTTTAGAAGTTGAAGCATTAGGAAATGTGCTAATGTAAGTGCTTCTTTGTTCAGTACAGATAATCAGCCTCCTAGATAGCCAAAGTAAGTTCCAGATGTTAACACTATTTTCCGGCCGCCATATTGGTGTACCAGGCTCTGTAAATTTGTGCGAAACATTTCGACGACTATCTGACGTTTGGCAAAACGCACAGACTTAAAACTTGGAAAAGTGTCTTCTTTCTTTATTTCGTATAACATCACATTTTTTTGACTTAATCTTCTGCATGGTTTTCAATGTATTGTTTTATTGCGTAACAGTGAAAACGATTTATTAGGTAGTTCTTCAAGAGAGACAGCATCCTTCTGAGACTTCTGAGGGACTGACACGTCATAACACATATTGCAAAAAAAACACCATCATATCTGCCCACGATTTAGAAAAACATTAAATAAGCGCCCAACCCGCTCGATTAAGCGTCTCCCTTCAATTAAGCTTCCCCGGGCGTTTATTGAGGTATTTCCCCCTCTACCCAGAAATCGTGTGCTCAATTTGCATTATAACAAGAATCTAAATATGGCGGCTGTCATGAATGGGGTCTAAGGACAGTATCTCTTGTGTTTCATTTCCAGGATTGGTATTGACCAGAGCGTCGAGATCCCAATAGTGGTTAGTGCAATAGCCATGCCGCAAGAGAGGCTTCACTTGACGCTCTTTGAGCCCTGTCAATGGATCATGGTTAGGCGCTGTGTTGAATGGGGCTCTCGGATGTTCGGAATGTGTTTACATGATGTAGAGAAAGGTTTCACTGATTATGGAACTGTGGTAGAAATCCAAGCGACTGAAAATTTCCCAGGTAAAAAGATGGTAGTTCAAGCAATTCCTAAACAAAGCTTTCACGTTCTTTCACGTGGTGTCGTGGATGGCTGTCCTGTAGCCAAGGTGAAATGGCTTGAAGACTCGAAAATCGAGGATTCCGAGACGATAGTGCATTTGAAGTGGCGCAACTCGATGAGCCATGTTATGCTAAAGAGATGGGTTGCGAGATTACCTTTGGACGAAAAGGCTTGCATTGAACGTGCACTAGGACCCATACCGCCTTGCGACAGCCACATGCTACTGGCTCCGCACGGACCTCCTTGGGTGTGGTGGGCGATGGCGGCAATACCGCTTCAGTCACAGGAAAAACTAAGAATTCTAGTTATGCCCAATGTAGCCGACCGGTTACAAAGCATTCAGAAATCCCTCGATTCACTGCTACAATCAAAGAAAGACAGGAAGCCTAGTGATGCGAACGAAATGAAATGCACTGCACCATGCACTTCTTAGAGATAAACGTTGTTTCTTTGACAGATTTAACGCTATAGGACTTCAAACGACAACAACCACTGCCAGTCTTAAAGAATTTTTTTAGTCTCTTTTAGTTTTCAGTCTTCAAGAACGCTTATTAGAACTAAGAAGCTCGTCCTAGTGACCAGGATCCTCTCGTCAATACTGTCATAGTTAGCTGTATAAGTAAGACTAATTGCACTATTTAAGAGCGACGATTTAATTATTATAAAAGAACTTCCAGTTCCTTGGAAATTCCTGTAAAGTTGACTATTGTAAGTCAGAGTTAAATTTCTATCGCGAAATTTCTAAGTATGATGTTGTGTTTAAAAGTAACCAAGGAATGTGACCTCAATTCTGTCACGACGATAACCAAGCGTGTTATCAAAATCCTATAAGTCGCGTTAACAGCTGCTTCTAACTAACATACCGCTGACCGGTACTGGCGCTTCAATGAAATAATAATTGATATCGTGATCTCTAAACTATTTGTTATGGATAATACTACAATTTAATTTGCCTATTTAGGTACAAGACAAATACTATTTATCATCGATACAACAAGAGAGATAATTAGTGAGAATTAAGCGTATGCAACTTTGAACAACAGAAGGAGAGACGTTAGAAAGGTTTCTACATTCGTAGAATATTTAATAGTGTAGATGTATAGCATCGTTATTCTTTTGGCGCGTACGTAACTTACGGCACGTGCAATGTAATACACTGTCTTTCGTGCAGATGTAATGAAAATATCATGGTAATCTTATATTTATTAAGTTGACCTCTACCTTACAGGGGTAGTATTCAAATAATAAATAAAGGCCATACTATTGCTTTCGAATCTCTTAACGGTGGCCAATTCACATTATCAACCCAGTTGATAAGACCAATTTATCTTGTAATACTCCCCACCAACGCAGCACCACAGTTTCTTTAGAAACTTACCCCTCTATACTACTGCAAAGATTTGACTGAACAACCCTCCACCAATTATGAGGTCTTTTGTGAGTTTATGGACCGAGACGGAGATGAGTCGAGGTCCACAAACACACAAAAAAGGGAACGAGCCCAATATCCAGCCATCTTGACCGAATAAACTTGGTCAATAAACCAATAAACCCGCGGGTAATCCCGAGCGTAATCCCGAGAGGGCAAGATAGCGCCATCACTCGGGTAGCCAATCACCGGGCAGGATTTGACTCATCTTTCCCGCTCACGGAGCTAGCCAAATAGTAGATAGAGTTCTCATGAATTTCCCACGAGAAACAGGAGAGTCAAACATGTAGTTTTTACAAATGCATAGGATAGTGACAGTTTTTGTTCTCTCTTTAGTAAAGCAACCTATCGCTCTTGGAAAAAATTAACAAAATGAATCTAGATCGGTTTGCTTAGAAGTAGTATTTACAATAATACAATCCTTGGAACACCGCGCATTGTCAGATTTAATTTCTTCTGTTAAACATTGTGGCGAGTAAACCCACTAACAGAGCATTTACAGTCAAGATGATAGGACTGGTTTCAGTATATCTGGTTGAGTGTTATATTTCTAAGATACGAAGTGCCTGGATCGCTTCCCAGTAACTTTCTTGTAGTCCAAGTCCGAGAACGGTGAATCCACCAGAGCATCACGGGTAATCCCATGATCACTGGCAACGGAGTCATTCTCGTCGATTTCTCGCTCTAAGCTAGACACTGGGATATCTTCAATTTCTCCAGGAATTGCTTCTTTAAGTAAAGCCTTTTCTGTATCGTCTTTGCCCAGCAAGTCCCTCGTGTCTCCCTGTTTTGCGACCTTTTTGTCCTCATTGTTACTGTCGTTCTCATTGAATTCACTTTCATCGATTGTGAAATCGTCTTTAAGAGCATCACGAATGAAGTTCTCTACTAGAGTGACGTTATCGCGAAATCTATTGATATTAAAAGGTATCTCGCTCCGTTTAGAAATTAGACTGTCAACCGAGAAGTTGTCGATGTCACTGTCTCCATTCAAATTCGCTGAATCACTTTTGTCGGTACCTTGCTCGGGTTTCTTTGTTAACAAGAACCCCTTTACATCGCGAATGAGAGAAAATAACTTCGTCTCAATCTTAGTGATTTCCTCGAGTTTTTGGTGCAGTTGACTTTTCAAGTCATCGCTGTCTACAACATCTGTGGGGCTACCAGGGCTGGCTGCGGCGTGGTCAATGTGGCTTGCTATCTCCTGTTTCACAACCTCATCAATCAATTCCTTAGCTGTGACCACATGAGGTGTGCTCGGCGCATGCGTCTGATCAGCTTGTGCATGCTCTTGTTCTTTCTTCTTATGGAGTTTCGTCAAAGCTTCCTCCACTGCCTGGCGAATACCAGCTTTGTCTGTGTAACTGTTCTCGACTTTTTCTCTGAGATCATCAGCCGTCAGCAGCGTGTGTTCCTTGAACGCATCCATGATAGGAAATGCACCTCGTTGGTGGGCATCGTCTTGTTGTAGTTTTTCTTTCAGCAAGCTGCTGCTGTCGTAGTTTGAACTGAAAAGGTCGTCACCAAGGCCGATATTAAGACCCAGTAGATCATCTGAAAAAAGGGACACACATTGTAAATTTCACAATCGAAACCATGATCTACTTTACATGCATATTGCACATGTTAGTAGAATTACTCATTATTCAGTAGAGTTCGAGGGAACGACATCAAAGAGTTATAAGATCAGGCAGTTCATAATACTATTGGAAGATTAACCTCTAGCATTTATATACCCCTGTCCCCTCCCCGAGAGAAAATGTTCAGAACAGCGACCGCGGGCCCGCCTGAACTGATTGTAAATCTGCTATTCCCTTGGCTGCGTATAACCAAATACTCGAGGCCTTCGACGGATGATTGGTACTTAAATTACTGTAACTCCTGGATCTATTCTCCTTCTAAACAATGAAGTTCTCAGTCAACAAACAGACTACCGGTACCGTCCACTTTTTGACTGTTCGGTTGTGCGCAGAACCGTCAGCCGTCTCTTGAGTTTACCTTTTTTATCGCACCATTCAAGAAGGACTACTTTTAGGAGGCGATGAATGCAGGTTTAACTTCATATACTCCGCTACAAGTCCTTATATATACGTAAGTACTTTTGTTTTGAGCCAAATCGTAGTTTGCTGCAATCTTTCGCAGCATCGTTTGTAACGCTGAAAAAGGGGAGAAATGTCAGAAGTAAATACTTAATAATAGTCTTTCGTCGGTAATTTTAACAAACCTTTTTTGGACGAATCTGACGACCACCCCGCGTTAACCAGTGCGGTGATGTCCAAAGCCAAGTAGAAAACAGTTGACATGATCCATACATGGCTCCAGTTCATTATGGATCCTTGAAATGAAGCAAAGGATACAGATACTATAAATCTTAGTTCTACTACTGATGTTTGCATGGTACAGTCAAAAGTGTAGATGTAGTATGAAATGTTTATTATTATTTTCTCATCCCGTTTATAACAACTGTAACCGGATGAGACGACCTGAGTATTAAAAGCCGATATCGTAACTAGTGTCTCGGAACTCTAGACTGAGGATCTGTTGCATGGATGGAAATCAGGTTTTAAGGAGCAGTTTGCACAGAACACCTTAAAACATTTAGATTGTTAGAGAATCGACACAATTTGTTTCATTCAGGTATTCTTTTCTCTAAGCTCTGACTAACTGATTTAGGATCATAAAGACACGAGGAATTCTTTTTCCTGGCCTCCGAAAATTAAAGAAAATACTCGTACCTTGTTGTAAATAGATTATTCAGGTTTTCTTGATCATCAGAGTTTTAAAAAAAGCCTTTCTTTCTTCGTAACTTTTCGGTCAAATATTTAGCGATTACAGATTTTTCCTAGAGTGAGTGTTAATGAATTAAACATATTGTTTTCTGGTGTTTTACTCTTGTGAAACGGGTACCAGCCAGTGAACAGCCACTTATCCCCGCAAGTTCTAAAGTAGTGACTGTCGACTATAGACTTCGGGTAACGACAAGGACATTTAATATCAAATGCGTAAAAAAGACAAAGTTTGTCCTATGAAATGACGAATTTGGCTGAATGTAGTTTGTATCAGTAAATTTCACGCGCACTTAAGCCACGATCTAGTTTCCTGCTTATTTATTTTAATGCATGGGTAGGCGACGATCGTTAGTTGCAAAACCCATGCACTTGGGGAATCAGTTAAGCAGGGGCATTGACGCGTAAAACATGGAGTGTATTGTCACGTGACTCACTTGTGATTGTCCCTCAAACCAAAACTTAGAGGAGTCCATCTCACCTGTGGCTTCGTGTTAAAGAACGTGGTAATGTCTGACATTTCAGGCCAAAAGATTGATCAGAAGTTCTCTCCAAAATAAAATATGCTGGATTAAAAACGTTACCTTCAAGATGTTCGAATTTCCCACGAACAAAATAAAAAGACGTATCTGCAAAGGTTTCCGCTCTTTTAATGCACGACTTCAAATTGAACTCTGAAACTTGCCTTTTAACTGACAACGAAGAGTTTTTCCTCAGTGTATGATAGATTAGTGTCAATGCTGCTTATCATTCCTGCATGGGTTTTAGCTTCCAGTAATCATTGCAAACACCCTGTTAATCGAGCCACGCTTTCAGTCTGTTGCTGTTGAAAGCAAAAAGAGCCGAGCGAAAATCGATTCATTCACATTCCAAAGTGATTTCATGATTTCCGAAGACCGACACGCTTGTGTGGTTTTGGTGTTGTTAGTAACTCGTTTCGCATCATGGAGAGCCACCTTAACGAATCTTGAATACTCTCAATTAAGAATAGCCTGAAAATTTCGCTTCCATAGAAAGCTAGCTAAGCAGTCGAGGCAGTGGAAAAGAGAGATATACATAAGTACTACCTTGATTAAGACTGCGACCTAGAGGAATCGTCTTTAAATGCGCGAGATATGAGGCACAACCACACAGCTTGACCTCACTGTCTTTGTTTTGGTTTCCCAATAGAGGTAATATTGGTCACATTAATTAAGTTTATGATTAGAAATAGGATATCTCACACTAAAATGGTAAAATATTTTTTCCAAGTTATGACTTCTCAGATTCTCATATATTTCAAAATTCATTTCATTTCTTTGATGATTTAAAAGTGTTGGTTTCCTTTCAATGCTAGCAAACGGCAATTCTTGATTACATTGATTAGTAAGAAAATAGTCTAGGTATCTGAATCTAACCCTATTTTATTCTTTAGATTTGGATTTAAAAGAAATGACCCGAAAAAAAAACAGCCATTGAAAGGTGACTAAAGAGTTCAAATTCTTTTGTGTAAGCACCACTAAAATGGCTTAAAATGCGGGTGACATCTCTTGGGTCTTAAGCTCCTATGCTCTTAGCCTCGAGAAATCTGTGTTTAGTTTACACCTGAGTCATTTCGTTATTTACAGTATTGGATGTTGACTACTTATGGTGGTGTAATTTTCTTGTTTTCCTGTCGTAGAGAAATGAGGATCGCAATTTACATCAGTACTATTCTGCTCAATTTACAATGTTTTTCCGTTGGTTTCAAGAGCAAACTCAAGAAAGAGACAGATAGCAAAAACTCAGTGCAAACAGTTAAATATCAGGAGCATCGAGATGTGTCGTTGCTTTATGGAGCTACGAAGGACTTGGAAGATTCTGGTCAAGTAGCGGTGAACGATTTTGAAGGGAGTGGAGGAAAGCTAATTCCAGATTTCAAAAAGACGAAAAAAACTGGAAAGCATCATTTAAAAGGACGGCTACGGTTTCCTGGTGGACGGAATGTTTCTGCGACGAAACCGGAAACAGTTCTGACTAATAACAAGAACTTAATTCAACATCAGCGTCGAGGAGACGTGGCGCCTACTGTTAAGGTGCGTCATGTAAATCCTAGCAAACCAAAGAAAATAACCCCTGTCATTAAACGCCATAGGCATAACACATATCGAGCCATTAAAAAGCATAAAATACCAAGCACAAAAACTCGCCATGGATATACAACAAGCAAACGAACTGATGTAGAAGAAGATCTAAGCGACGAACGCCAAACCATTTCAAAGACTCTCAACTCCTTTGACGACATTCAAGGGTCGTACAGCAGGGGGCTCGACATTGACGGCATGGATATCAAGGAAGTTAATATGATCGATAATAGAACTCTCTCAGACTATTTTCACGCCTTAAATGACAATACAAGCGATAGCACTAACACCAACAACAACAACAACAATTATGAATACACACCCACACCCACTCAACCTGCCCCATACCCAAAGTTAGCATGGGATGACGGCCCCGGTTCTTCAAATACAGATGAAAACAGTGGAAATGATGATTTCTACGACGCCATCGACCGAGGAGACGAGCCTCCGCCGATTAAAATGAAAAAGGTTCGTCCAACAAAGTCTCATTTCAACAAGATGATGCATAAACCAAACAAAGATTCCCACGAAATGTCGGCAAATCCACATTTAACGTCTTCTTCTAAATTTCGTTTACCGTCCCAGGAGGATTTTGAGAACTTCTTTCGCGGAATGCTTGATCATTTTGGACATGGAAGAAAGTCAGACAAATCTGAAGAGCAGAGTGAAGCTGACGATTATCATCATGAACCAGTCGGTGGTCAAAGGAACATGACTGCTTTCTTGGAAGCCGACAATAAGCATCATGAAGGAGATGTGACAAAACTTGTTTCGTTGGGAAACCCTGAAGTAGTGTTACCAAAACAAACGCAACACAACAGTAAAGGTTCTGATGTTGATACAAATCCATCGGTTTTCAATGATGCTCAGGTTGGAAGAGATGGAGAAGGATTAGCATCGTTCCTTCCACCACCAGGAAAACCTAACTCGTGGATAGGTCCACTTGACAACAGCAGATACCCATCACATGGTCCCTCGTCGTCACCAAACAATCCGGAAGAAAATGCGGGTAATTCTCCTTTTACCTTGCATATTCCACATCAGCAACCAGTGAACAGTTCACCCTCGATATCACCTTTTAAAGGAACAAGAATCATGGGAGGTAAAATATCCGGTGGCCAGATTTCCGGTGGTTTGATTCAAGGGGGGCAGATTAAAGCAGGGTCGATAGAAGGTGGCGTCATTAAAGGAGGTCAGGTTACGGGAGGGCGAATAACAAACGGTACTATGGATGGTGGCGTGATTTCCAAAGGACAAATGTCAGGAGGACACTTAGTGGATGGTAGACTTGAGGGAGGGCAACTGCTGGGTGGGAACGTCTTTGGTGGGAGAATACTAGGAGGGAGTGTGGAAGGAGGAAATATGAAAGGTGGAGTGGTGGCAGGGGGGCGATTTCGAGGAGGAAACATGCAAGGAGGTTTACTTAAAGGAGGTGAAATACAAAGTGGAATGATGAAAGGAGGTAAAGTGGAAGGTGGTATTCTACACGGAGGTAGCATTGAAGGTGGCGAGTTTAAATTTGGAGATATATCAGGAGGGACTCTCAAAGCGGGTTCCATGTTGGGCGGACAGCTGAAAAATGGTACCATCGAGGGAGGAACACTGAAAGGAGGAACAATAGAAGGAGGTGTACTCAAAGGGGGAGTCATGGAGGGTGGGCAACTTAAGGGAGGGCTTGTTCTCGCTGGTAAGATCAAGGGAGGGGTCATTGAAGGAGGCGTAATAGAGGGAGGTGAGATTGGAGATGGTGTTATAATAAGAGATGGTAAAGTTAATGCTACAATCATAAGTACAGGGAGTTCTATTGATAAGAATCAGAGGCTTGGTGGGTTGTTTAAACAAGGAGAAAATTCACAGCAGTTGGAACTCAAAGTTAAGCAGCAGAAATATCACCTCCAGAGTGGCAGGGCTGTAGATCAATCAAAAACTATGTCAGATTCAGCCATGAACCCACCAACACATATTGCCACAGCTAACCATGGGTTAAAGGCAGTCAATCCAAATTTTAACGTCAAAGTACCTTTACGCGAAGGAACTCTGAAAATGTTACCGCAGGAAAATGATTCAAATGATGACGATGAGCTTGAAAACTTACTGTCTGAAGGGAAGTCTGCAAATGAAAACACTTCTGAACTTTCTTCTCAAAGGTTCTTTGAAGAACAAGACCAGCCCAGTCTTATTCAGAAGAAAGGATCTAAGCCTCACCATGTCGTCTTGGACGGAATCGGTTTTGATCTCCCAAACGAAGATTTCGTAGATCTCATCGACAAAATGAAGCACGGCCCAGAAGCGGTTGAAGACCTCGTCAATTATTACACAAAGCCAGACACAAAGGCGCACTTAAAAATCGGACACATTTCAAAAGCTACAAAGTTATCAATTTCTCCTCGTTTTAAAAAAATTGAACATATCAAGCCAGAAGATTTGGAAAAGAAACTTAGTAGCCCTACGAAGCCTAGGTCCAGTGTTCTGCGGTCGGATAAGGAGAAGAATGCAAATAATGACAAGGAAGAAGGATCCATTTTATCATCATCATCAGCTGCTCACAATGGAAAAATTAAGGCCTTGAGTTTTAGGACAAAGGACGCTGAGAAACGTAAGTGATCAATGTTAACACAAAATAACATACGACGAAGTAGACTACAAGAAAGTGACACTGTTTTGTTCGGACCCCGTACGTTGTGTTGTGATGTTCCTTCTGTTTTGTTGTTTTTTATCTTTATCAGTAAGGCCGACCTATCACTGGTCTTTAAACAAACTCATCAAAGATCGAATACCGGGAAGTCCTGGGCCAGCTATACGAACACACGGAGAAATGACGGCTATAAGAGGTGGACTTCATCTTAATGGCCATAACGCATGGCTGGGAGCTGGCGACTTCTCTGGAGGATGTATTAGTGGTATGTTGACATTATAGTCGTGTTATTGTAATGTTATTGTAGTGTCCCTTGTCCCTGAAACAGCCATTAAAAGTCACAGGAAGCAACACTACTTAAGGGCTATGGCACATCGGGATATTTCAATCCCGATAGTAATTAATTCAACAAAAGTGAAGCGAAAAAGGTGAGAACTAGTGTTGCTGAAGAGTACACC
>OMLO01001935.1_pt1 | contig 16374 bp, 8 predicted proteins | sample 1674811 | NCBI WGS metagenome assembly OMLO01 (sample SAMN06265003, study PRJEB25207) | coral metagenome | isolation source: Coral host | place: Mexico:La Bocana,Puerto Morelos, Mexico | collected 2008-11-13 | reverse complement strand
CTTATCCCCGGTTTCTGTAGCATGAAGCGGCTAGGAGTATTTCTACTCCCCTGGACAGGATGCTAGTCCATCGCAGGCCATTCCCCCGCAATTTGTTAGGTTTCCCCGACAATTTACCGGTACCCATTTATACACCTGGGTGCAGAGATAGAGGCACCGTGAGAGTTAAGTGTCTTACCCAAGAGCACAACACAATGTCTCCGGCCAGGGCTCGAACCCGGACCACTCGCTCCGGTTAAAACACTTGTTAAAAATATATATATGTCATTTACCAGCAGGGAAGTCCGTTAGAAATACAATGCCATGTAAACGTCCATTGACACCGTTCCCTGATTATTTTTGGCGAGGTCACAAAGTTAAATTACCTAGCTTGCATTAAGCGCTGTTGTTGTGAGAAAATATATTAGTTATACCGTTATTTATCTGCCACCTTCGAAGTTAACTAAATTTAAGTATTTTTTTTACAAATGAAGCTTTTTTGTTGTTGTTGTTTTGGTTTGTTTTATTATTTTTTTTTTTTTAAGAAACATCACTGAAATCGTTTTAATTTCCTCAACAGGAGGACCTTTACATGCTTTATTTAGCCCTCTACAAACAGCAATGTTCACTGCCCTGTACTGCGTAACGATACTCCTATCTCTTATTGGGAATGCATTTCTAATCTTCATTGTTACAAGAAAAGCAGACGTAAGGACTCTTACCGCGTTTTTGTTTGTCAACATGGCGGTGGCTGACATTCTGGTGACATTGATTGTCATGCCTGTCTCTGTCGAATGGCTTTACACCGATGGGATTCAAAAGTGGCTGCCGGGAATTCTGGGCCACGTGACTTGCACACTTGTGTATTACAGTTCTTACGTCACTCTGGCGGCATCCATCTTCAGTCTCTTGATTATGTCAGTGGATCGCTACTTGGGCGTGGTTTATCCTCTCCGTCGCTTTCCCAGATTTCGCCAAACCAAAGTCCTCACCATGACGATTTGGTTGAGTGCTATGATCTTTTCAATTCCTGTCGCCATGACATGGAGACTTGAAGAGTTCAAACTGTTCAATATATATATATGCACCCCAAATTTTCTAATGCTTGGAAAATTCGGGATGAAGGGGTTTTACACGTACCTGTTCCTCCTGATGTATCTGATTCCACTACTCTTGATTTCGTCGGTGTATATCCTGGTTGGCCGCACGCTTTGTCTCCGAAGCCTCCCAGGACGTGAACTTTCAAATCATGGCCAGCAAAGAAACGAGATGACAAAGCGAAAAGTTGTGCGCACGCTCGTAATAATTACCGCCATGTTTGCAGTTTGTTGGCTCCCAACGCAGTGTTACCATCTCGTCCTGGCATTCCGTCCGGATATTCATGACAAAATTCCTCAGTTTGTGACAATTCTTTGCTTTTGGTTGGCGCATGCTAACAGCGCAATCAACCCATGGCTTTACATGATCCTAAGTGAAAATTTCCGTAAGGCCCTTTGTGGTGTGGTGCGGAGAAACAAGCGTTCAAGATACCGTTCCAGATTTACTAGAACCCATTCCTCAACAAGGTACACCTCATTTACATCCCCCGGTCAAAACAATTCTGGAAAACCACAACAAGCAAGCAACAAAGAAAAAAATGACTTTCGCAATGGAGAACAAGAGGAACTTTGTCGAGTAACGGTATTATAAGAAACAGATTGATCGCAAAATATAGTTAAAGCTGCGCCAATAGACACCTGTCAAAGCCATACGAAGGCATGTGATATTTTATATTTTCTCCCTAACCCCCTCGGGCGTACAGAGGTAAGAGTGGGGATCCTAAAAGAATGTGGTTTTTTTTAGAATTTTCATTCAGTGACACACACGGCTATTACGTCGTCTGCTACCTTTTTTAGCATATTTTGACGCTATCTGTAATATATTAAGCAATTGGAGCACGAGCTCGAGATTTCTGAAATAGACGCCGCACGGCAACATAGAATCTATTGCGCGCTTATGTGTACCGATCTCGAACGCGTGGTTCTGCTAGTTACGATAATACAAAAAATATTGGAAACATAGATAAAATATTGTATTTCATATCTTGGATTGAGATTATACCTTTACCTTGAGATTTTTTCAGAATTTTTACAAAAGCATTTTTTTCCGTGACATTGAAACTTTCAGTAGCTTTTTATTAATCCCCCGCAAGAATTTTGATCTGTAAAATGTTTTAAGTGTCATTTGACATTTCCATAACAACCAGAATTTAATATATATGCAGACTAAGCCCTTCTGTATTTCAGTTGGGTAGCCTAGGGGCATGTGTGTACAAGAAAAAAGTGTGGACTTTCTGCCCTTAACTTAAGTCTTCAACAAAAATTGGCAATGCGATGAATTTCGGAACATTTTAAGCAAATACATAATTTGGGCAATTCATTGATAACTTCACTGTATCAAGTAACAAAAGTTGCATTTGTGCTCCACACAAATCGGGGAACTTGCCAAATCTATGAGGTTTTGATAAAATTCTCCTGTAGCCTGGACAAATTTTTACTTAGTCTAAACGTGCAAATCAGACTTGAAGGGAAAAATCTTGATAAGATCTTGGTAAGAAAACACGAGCACTTTGTACAAAAAGACCTTTACGTGAGTAATTTACTTTTCTATTTTGAGATCCGCCAGCAATGTTACAGGTGAAACTATTGTAGTAAAATTATGTTCCTTTTTGCATTTATCAGCCAACGAGAAATTTTCCTCGTTAACTGTTAATAAAATTGATCGAATTAAGGCAGTGTTTATTAATTGCTTTCTTTTTTTTCCCTGTGGGGAAAAGAAAGCTTTCATCTCCTTTTAATATAGATGTTTCTGCAACGATACGTTTGCCTTTTCGATTTTTCTCTCAGACCCTCATAGTTGGGTCTACCCCACCAAATTATCAATATACCCAACATTGATAACAATTAAAACTGAATGTGGGGAAAAAAGGTACAAGCCGGTACGTTTTATCGTGTAAATGAACTCGGGCAAAAAATACCCCAGAAAACCAATTCTAACTATTAAAACTTGGTCCCAGAAGTTATTACTTGCAATCTATCTGTGCCATCATTATTTAATTTTACTTTCTGATATGCACTGCGCTTCCTGATACTTGTCGAGCCCTATTGTGTTTATATAGAGCACTCTCCTACAGCTGTCATCTTGATTTGTAATTCACACTTTTTATTATTTTTTTTTTTTTGCTTTTAGGAAATTCTCGTTATCCCCTCCATTAAAAACGTCTATAATATATACCTAGAGAGAAAAAGGGATGTAGCCATGCCTAAAAGCGGAGCACTCATAAAATACTAATCCATACATATCATATAATGCATTCATGGCCATTTACTCAAAACAATAACCTTCAAAGAAATTGAACCATAAGCATCTCACCACACTAGCGTGCAGGGCCTTCACTATGTATGATTCCTATCAAGTAAACACTTTTCTTCTTTTTCCTTTATGGCGGGTAAGTTTCCGTAATGGAGTCTCTTTTAATTGAATTGTCGCGGCCTTAAACTGTAGTGTCAGGGTTTTTTTTTTATGAATTTGAAGCACCAGCTGTACGTGACTCTTCGACACATTTTTAATTTAACCTTAACACATCAACCTACCATTAAATATTTGAAGACGTCAACCACGTTACCGGCAATAAATTAAACTTTAAAGTAAATGTTTTTGCAAGTGAAACGTCTCCATTACGTTAAATTTTATTCAAGGAGTTAGAGTAGAATAAATGTTTAGGCGTTGCAAAATGTCATAGACTTCCTACAGTGCTAATACAAATAAGTGTTTCTCTTCTGTCTTTCAAGCTGCGCTTAAAAAGAGTAGTGGAACAGCATTGCCTACATTGCCAACCCCGATACGATCTTAATTAATTGTTTTCAACTCGACTACAAACGTGCGCCTTCAAATGTATTTTTCGAACACGCTTGTTGAAGATGTATCATGTGATCAGTTGGTGTAATTTGAACTAAAACTGACAACGTTTTGCAAGCAAACACAACAAGTGCCCACGTGATGTACTCCTTATAAATATATCGAAAGTTTTTCAATTCAGTATTACCCTGAAGCTGGTGAGAAGTTTCAGAGCTCCATGTGACCTTGCCTTGATGAACCTCACCAATTCTGTAAGTTTTCAGTGAAAACTTCTTTCAGTATTACTTGCAATTTGTCTTATTTAACACCAGTTAAGCTACAATTTTAAAGTTAAAAAAAATGAAAATTTTAAATCCTAACGTACTGTCAAGTTTAATTATTTTGAACCGTCAAGTTCAAGTTAGTACTACCCAGCATCTCTATAAGAGAAAAAACACAAACTGCGATGATAAGCATGTTCATTTACTTGACGTTTCGTATGTTTCGACATGCATCTTTAGAAGTGACTGTTAGGAATAGAACTAACAACTAAATTTAAATTCACCATACGGACCTACCAGTCGGCAAGTAACATATATTTATCTTTATGAGGAAAGTAGGAGGTCGGGTACCTGCATAGCTCCAGAAAATAATTACAACTCCGAAGGACGATGAGATCAGAAAATAATTGTTTCATTGAAATTTAAACTTGCGTCACTAGACAATATACAATAAAAAACAAGAGAATATCTTGTAAAATTAAAAACTTAAATCTTCTCCAGGGGATAGCAGGACCAAGAAGGCTTCAAATGAAACAATTACAATTATATCTTAGAAAAAAGTATGATAAAAAGTCTGATTAGTATTTTTCACTTCGGTCAAACTGGAATAAAAATGTCACATGCCAATATGATAATTATATAGTGATATAAAAGGGAATTCGGTATTATAAAATAATTCAGGAAAAATAATTCTAATAATTTTATGCGTAGTTAACTTGCTTGATGGTCTTAAATTCAGTTTTACATGGTCTGTGACAATCTTTTACCCCGTGAATTAATTGCTTCTCACTGACTTCAGCTTGTCCTAAATGGAAACGTTTTCCGAACTACCTCGCATCTTCGGTAATGAATTTTCTTCGAACTCGTGAACACATAAGGTCGACGCACCTAAAAACCTGCGATATTATTTTCGATTGCCATCAAATTACAGTATACAAACTAAACAGGATCGACGCGTTCAGAATTCTTAATAGACTAATTTCGATAAATTAAAATTCAGCCTAACACAATAGACCTCAGTACGAGGCTCTGGGGAATAAACCCCTCAAGCTCTGTAGTTCGTAATCTACGTAAGCCAACTATATGTTCAGAATTCAAAATTTACGGCACGAACAAATTATGAATATTCCCATTAACTAAAGGAATATATATTTTTTGTTATTGTTTCTATTATTATCGACCCTGAGGCCAGAGTCAAGAAGTCCTTATGATGGCTCTTAAGCATTGTTCGAAGCAAACGTTTTTTGGTAAGTGACAATGTTTAGGCTAACATACATCTTAACTCAGGAAAGCTTCATTAATTGAGCCCCTGGGTTGTCAGCAGTACATTCCTAATCAGATGGCACCCCACGAAGATGGTGTGTTTTGGCAGATTTATGCCACTTGAAAACTGTCGCCAAACACGAAAAGAAAGATAAAGGTTTCTACAAATGTTTGTTTTAAACTCTGGCGGCACCGCTAAAAGTTCATTTTGTTTTGTACATATTGAATTAGGCTACAAAAATTGAACTTCTCAAGCAGGAAAAGAAGAAATTCAGTTTCGACGGCCACTTCAGAACGTGACGACACGTATCTGCTTTTAAGAAAAATAAGGCAAACAAAACTTAAGGTTTATTCAGAATACGATTTGGAGACAATGCTAGATAAGTGGTTTTACTTTGGGCAATGTGATAATCAGAGTATACAATGAACAGATGTGTACAAATTGAGCGTTCATACAACTTAAAGAATAGAAGAAGCCAGCACACCAGTGTGTTCATGATAAATACAGAAGCTCAGTTTGGCTATTTTGAGGTATTTTGGCCACATAGTAAATTATATATAATTTCGAAGAAACATCAAAGTATTAGTTTACTAAGATACAAAAAAAAAAACAAAGAGAGAGAGAATAATAATTAATGTTGAATAATTAATATTCACCAAAGTGGAGGTGAATAGTGGTGGATATCTACCGAGCCGCCAAGGGGCAAGGTAAATATCTTCCACTTTCACCGACACTGAGGTGAATAATTGTTTTAGTTTTTGCTGTTTGTCTTTAGTTTTGAACTTGAATCATTTCAAACAAGGAAGAGCATAAGAAGTGCAAAAAGAAAATAAAAATTATACCAGAAAAATTACTTCGGTTAACTATTAACCCTCGGACGTAAAAGGAGAGGATGGGGTGCCTGTGAACAAATTTTTGAAAGGACGATGTACTTTACCGGGCTGAAACTTTCAGTAGCTGTTCATTCAATCCTCGAGGAAATTTTGAGTTTTTGACATTGCTATTGGTGTCCGCAAATTAGGTTTTCAAAAATCACTTTTTTAGACATAATTTTGTATTTTTTTCTCATCAACTTCCAGAAATTCACGAATTTTTACATTGCATACGCATTCTGGCATGGCTTTGCATTATTTTCCGATATCTCGTGACCTTTTAAGAAAATAGTGAAATCCAAGATGGCGGATTTAAGGTGAGGGATCAAATGACGACATTTTACTTTATATGGCATCATCACCAACAACTATGGTTTCATCTTGTAAAGCAAGCTCAGGGCTATCGATGCAAATTTATGTAGCTGTGCCTAACGGAACGAAAATCCAGAAAGCCGGTTCCTTTAAACCCCTCCCCTCTTGTACCACAGTGTTGGTATGAGTTAGCTTGTATGTCCGAGGGTTAATTCGGGATTAGCGTACATGATATTAGTTACCTTTATCGTGCATTTCAGTATGGCAGAAAGATTGAAAATAACCTCAAAGACCGATCACGTACAGGTTGATTCGGCTCTGCCTAATGCCTATCACAATTAAATAGTAATAGTAATGAAAAGTAAGGGTATTTTGATAGGCCGTATTGTTGCTTTGGTAATAGCTTATACTTTGAAGATAACCACAACTTGTTCGCCAATGATTGGGCATTTGCGTGATGCCAATATTGTAATATCATTGGTAAAGCGCAGTATAGTATGAATGTGTTTAAGTGTACCTGCTGTGAATGGCTCAAAATGTAGCAGGAGAGTCAATGTTTTAAATTATTATATAAAGGTTTTTCGTAGTATTGTAGAGAGCATTTGAACATTGATATATCATAGGGAAATTGCGTCATACATATGAATTACCATTTTCAATTCCTGACCATTAATATGTGCAAATCCAGTAAAGCTTATTTCACTTTTTCGATTAGCGATTTTTCTGTTTATTTTGTCATGCCGACTAAACCTGGATAATTAAGTGCTTTGATAAATTTTTAAAGGCAATCGAGATTATAGAGATTTGCATTGGGTTATCAAAAAAGTTTCACGAAACATTTTCTTTCTTTGGTTTTCAGTTGTTGTTGTTTTTTATTATTCTATGGCTTCTTCTGTGTATTTTTCCGTTTCTTTGTCATCATTTATACTCTTTCTTTTCTTGTTTTCATGCGGAAAATGCTATAATCGACATTACAACAGTTGCAGCTGTGAACGCATGATTACTTACCCAGCCACTGTTATTGCATTGACGGCTTTCTGATAGGCCTATGCACTCCGTTTTCAAGGAATTACATAAACTCCTTTTTGCCAAAACTTATGGTAATCACGCGCAATGTGTTTATAGATTGTCTCGTCCGTTCAGATACGGGCTTTTCAAAGACCTTCTACCTTTGTGGAAACAGAGCAAAGAGTAAAGCGATCTTCCTGGTCAAAGTTTGAAGAACTGACCTATTTACATATATTTTCTAAAAGAACTATTTCTGGCTGTTTCTGCTGTCAAGGTGCATCTCTGATCAATGAGCAAGCCCTTTCGCAAGAGAAGGTAGGGGATTAAGCATCAATTAATGAATCAAAATTGTTTTCACTTTATGGAAGCAGTAGTTGGCATTAATTTTGTTTTGCTGCATCTAACACTTGTACAAGTCGCTTTTCTCGTGTATTTCCAAGCATTATATTCCCTTTTAACTTGAAGTGAATATTTACTACTATATTTTTTGCATTATTTAACTTGTAAAGTCATTGCGAAATTTAGGTAAGTTTTCTTAATGGCCAAACTTACGCATAGATTCTCTGTTAACTGTTTCCTTTGTTCGTCACTCAATTTATTCTGTTATTTTGACCACCAGTGCAACGTGCGAGATTTAACGGGTGTAAACAACTTGTAGTAAAATGGGAGAAAAAATATAACGTACAGAAAGGCACGTAAAGTGTTTGATATCATGGACGGCGTTTCGTCCGTCGCCAAGACTTTTACAAAAACAAAACCAAACTGACTTTCACGTCATATAACATTATCGTGGTAACCACATTTTGCATGCAAGCCAACTCAAATTTCACCATTCTCGATCGACAGGATAAATGTTGGATAAATTCCTTAATAAATTAGCGCCAGTCTTTTCGTGCGTCTGTCATGTTATTGATCATGAATTTCGTCAAAACATATGCAGACTGCTTTGACAATGTGGTGACGAAATTCATTGTCAATAACAGGACAGACGCATGAAAATCTAAGGTTCAATTCGTCTTTTACGATAACAAATTGTCAAATTGTTTACTCTCGCTCGTTCACGTGTGTCTGTCCGCTTGTTAACAATTAAAACTAGCCAATGAGCGTGCGAGAATTTCTGCAGTTATCGTAAAATTATAAACTCACGTCATTTTATGGCTTTATGACAAGTTATAATAAAGTTTCGATATAACGCGTGCTCTTATTGGCTGAATCAGCGTGCTTTATCAGAGAACAGGTGCACGGTGGACTGAATTGCAAATTTGTGCTTCTGAAGGTTGACAAATTTGACCCAAATTTAACGTTCCCTGTGACTCAGATAAAGGCAGTGGAAACGAGCCATGCTTCTGTAGTAAACATATCTGCATGGAGGCCTTTGTTAACAATAGAAATGTTAAAACTCTATTAAAATGAGAAGTTTGCTAGATTCCTACAAAAACTGTTTTCACGTGGCGAAATAAACGAATTCTCGACCAAGCGAATGCCTCGATAAAAGACATTATATTTGTCACGAAAACAAAAAATATATTTTAGGGGCAAAAAATGACAGAAACAACAATTGAGCTGCCTCTGTTACTTATGCTAAGAAGTTATTTTGGTGAAAAATGTTCAAGCAACACTTACATGCACTGCAGTAACGCTCGACAAGTAAATAACGATCTCATGTCATCTCAGCGAAATGAAGCTCGACAATAAGAACGTTTAATATCAGTGCTTCAAGCTGTAAATAACTGTAGTTTCTTTCAAATGCCCAGCATTTCGCATTTTCATTTGCATGTATTAAGCTCTTTGTTTCCTAATGGTGTAAATTGGGGTGTAAGTCTGTGTTGCAAATTTATTATCTATCACATAGCACAAACAGAAAAAACACCGTCTTTTAATCTAGATGGCATTTGAGACATGTATATAATGCTAACTCGGTAATCATGACATTAATGTGCGCCTGAAAGTGTATGTGCTATTTTTCAGTCGACAGGCACACTTATGAATAATCGGTCGCTGTGTTATGAAATAAATTGATCAAAATTTTGATACGCATCCTTCTTAAGCACTTTTTCGTTCGAGTATATCCTTTCAACCTAAGTAATGGGCTTGAAATAAAAGTTCAGTAATTCGTTGGACTAGATTTCATTCTCAGTCTTTCCAGTAGTGTTTTTATGAAAAAAATTCAATAAACCAAGGCAAAAAAGCGCATCAATAGACGTCTTATAGAGTGAAGAAACTAATCAGCCTCCCGACCTTAAAATTTGAAGTAAACTAAGTTATGGAACAGAACATATTCGTGTGTCACAGAAAAGAAGAAAAAGATGGAACTTAAGTTAGTTATAAAACGACATAACTCCTTCTAATCCAACGAAAAACAATTTTTATTAATCCTATTACAGTGTTAACTTCTGAATTGATTTCGATGTGTTTTTCTTTGTTCAAATTGGTTTTGACACTTACCGATAACTGTCTTCCAAAAATGGTCTTTCATCTCATTTCGACAGGATGTTCACATCGCATCGGTGCACTTTTCAACTTTGAAATATGGGCAAATAAGACAATAAGAATTACCACTTTTCACAAATAGCTTAATGTTTTTTTTTATTTTTATTATTATTTATGGAAATGAATAGTTTTGGCGACTGTATTTGTAAAGGAAATTCCATTTACTGAGTATAAAGATACCGATGTCATTTTTCTTATCACGAATTAAATCCGTTTGACATCTATTTCATTTTAATGCGTTATCACGAAACCGGAAATGAATATTAAAGTAAAATACAGTGGCTGTTTTAAACCAGGTTGTCGCAGACAGAAAACAACTGAAAACAGGATAAGCTTTTTTTGCAGTGTTCTAAGAAAACCTTCTTGCTGTTGGACTCGGCGTAAGTACCATTAATTCGTCAGCAATCTCAGCATGTCTGCAGTTCAATGCCAGATTATCTATGTGTAAAACAGGCTAGAGATCACTAAATCGTGCACACGTATGGGAGCGAAACTGAAGCCTCATATTGAGATTTAACACTTTTTTAACTCGCAAAAGTATTCTACTAAGTCCAACGTCTTCACTACCACTAAGCAATCTGGCCTAATGAAAAAAAAAATATATATATGCCAAGGCCAAGCAAATTCTTTTAAAAAATCAATTTAGTTTTGTACCCAAGTAAACCTCCACTGCAATTCAACGTAACGTTGCATGAAATCATTCCTAAAGCGATAGTCTGTTAGAGTAAGCTATTTCTAAGAACTGTGCTGCAGTGTGTATTTTTATTGTATTGCTGGCTTTTATTCAGTTGGGAACCAAAAAAAACTGTAATTTTCATTCCTTTTCTCTTTCCACCTTTAGATTTTCATTTCATTTGGGATCTAAGACTGAGACATTAATAAGAGATAAAAAAAAACATATCGCACAGTCAGTTAATAATTGTTACCGTGAGAAAGAATTAACCATAATAAGATTATGGTACTTTGTATTAGGCCTACTGACTAAATATATTCTCTGTCTCAGTTTCATAGAGACTTTGTTCCGTCGTTAAGACAAAATCTCCGTTTCATTTTCCGTGGTTTTCGCGTTCAGACATTGATCAAATAATTCTAGGACCGAGTCTATGGTTACCCTTATCGTCCACATCTCCGTGAACCACCTGTTCCCTGTATCCGCGGTTGCACGAAATGCGGCAAGATTTCTTGAATTATTTTTTTTTCCTATACCACAGCTATTACATTTTGAATTCCAGTTTTGATGAATTTGCACACTGCCTCAGTGATCAAATAAGCGTGCATTGTGCATCGCATTTACAGAATTAGATTTGCATTGTCGTTACATGTTATGGAAAGGACTTATCAACATAGGTGAAGGAACTACGTTCTAGAGGAAAAGGTACCCGTCTTTCTCTTCGAGGGATCCTGCTTTTCACCATCAGTATCATCATCATCTTCATCCGCTTTTGATTAAATGGTTATTTTTAATATGTAATTGAAATATTTTATCTTGACACCTTTGTGGTCTTTGAATTTTCCGAAACAGCTCGCCTTTAAGTGTATTTCGCCTTCTTGTTCCTGTATGAATGATAAACTCTATAGAAACGAGGAAGAGGTTCGGTAGTATCACACGAGACGCGAAGGATCACTAAATCAAATCAAGGTGTTATGTTCGTTTTTGCCGTTGCTGGACTGGATATCCATAAAAACTAATAATATTAATAAATAAAATGTTAAAAAAACACTAAAAAAATATATACAGCTTTTTCAGATTAAAAAAAAATGCTGCTATCAATTTACGTCCCACTTTGGTTTGAAATGTTGACTTGAGCTAGAAAGCTATCATACATACACCTTTTTTAAAAAAGACCAATAGGGTGCATTTCGCTTCGTTATGACGCTATTAAATGCACACAGTGATCTATATTCTTTTCCAGAAGCAATAATGACTTTATCGATTTCTAATATAAATAAAATGAATATATGCAGCGATCTCTTGATAACTCTAATGTATTTATTTTAAAAATCAATACTTTATTCTTTTTCTTTATCAAATTACAATGTAAGATTGAAACCCCTCTTTCTTTCTGTAAGAAGCTATGAAGGCCGATTTTCTTGAGCAAGATTGTAATAGGAACATACTTATTTCAACGAAGACGACGTAAACTCGTAAGCTTAAGGCAGAGCGTAATAAACATACACTGATTAGATAGCCCTGAGCTTCTTCTGTAAGATGATACGTCATACAGCGTCAAATGACAAATTTGCTTTAGCGGTTGACCAATTAGCGCTCGCATATACGGCATGGAAGGATCACGAAACATCCACACATTTCTTAATACCGAGAACTGCATCATCTTTGACCTTCAAGAGCTTAAAACCTGTGGCGGGGCATGTTCTTAAGTATTTTGCTTTGTGTTGTAAACATCGATAAGCAATCGCTGAATGGGTGCTGCCACCTTCTCGCATCACTTTGTCATATTCAATTCAAGACTTGGACGTTATCAGGTTTTAGTGTAATCAAATGTAAGACTCTGGGAACTTGACGTTTTGCAAAGCTCAGCTCGACGGGGTTCTTTGTTTAGTGAAAGAGCACGTTTCATTTTTTTTTCGTGGCATTAAATCGACGGCTCGTTGGCTTAAAACTGGAAGATGAATTATCGCTAGTTTTTGCTACCTGTAAGGGCCCCTTGCATTATTGTAATTAGCATTTCGATGTGTATCTGCTTTCTAGAGTGGTAACTGTGTATTTTAATTGCAAAACCCAATAACAGATGTTTATGTTAAGTTACGGCCGCCATTTTGGTCACACCAAAATGGCGTCTCCACACAAAGCTCTATGAATTTTAATAGGACAAACAAACATCTCTCAGAATAACGAGCGAATAAAAATCCACATAGACCCAACCTTGGCAAGGTTGGTTATAAATCAATTAATTAAGTATTACACCTTGGATTATTTACCTTATTTGTTCGACGGTGTGACAGTTTAAACCATTCATTGGCTTAATTAAAGCTGTTAAATGATAATCTATGGATTTGAACCATCTGCAACCTTGACTTTAGCTATAATTAGATTGTCTTTTTTGCTTGTTGCCTTGGTGGTCTATATCGAGTGTCAAAGAGATCAGTACGCGAGATAACAGCGATCGTTCTATGCCAGATCCAATCAGATTGATCGTTTTATCAGGGTAATTTATATATTTCCGTTCCTCACTAGCGTGACGGATTTTGGCCTGAAATGCATTTAACTACTTTCAGAGGAATGGATTGTTGATAAGAAGCTCTTGTTTTGTACGAGTTTGTCAGCGAAACATCAATGTAAGTTGTTATGAACGACGTTTCTTTTAAAGCTTTTTAAATACTGTAATTACGTTTAGTGCGCGATCGGACGCTGGGAGAAATAGTCGTAGCCTGCCGTATCAGTTGAGGAGCTTACGCCGGTAATGCAACTACCGAAATTTCTTTAAACAATGACAGATACCCATCGCTGTCTTCAGATTGCATTACGTGGAAAAAAAATACAAAAACACAGGTGAGGATGATGGCTTTGCATAACTACTTCAAGTAGTAAAACTTTACCGTAGCAACATTACAGTAGGGAGCTTTTGTAATGAGCACGGCGACCCCGATGACAAGGCCTTGTGAAATAATGGACTATTAATTTTATCGTCCAATGTTGCACTTGTTTAGATCTGTTCAGTGCGCCTATTTGTCTCAGAACTTCCTCAAGCTGCATGAGTAAATAGCCTCCGTCGTTCGCGTACTTCGTCGTGGTTTCCTTGGGAATCCCGAACCATCGAGTTTGCCGTCGAGTTTGAGTTCGAGTTGGACTTCGAGTTGAAGATCGAGTTAGATATCTGATATTGTTATAAAAATGCAAAAAACAAATATACTGATAGCAAAAAAAAAAAGGAAAAAGTAAAAATGGAGGAGAAGGGAGTTATATGCTAATTACATGATCATATGCTAATCATGAGCCAACGATCTCTGTTAACAAAGTCAAGTGGCGTGACGCATGATGCGAGACTCTAACATATAACGCTGTCCACGTGGTCATCTTGTAAAATAAATGACACATTTCCTGAATAACAGACCGGTATAACGTGGTATGGTCTGAGGTCCTGTCACCAGCCTGCTTGCTGGCCAGAATTGGCAATGGACAACGTCGTTCCCAGACCCTGGGAACGAGGTTGGGCAATGGAAAGGTAGGTATAATTTTCTTTATTAAAACTTGCCATGAGTTGAAAGACGTATTTTAGAATTAATGGTGAAAGATACCCCTGTTTTCAGAGAGGAAACAATTATAGAGATAACTTTATCGCCGAAGAAAGATGATAATCAGAAAGATGCACGTGGTGATACAATGTAAGTCTTCTTTTCGTCATGGATCAAAACGGTATTTCAGAGGAGACTGAAGGAAGACTTGCCGTTTGTGGGATTTTTTTTCTGTACGTAGCTTTATTGCGGATTCGTCCGTTCGAGTGGCACAGCACAGACTTAAACGGGTGAAACAAGATAATCAAATAACATAATAAAAGGCAACAATACGTTTTTCCGTGGATGTTCAGGTCATCGGGATAAAGTGTTCCACCATTTTTAAATTAAAAAAAAACTGAGCTTACGGATAGAGTCTAGGTTGGAAAAGAATTGTTTGATGGGGATTAATCGCAGGTCTTGGTAACTAGATCGTCAACTCGTAGTCCAGCTCGAAGTCTACCCGAACTCGAATTCGTCCAAACCGTCGAGGGATTATTTATCCCGGTTTCCTTAAGTTCCATAATAATTCGATTACGTCATTAAGAGTAACCTTATCACCTCAGTTCTGATGACAATCTGTTATTTCGTATGAACTGAGATCTATTTGCTGTATTTCTATAGATTTACTATATTGCTTGTTAACTTAACGGCTGAAAAGGTCTTAGTAATCCCATTTAGTTGTGTTTAGATGGCCTGAACAGCAATTTCCACCCACTAAAACGTGACTAAAGAATACGATAGCACAGCTCCTTTGAAAATTCATATCATTGACAGATCGATATTATGTAAGTTTTTATAAAATGAGCTTTTCTTTTCTCCATTTTTGTTCGTCTCAAATAAAGCATTAAAAAAATAAATAGATAAACGTGGCTAAATGTAGCTTATGCATGTAACAAAACCTTTCCCGATCCTTCTCTGACAAAGAAAATACAGGCGTTATTTTACATTGCTTCGCTAGATAAAAGTGAACTATTTTAATTTAAGACGAGAGAGCATTAAAACAACATAGTTAAAGTTTAAACAAACAAAAAACAACACGAGCAAAACGCATCACTAAGAAACGGCGAGACAAGATGTAAAACGTCTGCTTGTGTTTTGGCTCCGGTTGAACTGCTTCTATTTAAGGAAGCTTGACGGCTTATTAGTTGTGTCAGCTGTTCGCAACCGAGGAAAGTCGTATACTTTGTTAGCTTTATTTATTTTTTATTTATTATTTTATTTTTTTTATGGTGTTCTTTTGCTTTTCTAACAAGGATGATTTACTTCAAATATACTCAGAAGCTTTGTACCCATTTTTATTTTTAAGTATAGCGGATCGAAGACCTGAAAACAGAGTTGTAGACACAGGTTCAATTTATCAACAACACGACAAAGAATTTCTTTTCAAGGCCGTTCTCGTGGCCCATATTTGGTAATGGTAATAACTTTTCAAATTAAAATTTATGTGGATGAATGCTATTTCAAAATGCCATTTGGAAGAACGAGCCTAAAAAACTTCGAAACAGTAACAAAGCCATCCTCGTCCAATTTAAATTTATGGAAATATATAATCCGAGACACTTGAGCATCTATTTCATTTATTTTTGGAAAAATAGTAAATGAACTTTAAGCGTGAAAAAAAAAATTATAAACTTTTGGAAAATGATTCCTAATGATAGATATAGCTAAAGACAAACAAACATTTCTCCGATAAAGAAAATGAATGCGACCGAACCCGGCGTTATTTTACATTGCTTCCAATATTGTGCTATATATCATTCAGATATTATATTACTGAGAACCAGGAGCCCATAACCTTGAGCTGATCATTACAAAACTGAGTTTAAAAATATCCAAGCAATTTATTTTAAACAAAGCCCCAAAAATACTTACACAGCACTTCAAAATAGGGAATGGGGAACCCTGAGATTCAGCTTTTAAAACAAGAAACCCACATGATGGCATAACAGTGACCATTATTTTAGTTTTTGAGGCTGTCTGCGTAAGAACGGATAAGGCAAATTTCGGACCTTCACCGATTGGCCTCATTTTTTCAGTGAAAGTCAACCATTATATC
>OMLO01001934.1_pt1 | contig 16377 bp, 14 predicted proteins | sample 1674811 | NCBI WGS metagenome assembly OMLO01 (sample SAMN06265003, study PRJEB25207) | coral metagenome | isolation source: Coral host | place: Mexico:La Bocana,Puerto Morelos, Mexico | collected 2008-11-13 | reverse complement strand
ATAAATAAATATTATGTAAAAATATATATATATATATAATATTTATTAATAATAAAAAATATATTTTTATTAAAAAAAAAAGATTAATATATTTAATTGTTATTTTATATATTATATTTTTTTAAATTAAAAAAAAAAATAATATTAAATTTATTTTTAAAAATAATCTTATTTTTATCAAAAAATCCAAATTAAAAAAAAACATAAAATTAATAAAATTATAACCTAATTATAAAATAACTAATTTATAATATTAATATATATTTTTTGGAAAAATTATTATTACTATATTTTATTTAAATTTATATTATTTTTATATTTTAATAATTTTTTTTTTTTCCTAAAATTTATAAATTATTAAATTTATTTATTTTTTTTTTTAAAATAAAATATTTCTTTTAATTCCTTTTTTTAAATCTAAGAAATATTTAAATTTATTATTATTTACAATATTTTTTAAAAAAAAACAAAAAATATATATATATTATTATTTTTTTTAAATATTTTTTAAAAATTTAAATTTTATAATTTCATTAATATATTTATTATTAAAAAATTCCATTATTTAATTTTATTATTAATAAATAATAATATTTTTTAATATTTTTTTTTTTTATTTTTTTTTTTTTTTTTTATATTTTTTTTTTTTATTTTTTTTTTCTATTTAATAAATCTAATTATTTATATTATAATTATTCTTAATTATAATTATTTAATAAATTTTTAATTTATTATATTTTTATTTATTTATTTTTTTTAAAATTATATTTTTTCTCATAATAATAAATATTATTTTCTTTAATTTTATTATAATCAAAATATTTTTTTTTTTTAATATTAAATTCATTTTAAAAATATAATATTTCATTAAAATATAATTTATTTGCATTTTATTTATTTTCTAATTTTATAAATTATTATAGATTATAAAAAAAATATAAAATAACAAAAAAAAATATATAATTGGATTTTTTTGCTTAAAAATCCTTTAATAATATAAATTCAAAATTATAAATTTCAATAAAAAAATAATATTATTTCAGATTTTTATACCACTAAAAATTAAAAAAAATACAAAAAACTATAAACTTTAACAAAAAAAAATTCAAATACACAAAACCTTCCAATTTTTGCAAAAATTACCTATACAAAAAACAAATTAATCTTTAACAATTTTTAAATCAAATCCTTAAATAAATTTGCAAAAAAATATTCACCATAAAAAAATACTAAAAATCTTTATATTTTTAATTTTACCTACCCCCAAAAAATATATATATTTATTATTTTTCCTTTTATTTTTTTAAAATATTTTTTATTATTTTTCCTTTTTCCTTTAATTAATTATTCTTTAATTATCTTAATTTTACTTTTACTTATACTTTTTTTTTACATATCCAATACCTTACAAAAGGTAATCTATATATAATACTATTACTTTAATATTAATAATAATAATATTAATTATAAAAATATAATAATATTATTTCAAAAAAAAATTAAAATATATTAAATTTTATTATATTTTTTTATTTTTTTTAAAAATAAAAAATATATATATATAATTAATATTATTCGAATTTTTTATTTAAAATAGATTTATTTTAATATAATAATAATTATTAATTTTACTATTATTATTATTATTTTTTCAAAATATTTTTTTTAAAAAATATATTTTAATTTTAAAAAATAATATTTTATCCGGCTTTAATAATATTACTATAAAAAAAATATAAATAAATATATAAAGAAAAATAAATATCAAAAATATAGAAATAATCTTAAATATTAGAATTATAATCTTCAAATATCATAATCTATAAAATTCTTCGATTTAAGGATCTTGAAGCAAACCGGATTGGCTCAATATCAGAAAAAGACTTGATCTTCCTATCTTGTTTTTGACAGCCATCGCAGGCTTCTTCACTTGGCTCACTCTGCCTCACAAAATGGGAGCAAAGAACCATGCAAGGTACATCTTTTGTGTCTGAATGCTATCACATCCACACCTCACCAACCACGATTCCATCATCAATCAGCTCCTGAAAGACATCGACTTGTAACCCCTCCCAAACCACACAAAATGGATCAGTAGATATGTTTTGGGTTTCAGGATCAACAGCTTGGTTGGTTCTTCTTTTCTTTCTGTTCTTCTCAAACCTCAACATCTTGAAGCATCTCTGTCCTGAACATCAGGAACCATCTGAGGAGCAGCTTTGGAATCCTGAAGCTTTGACAGCACCCCCAAATAAAGCACATGGATCTACACTGTAGAAAGCAAACAAGTCCTTGCCGTCAAAAAAGGCAACATAACAGGTCTGGGTGAAAAATTTCATGCCCTCCTGAAACCAGGGATGTTCCAGTGCAGCTGCAGCAGTTGGTCTCTGATTCTCCTGGTACCTTGGCCGTTTTTTTGGTACAGAAAGGAGGGAACGTTGGGTTTGAAAATGAGTGCCAAACGCCAACATCCTCATCACCTTAGAGCGTCATCTTCACATCCAACATTTGTATTTTTCACAGTAAGCACAATGATCACTGCAGCATGTTAACCAAAATGAAGAAGATTTTCAGCAGCCAGCAAGATCACACGCATCTTGATGTTCCTGAAAGACTTCCTTAGAGAAGTCTACCTGGAGTGACAAAAGCACAGCAACAACAACAAATGACTCCAAACGACTTCAACGCAGCGTGCCTTGGCTACCTTCAGCCTTCGGCGAATCTGAGCCATCTTTGGAGAACCAACCCAATTCTCGCCAGCCTTTAAGGGGATAAAGCATGGCAAGGGGCATGAAAGATGCAGTGAACCAATAAAAATAATCACCTCATGACCCTTTCTTTTTGTGTCCATTTTTTACAGATTCATCCGGCATAATATGATATGAGGTTGTAGTACTTTATTCAGTTCGATTGTAGAATGGGAGCAGCTCCAAAAAAAGTTAAAAACTGGAAAGAAAGACTTAGGGGAACATACATCATTTGAAGTTTGCAAATGCTTCCATACCTCATCATCGAACATGTCGTCGTGAAACGGGAACTTTCCTGGAGACGTCAGAACACACAAAAACAAGTCTAAGAGGAGATTTCACTATGTGAACCTTAAAAAATGACAACATGTTCGTCCTGTGAGCAGTCTATAAAGAATCACACCGCATGCAAAAATGTCGGAGAGAGGTGAATACCTGCCACAGCAAAAGGAAAATTAGGACTTTGTGCCAGCTTCACACTCTTCACTATGGCACTCTCCATGTAACTCATCTGAAATTTGTGGCGCACTTGCCCGCGTAGGCTTCCTTAGTCAATGGAAGTCTCAACTGAAAGACTTGAAACATGCTGCTATCTGCAGACCCACCTGTGAAATGTATTGATCGGTGCCAACCACGTCCTGGCAGATTTATTTGTTCACGTCACTTCACTGGCTTGATAGAATTGTTGCTCTATTTTGCATACGTAAAAAATTCCTGAAGCTGAGGGTATCCAGAAATGTTTTCTTTGGATACTTTTGCACCAACAAACATGACCTGGAGTTTACCAATATCAGGAAACTATCACATGGTCGGTGCATGCGGTGCCTTTGCAGTGGAACCTGCAGGTGACCATGATTCCAATGTGTCGAAGTCGATCACCTGCGAGGATTGAGAAAGCATCCATAGGAAAGCGAAGATAATCAAAATATCCATGTGACCTTTCATCAAAATTCCTCTCATTCCAAAACTGTGATACTCGAATCCCTCACAACACCAAGCCCAAACTTCAAGAAAACATATCCCAAGATCACCAACCTTTACGGCTTGTAGCGACCTCGCAACACCGGGGTATCCAATGCGCAGGTGGTAAAAACGGCTCAAGGATTGGAGCATTCATATCTTATGTCATTCAACAACAAAACACATCGTGAAGCTTGACCCCATCCCAAACTGAGAGGTTTTTTTTTTCCATCCTACAACTTAGAAAAATTGAATAAAATTGACAGAATACAATGAATGAAGGCTTGCTAGATGATTTCCTTTTCAAAGGCCTGTCTTTTCTAGGTTACATGCTCATTTGTAACATGAAATTATGACTGCAATGGGATTGTTGCATCTTTCATGTTCCTTTCAGCTGCTGAATTTCGTGAGGTTCTGAGCTCATGGCAACGTTTTGGACTTCCCACTCAATGACATTTTCCAGCTTTAAATCCTGCAGCCGAAACGAAAACTTCAGACATTGATAGCACAAGCTTTCAAGTTATCACTTACCATCACATAATACATCGTGATGTACAGGTATTCCTGAAAAATGGACTAATATGAAAATTCCTTGAACTGCAAACAAAACGTTGGTGAAGTAAAACACCAAGTAAAGAAACACCATTTTTTTTTCCTCACCTTGTGTACTGCGCAATGGGCATGCAGGAAGACTAAGGACCTGTCACCCATCGTACAGGTTGCTGCAACTTCTTGGGATTTTGGTTGAAGACTCCAAGAATCCCTTTGTCGAAAAACAGAATGAAGAAGTATCTCTCTCAAAACCATCATCCAAAGCCACACAAGTACTTTTCTAAAGGACAGTTATTGATATTGCCTTTTGTAACTCCTTCCTGAAATTTTTCAACCTTGATTTTCTAGACGTTAAACAAAGACAAACTCAGTCATCCTCACATTCCTCGTTGAAAGGAGCCAACAAGAGTGATCAAATTTCTATTCGTGAACTCTCCAAAGTTCGATTGTTGAAACATGCCAGATCTGCTCCAGAAGCTGACGCATAATATCCCGGGTGGTGCTCACCTTGGTGACAGCGAGGGTTGCTGGAATCCAGTTGGGTGATATGCATTCCCCAACAAAAAGTATCAAGCAACTGGGATAAACATCACTTGTTTTATTGTGAAAACAAGAGGGTGAAGATCATAGGTCTTTGGAAACTTCGCTGAGCATTTTTAGTGACAATGTTACAGAGATGAAATTGACTTAGATTCAAAATCTTTTTGCTACCCCTATTTCTCAAATCCTGGAGGATCCATTTGGTGTTGGAACAAAAATTGGAGCTCTAAATAGACACTTAGTGATTTCCGACTAAACCAACTTGGGGGATAAGATCTTTCTTCTGGATGGTCAATCATCCTTTTTGCCTATTTCGAGGTTTTGATTCTAAGTGTGGAAGTTTCCCTGAGCAAAAAAAAACATAGCTGTTGGAAAAAAAAACCTCACTGTGAGGCGAGTGACGCTGGAAGCTTTATGAATCGGACGAAAAGAACTACAAGTGCCGTAACCATATGGTCAGCTATGGTCGCACCACAAGATCAAGGGCCATCTATCATTTTTGGCCGTTAAAAGGAATCCATCTCCTAAGTATATCTGAATTTATCAACCCCTATGGGATTGATCTATGTGAATGGCTGATCATATTTCACCCTGAAAAAAAAGGCAAAATAGTACTATGGTTTGGGGGAGTTATCTCATGGACATTGATCATCCCTTATAGTGAATCAACTGGAGTTGATCAATCTTACCTCAAGTTGCTTGAAGGAACTCCAAGAACGGTGAAGAAAAATCCATGACTATTTAGGCATATGCTACTAAAGCAATGGGAAAAAAAGATATCTGAACGTGTATGAAACACACACACTACTAAGTGCATGAGGCTTCTTCCCATACCTTATGGAAAGAGGAAAATGACATTACAATGGAAACTAGTCTTGGATTTAGGCATTTTCCGATTGAATCATCATTGGTGGAAGAGTCTTTTGGTCAAGCTAGATATCAAAATGACACTCACCAATAAACTTGGCAAAAAAACCACAAAATCTCTGCCATATTTCTTGAAACAAAAAAAACACCTACCTTTAGAGCTTCTATCACCAAGGTCCCCGAAAACACCCAAAACCGACCGCTCCTTCCTGGGCGTCCACACTGGGATTTTGCGCATATGCTCTAAGGTTTCGAAAAGGTCCAAGCCACCCACCTTCGTTTTGGAGTGAATTCCGGGGGGATTTTCTTTTTAAATTTTTCGTTGGAAAAATGTGGGGTGAATTGCTTCGAAAAACATGATCTTTTACGGATAAAATGCACCAAAGTTCATGAAGTGTTGGGCTATTTGGCTATTTGAGGATTTATTTGCTTTTTGTACAAGCTACGATTTTAGGAGGGGTTCTTAGTGACATTGGGGTAATTCATTCCAAGGGAATGATGTTTAACGATGTCCATCGGCTTGGAAGGGCTAGGTGTTACTTCGAAGGTGTCTTAAAGATTTAAAGTAGGGAACATAGTCCCTTTTGGAAATTTATACAAATCTTCCAGGGACCCATTAGCCATTTTGAGAGGGGAGAACGGGAGAACAACTTTTTCTTTGCACACATGCTTACTCTCAGCATTTGGTTGGGGGTGAACCGTTCTGGTAATGAAAGGCTTGCCACGTCATGGGCTACAATCTTTCTACATTACCATTCAAAACAAACGCGGGAGAAGAAAATCCGGAGGTATATAAAGAAACAAAATCAAAGCTTTCGGATAAAGTGCAAGTTGCCATCGAAGATTGACATCCCGAGATTGATTTTGACGAACACTAGATATCTCTTTATACGTGATTTGACATTTCCAAACATGTAGACATATTTCATCTTTGCTGATGCCACACCTTTTCCATAACAATGTAGAAAGCAGTTGGATCCTGCCAAGTGCAAAGATGTCATCTCAATGATATCTGCATGGTTCTGGCTTTGGGGACAATGGGACTCTAAGAGCAACATCAAAGGTTCAATCATATTTTTTACATGATGGAAGTCTGAGGTCATGTTCCCAGAAGTTTTTTCTTAAAAAGATTACGGATGAGGTCACTTCAAATTGGGCTATAGTTCACCGAGAAACCAATGTCTACACGCTTTGAAACACACTGAAATGGGCAATCCCTGCGCTTTGAGTCCTCCATCACCTCGTACACTCGAGCAACACCAATGCTATCGGGCAAATTCAGCAAGAACCTGAGCCACGTGAAATTGCACCGACAGGGAAACTACGGAAACTACATGCTGTGCAGCTAATCCAACAAATCCAACACTTCACTAGGAATTCGAAGGATCTTTTGTTGACCCACGGTTCAACACGAACAAAAACATCTTGCAACATCATTCTGCCCGAGTTGAGAACTCTGTATTCAGGCGCCAGTTCTTCTCGTCCTGCAGAGCAAAAAAAAGGCTAAATTGGGAATCCAAGTTACATAAGAATCCTCAACCCATAGGATCCATGTATGGGTATATTTACCTATACCCATAAAAATCAACCATTCATGTAGGTAAATATACCAGTCCCATCGATCCCATGGGCAATGTTCAAAGAGAACTTCCAAAACTTGAAATATCGATTGATTCCAGGACCTTTTCTTCGATTTTAGGTTATCAAATCACATCCCTTTCACCACAGCTCAGCTGTTCTCCCGCGGCCACCTGACGGCTACGGAAACAGCTAGGCTTGAAGCGAACCTTCACAACTACCTGGGATAACCGGGATGGCGTTTTGCACCATGTGCGGGTCCGTTTCGTGTGTTTTTTTGGGAAAGGAAAGGGTACTCAAGTACCACACCTGCTGGTTTTTTTGGCCCACAAACAAAAAATGACTTCAGCTGCAAGAAGAAGTTTTTCTGTAGATGTTTGTAGTGGAGATAGGCCATGAAGGTAATCTGGAGATACGCCACAGATATTTCGTCTTCGAAGCTCTAGCTAGTATTCGGACAAGCAAAAACTGTTCCTTGTATTGGGTAGTCTGAGAGAAATCATTTCAAAGTTGCATTGGAATGGCATCGGATCATCATCTCAATCAGGATGGGGTAGAACTCATCCTTCACTGCATTTCAGTTTATTTTTTTGTCACCTACGAACATATTAGACAAAAAATCCAATTTTCAACTTGGCCATCCCCCCCAGGTCTCCCTTTTCAACCGCCTCTTGCTTGTCAGTTTTCCTTGTGGCAAAGTTAACCTGCCAATTTGAGGTGCGTTGAGGTGAAACTGATCTCTGAGTGCTGCCAGTTAGCTGTCTTTTTTCTGAGTTCTATAGTTCTATGGTCCCTTTTTATAGCCGCTGTCCTAACAGATGTTGGATCACTGTTTTAGCCAACATCTCATCATCAAGATCTTGACCCTTTGCTTTCACCAAAAAAAGAATCAACTCACAAATGCTAACATTTCACCATTTAGCATCAGAAAAAAAAAAACAATCCCAACTTTTTCCCCCCTTTTCACCACTAAGTCAAGCACCTTCATGTATCTATGAGTGGAAGGCATCACTTCTTTACCCATGTCGTAGAAATCCGCAAAGCTCGGTATCTGCTGAATGCCCCTGGGGCGCGGTGAAGGTTTTGTACGTCTACGATGTGCCGACTTTAGTCGTTAAGTCACTGTGAAAGCCTCATCTGAAAGATTCAAATCATCAAATTTTGGGACATCTTCATCAAAAAAAAATAGCATGAAAAAGAAAGGTAGATTTGAAAGCACCTTATGTTGCATCGGAACATTTCACCCTTGAAACCAGAAAACTTTGAAGTGGGCCTGGCAGCAGGAGGCCTGGCTGGTTCGGATTTTGCGGAGATCAGGGGAATGGCGATAGTCGTTTGAGCCGGTCGCATAGTTAGTTCAGGCAATATAAAATATATAGGTCTTTCCGAAAATAGTGGGACCCCCAAATCATCCATTTTAATAGGGTTTTCCATTATAAACCATCCATTTTTGGGTACCACCATTTAAGGAAACACCCATATCACTGCCTAGTACTTGCCACCTCTATCTACGAATCAGTGGGTGCCTTCCCCTGAGTGAATCTGAAGATTTTTGCGATTTTAAAAGCCATTCGTATATCTATTTCATGAACTGGATTTTATAAATATATGTAAACACACCAAGCCTAACAATATGAACACGACCTTTGAACTTCAAGTGCCAATTGGAAGAAACCAAAGCTCTTGATTTCTCAACTGAAAGAGTCTCACACTTTTCACCTTTGGATCCTTCTTATGAAATTAAGCTTCTTCGTTTGACGAGGAAAAGGACGGGTGATGTTCCTGACAAAATGAAGGGGAAACGGGGAATTGTAAAGAAATATCCATCTGAAAAGGGTCTCTATTGAATATCTTCCAGAAGTTTATGAAAGCTTTTATTCGTTTCGTATTCGGCCTTCTGCGGGGAAATGCCATGCAATCAACTTTGCAATCAAAAAAGTGTGCACCCGGTTATGTGAGCTTTCATGCTTATGAACAGGTAGGGATCCCACCTAATTCATTAAAAGACCTGGTCTCCAATTTTTTACTCAACCAACTCCTATAGGGTGAAACAAAAAACACCCAACACACGTTCTTTTGTTGAACCATCATCTTCCAAAGATATTCACATCATGACCGTTGTTTCAGCCTGTTTAAAACGACTACAACAACAAAAGGTGAAGTTCATGAAGGTCCACTCAACAAAAATCTCAACGTTTTTCGACCGAGTTTCAAGGGTGCTCAAAATGACGAAATTTTCGGAAAAAAAAAAACAGATCCCAAGCACTCAACATCTGGCAAATCACCTTGGGGATGTAGAAAAACTTCTGTAAATTCATGGGGGATTTGAAAGGGTTAACAATCCTGAAACTTACATAGTCTCTAAAAATAGTCCATCCCAGAAGCAATAAAATAGTCTACTAACCACCAATTTTGAAAGGCAATCTTACCTTTGGGGAGAGAATATCAACTGATTACAATATTTATGAGGGGAACTCCTTCAAAATCACCATCCACGTGCATTGTTTTTTAATGACCCCTGTCTGAATGATTCCGCAGTGGGCCTGGGTGGCGGTGGTGCAGACCTTGTGGTCTGATGGGTAATCTTTCCATATCGGGCTTGGAGCGAATGAGCCATTGACCCCGACCCAACAGCCCGGAGACAACTTGTCCCAAACAAATTGGACAATTTTTTGAGAAAACTTGGGACAAGGGAAGTGAGACTCCATAGGATCTACGATTTCATTGGATGAAACTTTCGAGGTCTCTCAGGTCGGGTCGGGGGTCCAGTTGGCGACCTTGTTCTTTTTTAAGTTCGTTGTTTTGAAGCGAAACGCGGCGCAAAATCTTCTGCGCAAGTGGATTTTAAAATTGTTTGGTGGCCATCTTCCAGGAACCAAATTGATGGAGTTTTTTTCTCCATTTTTTGGGGTCAAAAAACGGATGTTTTCAGTTGGATGATGATTTCCTTCTTTGGGGACCGCCCTTTGGGTGAAACTTCCGCTGGCAGCCAGGCACTGAAGAACTTTTGGAACCGAGATTTTTCTGCGGTGTTCAAAGCTCCCCCAAAGTTGAAGCTAAAAGAAATTGCTCGAGAACTCGAATCAAATGAACTATGAACTTCAAAAAACTTTCAATGTAAGGAGATCATTGATATTCATCATTTGACATCTTTAATTTTTAAAATTCCTATCCTTTTTGAGCTTTGCTTTTTTTTCTCGTCCTTTTTTTCGTGAAAAGTTCTTCAGTTGGCCGTCGCAGTCCTCAAGCCTTTGGCTTTTGACGTCCCTTGAGCCGTCGGAGTTTCAAACGTGATGAATCTCTCCATGCCAATCCCCCGGTTGGAAGCTAGGTTCTAAATTCAACTGGTCATCCAATAAACAACTTTTGTAGTGATTGCTAGGTGAATGAATGATCCAAAATATTTCACCAAGAAAGAAAGTTGTGAAAACTTTGGTGGATAATTTCCTTACTATTCACTACAGTTTTCAGGGAGGAATTTTTCCTCGGCCTCGTTGGATAAAACACGTGGATCCCAGCTCAAAAATTTCCATAAGATTTTCTTTCCCCAACTGTTTACACACCTTCAATTTCAATTGTCCATCAACGGAAACCACCATAGATTCGGGACATGGCTTCTAGTTCAATCATCCAGCTATTAAAAGGCTTGATTTAATAGGGCCACAAATTGACAAACAGCTCCCGGTGCAGCATCGGAAAATACCTTACAAGCTCTGCTTCTCTTCATTGCTTTCTCTATCAGCTAGACTATAATTTCAAGTTACCCCTACTAATGATTCAGAACTCCTGTGAAAACACCAAGTTGAGATAAATGAACTCTTTCCTATATAACCACAAAAATTTCCCGAACAAATTCTCCCTTCCTCAAGTTCATTTCACCTTTCTACCACTGGATAAGGAGGAACCCAACAAAACCTCCACCGAGCCACGGAATTTTTTTCCCCTCTTGGCGCTTAGTCCAAGCGCTTGGCGACAGCTTCAGGCTCTTGAACCTTTCAAAGGAGTGAACACCTCACCACCGATCTTACATTTGCGAATGAAAAATTTTGGTCAGAAAAAATCACAAAAAATCTTCCTATCAAATGGTGTTTTTTTTTTTAATGGTGATAAATCCTATGGGATCGAATCCGTAAAAAAAACAAAAACACCGTTGTTACTGTGGACAATTTAGTGATGTTCTTTCTGGCATCCGAAGTTTGAGAAACCGTTTGAAATCGAATAGAAACCGAAAGCTGCTATGCTATTTTGGAACGAAGCCTCTCAAAACTATCTTCATGCTAATCAAACTGCGGGCATCTCAAAAAACCTCCAACATTGGCATTTTTGGTAGAAAAAAATAATGTATTTTAGGCTTCCTCATTTTAAGACAAACCCATTATCCGTATGTGGAATTCAGAGATTTTCAGCATGACTGTAAATTTGGGTACGAAATCATGACAGATTTTTGAGATGTCAAAGGTAAAAAATTAACACCCTTCTCAAGGAGACTACCCAAATATCCACATATTGCATATCTGGTTGGTGGTTTCAACCCCTTTGAAAAATATTAGCCAAAATGGGAATCTTCCCTAAATAGGGATGAAAATAAAAAATATTTGAAACCACCACCCAGATATGTGTTACGGTGTTTGGTGTTACCTCATCTTTTGACTCACAGGACGACCGGTTAGAATGCCGATGGCACCTCGTCTAATCCCAAGAGTTCATTGATGAGCCTAACAAACATCCAGAGGACATGCTACTTGGATGTCCCGTTGGAACTGGATGGATCAATGGTTAGGATCAGTGGGTTATAACCCCGATAAAACCCCATTTATAAATAGGTTATAACCCATTTACTAGCCATTTACTAACTTTCTGGGACATCCAGGTATACTCTGACAAACCAGCATAGATGGACCATTTGAAGATGTATTTCCTACTATTAATAAGGATTTTCTATTGCTATGTTACTTTAGCAGATTGAAACATCCTACGCAGCTCTGCGTCATGGATTTGTGTGAATATGAGTCGATGGTTGGAACAAGCCCCAAACAAATCTTCCCCCTTAGATGATGATCTTTCATGCTTATTTTTGGACCAATGGTAGAAAAAAGATAAAGAATTACCAAAGAAAGAAATGCAAGTAGAAAGTCTCGGTTGCTTGAGCTTGCCGTTTTATACTCCCAAAGTTGAAAAGCTCGAATTCGAAGATGATTTCCAATCCAAATCTCTTTTTTTGAATTCATTTTCAGGTGTGGATGTGTACCGTTTTTTCTTTGGTTTCATTGACTCACTTATGAAAATTATCCCTCTACAGTTTAGATTCCTTTATCATCCATATTGATGGAGGCAATCCATTGAGGGGACCACCTGAGTTTTCTTTTGGAAAAAAACCTTTGAACAAAAACATGGGGGGGAAAGGAAAGTACCTCTCAACTACTATTTTTCACCGGATTGTTGAGCCATCATCGAATAACCATGGTCTAACTATGACACTGTATCCAACCATTTCAATCATCATCATCAGCAGCCTTGGAGAACAAACACAATATGATTATGATGGGGAAATAGAATGTGGATGCAAATTACCATCACTGGAACATCACAGAGAACATGTGAGCAGGCAGCAAAGGAAAGTGCACCACGTGCATGTCAAGAAGCCCTTCGTTGGCTGACATATTGCTGGGGACTCCCAAATTCGTCTCTCCTTGACAACCACTAAAAGATAGTGGCTCAGGCCACTCCAGCCGCTTGGGCGGAGGAGTCAACGGAACCGTCGCTGGAGGATAGTTTGGTGGTGTTGGACCGTAGCCTGGGTGGATATGTTCATGTACGTTCGGTAGTCGCATATCGCGTTTTGTGAAGTTGATCTATTTGAATATCATTTGGCAATTTGTGAACTTCAACACTCCACCCCAACTAGATCCCATTTCGTTTCCCGTTCCCAGGTATATACTGGCTTTTTTTGTCGTTCCCACAAGAAAGGGTCCTATGGGGGGAGAAACTTTTGAGGTTGGGGGTCTCCGGGTCTCCTCATTCCTACTCGCACTGCCTCACCTCTTGGATGACTTGGAAAGGCTTGTGTGGTATGTTGAGTTGTAAAATCAACCAAAATCAGATGTAAAATCAACCCATCAAAAATGATTCAACCCGTTTATATGAAATTCAATAAGTCTTTGAAACAAAAAAAACAGGTACCATCTGTTGAAATCGGATTTGAGTGCGGAAAACCTGCTTGATGCCCCGCAACGAATCACGTTGGACAACTCCCTGGAACCTTGTGGCAACGGTACTCACCAGCACTGCCACAACAGCAAAGGCGATCGATTCTACCAACACGATCTGTTGGGCCTGGTTTTTTGGCAGTTGAGGTGGAAGTGGTTTAGTTGAGTTTGGTTGGTACAGTAGAACTTTTCATTCGGTTTGGTGAAACTGTTGCTCTTGTCTGTTGAAATTGTTTGTGTTGATGAATCAACCAGTGATTAGCAACCTTGGAGGGCTTCAAGTCACCAAAATCCAAGACGTAAAAATCATAGATTTTTCCAAAACCAACAAATTTGCCAGAAGGAACTATCTCTACCCTGGATGTTGAGGAGTGGGTTTTTGGGCAAAAGAATGACGCAACCGGAGGAGACAAAGGGTGAAGCATGAATGGCAACCCCCGGTTTACAGTAAAAGTACAAACATTTCCATTAAAATGGGGGCCCCAAATACCCACTCAAACGAAGACGGGTGGTTGACATTTAGGGTGGAAAAACCACGGTTTGCCATGAGGAAATTCACCTTGGGTCCAATTGAAATTGGGTTGTCTTAAATCCGAATCTTACTGTTCTCATGGGTATTAACAAGAGTTGGACAGTGAAACCCCTTCATTTTAATGATTCTAATATAGATCTAAGTTTTTGAGAATATACCCAGCAAACCTGGTCAAGATGAAGATAACTTTTTGTCTGTCTTTCTTTTCTACCCATCCTTTTTCTTAAAACTTTGTATGGGTGTTACATCTTCATTTGGAAGGGGTTGATGTGGCGTCTATTGCGAAATAATTTCACCAAGTACCAATTAACCTCGATTGATTCCAGGAATTTGCAGATCTGTCAACCCGATAGCTCCATTGGGTGGAAGAAAGTATCGCAAACTGTTAGCAGAAACGTCTCTCCTTTTTCCGTTTTGGAAGACAACCACGCAGAAAGATACAAACATATCCATGGCTGAGACGCATTGTTTTTTGGAGGGGTGTACTTGGAATGCCCTACTTCCATCCACAGAAAAAAAGCTACCAAGCTTTCCAGAAAACCGCAGGCACCTGCGTTTGAACCACGCTTCCATCGTTGCCCACAGAGGTCAATAACAACATGCCAAAGGACCTGTGGCATGTGGAACTTCCATTTTTTGTGGAGTTTGACAACCGGATAAAACTAGAAATTCCATATACCAGACGGTGAATCACACAATCGAGTTTCTCCATCATCTGGGATGAAATGATCGAACTAGGGCTCTAGGTATATGTTTTTTTTTCCACTTGAGTTTTTCCATCATCGACCTTGTAAATGCTTGGCATCACGTGTCAGACTTCTAAGTGACCAACTTACTTCCACTGACCATGTGGCAAATTTGATGGCCGATTTTTTCAGAATCCTGCCATTGAGCTGCAGCAATTCAAGACTTGCTGCCACTCGGAACAGTAAGCACAGCTGGGAGCAAATATTGCTAGCCAATTCTGGCACTTTTTTTTTTACCAAGGAAGCCAATTCCCAAATTTCTGTTGCCATTCGTAATAATTGCTACTAATACTTCCAAATTCCATCTCACGACTCCACTTCCATTCTTTGATTTTCTGTTACTTGATTTCAGAAATCAATACACAACTCCTGTTGGTTGCTGCTCTCACAAACAAATGTATTTCTGGATCTGCCTGGACTCGGCAATACTGTTTCCTGACCCGCCTACACTGAAACTGTAATGTTACTTGTGACCATTGAGTTATTGATTATCTAAGCTTTTCCATTATTTGACGTGTCTTATGGGGGCCATTTTGACGCGATTCTTGCTTGAATCTACTTTCTTGAACTGTTTCTACGAGTTGGTTCTACTTTCACTCAATGGTATCGCTTGACTCTACCTTCACTGTGCCGCGCTTTGACTTGATTGTGGCTTCTGCTACTAAATTCGATTATTTCAACACAATTCGAACTTAACTCTACTTTTCTCAACCAATTCTATTAATTGATTCTACACTACAGGACTCCTTGATTTGAATCTAAATACCAATTCCATTTTTAATAACCAATTCTATCACTTATCTCTACTTTGACTCACAATTCTATTCCTTGACTCTACTATTTCTACGGGATTCTTTGACTTAATTGTAATTTATTAATTTTCACAAATACCATTACTTGGTTCTACTTTTACCAAACGATTGTATTATTTGGCTATTTCATGATTTCATTTAATGATACTAAATAATTTTAATTTAAGTTTATTTTTTCTAACCAAGGTTATTACTTAACTTTACTTTAAATCAATAATTGTATCATTTGAGTCTACTACTACTTTAGGATTCAATATTTTCAATCTACTTCTACTAAACGATTCTCTTACTTGACTGTACTATTACTAAACAATTGAATCTACTATTTCCAATTCTATTATTCTACTCTGCTATTACTAAACGATTTTTATACTTAACTGTATTATTGTGAAATAATTGTAATTTACTTTGACTATTACTAACCAATTGTGTTATTTGACCTTACTTTGATTCAAGCACTTTACTACATGACTGTAATATGAGCAAAACATTCTTTGATATTATTTTACTATTACTCAACGATTCTACTACTTTGAATCTACTATTACTAACCAATTCTATTACTTGACTCTACTTTGAATTAATGATTCTATCACTTGACCCTTTTACTTTCATAGATTCCATGATTTGACCCTACTATAACTAAACAATTTTTCTACTTCACTCTACCATCACTACCCAATCGAACTTGAATCTACTTTTAATAAACAATTCTATGGCTTAATTCTTCCATTGCTAAATGTTTTTTTAATTTTATTATTTTTTATTTTACGATATTATATATATTTTTTTTTTTTCTTCAAAAAAAAAAATTGTTTTGGTTTTTATTTTTTTTTT
>OMLO01001933.1_pt1 | contig 16382 bp, 8 predicted proteins | sample 1674811 | NCBI WGS metagenome assembly OMLO01 (sample SAMN06265003, study PRJEB25207) | coral metagenome | isolation source: Coral host | place: Mexico:La Bocana,Puerto Morelos, Mexico | collected 2008-11-13 | reverse complement strand
GTATCAGGTTCTTTTGTTGAAGGGTCAACACTTTGGTATCTTGGACAGGGTGGAAGAGTGCGTACGACATAGTGCGTCGTTGTTTCCGTTTGATTTGATGAATGACGCTTGATTTCGTCAAAAATATAGTTATATTGTGCTGCTTCTTCTACGGCTCTGGACTTTTCTGCAAAACAAGGCAGAACGATCACGCTAAATGGAATTTTGCACCCGGGATCAGGACTGGGGGGGCTTCCATAGGTGCCCGTCGGAAATGTTGAAAAGATCCCGTAAAGGGTGCCAAGACCCTGCTTTGTGGCCGTGGTTTAAAAACATTTTTACCCCTAAGAAACACTCTATTGTTTAAAAAGCAATCTCGAGCTTATAAATAAATTTTAACCATTAGTGACGTGCGCGTATTTTCTTTGGGCTATTGTGTAAAGCTCTGTGTCATACCTGTTTCCTTCGTTGATTTTCGTCGTCTGCATCGGATGAAGACGACGGTAAACCACACTGTTATTAGCACAACTACGAAAGTATACACAGCAGGTATCCACCATCTTGACTTTGGATTATCATTTTCGGTTGGACCAACGGGAGTAGCTGCAACTATTATCAAACAAACATTACTATAATGTATAAAAATTCAATCAAAAAGATTGAGTAGGATAGATATAGGGAAAGGTTTATGAGGACGTTTTCCTTCGCTGAAGTCACAAACCAATGACGTGAGCTTCCCGGGGGTTCTCGTCCTCTCGCTTAGGGGCGTAAATAGCGGGTTTCGGTGTCACTAAGGCTGTTTAGGACAAAATGCCACTATATTTACTAGTCAAGTTATTTTTTATGATTGCAGTGGAAGAAATAATAAAAGAAAACTATCTTAGAAAAGTCGTTCTTGGACAAAGATTATTTAAAAATAAAAAACGTCGTCGACACATTTCGTTGTTTATGTGTCAAAATAGCTACTGTCCAAAGTCTAGAGCAAACAAGCAAATTTGCACGTTACAGCTATAGATTGGACGAATAAAAATGGACACGAACAGTCCGTTTCAGTAGCACTTACCGTGAGAAGGAGGACCGTCCTGTCCGTGTGATAAGACTAGCGACCACTCGTCCGCTCTGTAAGTGCCTGTAAATGATCTAACAACACCAAAGGTGCTGTACACTTGTCTAAAGAAGAAAGAACGAAAAAAATGCTCATAAATGCAAGACGAAATAATCAGATTTATATAACAACAATTTTTTCAGTAGTTTATCAATATTCCATTGTGTGAGGCTCTATGAGTTGGAAGCATGTTTTTAAGTACATGTTTTTAAGTTCATTTTAGGAGTCTCCCAGATTACGTCACACGCATTTTTCCACCAGCCTGGTAGTCAGCGGTGTCGCTAAGTAGATTTCTTTACGCTGTTTAGACAGGCATGAACTGAATCGATTCAGGTATTTTCATGGCAATGCTTATTTTGTCAGCGCTACGTTCCAATTTGTTTCCAACTTGCACAACACCTCAACAGACAAAAAGTTACTTTTCGCTTATAATTTCGATGTATCTGCTATGCTAAGAAATGTAAGATACGATACACACAACCGTTCACTCACCTCAGGATTCCTATCGTATCTCCTCCCCCTGAATCACTGCCATATCCTACACTCCACTGTGAATTACGAGTTCCTTGTTTTTCTACTACTTGCACTTGTTTCACGTCTCCACTAACAGAACTTTCATCCAAATAATACGCAACCTACAAACACAACTCTTTTTAGCTCTACAAGTTGCCTACAATATTGTACAATATTCTGGCATATATATGTTACAGGTCAAAATTGAATTCAGGTCAAAATTAAATTCCTTTGTCTCTTAACCCTACATATTCATTGATTATGTTAGAAGACAAAGGAAATTGAGAATCCAACTAGGTTAAAATAATTTTGACCTGAATTTACTTTTGACCTGTAACATATACAGTTCAAATGTAACATATAAAGTATATCCCATAGGTCTCTTAATTACTGAAGGAAGTATTTTTCCTCTATCTTACAAAACTGAGATAGTAATCGCTTAATCTTTATCGCCGTCCATGATTTTGGAGATTTTATTTCCTTTGTTGTACTCACCAGAATGACTTTACTTATGGTAATTCCAGCTGGCAAATTAAGAATCCAGTTAACAGCTTCGTAGCTGGCAAGCACGAGCACAATAGGTTTTTCTGACCTTCCACTGCTAACGATATTAACGGTAACGTTACCGGCCGAAGGCGGGCGTCTGTTGCTGGCCTCGTACATAGACAGCACGTGCACTTCGTACTGTGCAGAGCTATCCTCAGGAGTGCAGCTGAAGATTGTTTGGGGCTGCTGGCTGTTGGATTGTGGTCTGGCAAGGGCTGTTCCAGTATTGGCCTGGATTCTACAGCTATATGCATTCGCTAACAAATAAACAAATAAACTAAAATCAGTATGATTATAAGACAAAGAAAAAGAAGAGTTATTAATGCCGTAGCAAATTCCTTTTTCCTATAGATCTGTGATTTCCCAACCTTTTCGTCTTCCTACACAACTCACATGTTTTATTACGACTTCTGTACTTTCCATTGTTCAACGTTTTTACCTTGGTAATGCCTAGCATTCTCTTAATCGTCTAAATCTCGCTTTTAGGAAACCCTAGGAAAACTCTAAGGGAGCTAGCGCCAGAGAAGAGGTAAGTAATGAGCATTACTTCTAATAAACCTTTCCTCTTCACTCTTAATTGATATCTGTGATAGACCATAAAGACAAACGTTTGGATTTTGGTTAGTCTTTATTTTTATCTTTGAGTTATAGCATGCCACGTGGGAAAATTCTAAATCGTTTAATTTCAGATATGTGCCTTCTATAATATTTTTGTTGGTAGTATTTAAGTCACGATTTCTCACTTAAAATGCTGCTTAGTTTTGTCTTTACATGGGAGCTAGATTTTAGCAGTATTGATGACGTAACTAAACAACTTACGCAGGCAGGTATAGTAATCGTAGTCTTGACCAGTACACACACAGTATCCGTCTCTACAGACAGACTTCATTTCTGCGTATTGTCCAAAACAATAACTGGAGTGATTGGAGAATGTGTAACATCTCTGTCGGTGGCGCTCCAGTGTGAGTGAACGTATGTGCGCCGGTGTGAACGTGGCTATGAGTGTGTGTGTGGCGCTAGATGTGGCTGTGGATGTGTGAGTAGCCGACATGGGCTTGATGATAGAGGTAGGCATGGGTTTGGGTGTCGTTGTGGTTGTGGTTGTGGATGTAGGTGTCGATGTCGAGATGGATGTCTGGACATGTGTTGTTAAAGATGTGGCTGTAGATGTGCTGGTAGGTGTGGCTGTTGATTTGACTCCTCGACCTGCTTGTGTGGCTGCGGCTTTGATTACGGGTCTCGGAAAGCGCTGTATTAGTTTTGTCTTTGTGGGTCTAGATGTGGGCATGGATGTGAAAATTGTGGATCTGGGTCTGGACGTTGATGTGGCTGTCTGTGTGGCTGTTGCTGAAAGTATGGGCGTCTGGATAAGTGAAGGTTTAGATGAGGATGTGGCTGTGGTGGCGAGGGTGCCGACGGAGCCGTTGCTGAAGAATCCAATTCTTGAACCTATGTAAGACGTGTCCATTACTGTGTCATATTCAAATATAAAGTGTTGAGGGAATTGAAAATGTGTAGATCATTGTCAAGATAAATAGCAGGATGGATAAACTCGATTTCCGCCACTCTCTCGAGTCCGGTCGCGTTCCTTCCAGGGAGCTGTCTAGCTCCTTTCCCAAAGAGCAGCTGGTAATTGAGCCTACTGGCTAGATCCTCTAGATTTCATCATCAACACTATCATCATCATTTGAAAGCTGACTGAAAAACCTAAGTTTTCCTTAGAATAGAGATAATTATTTTGGCATGTCTAAATAGCAGGATGTGGTTGAGTTCATAGCTTTTTCCTTGTTCTGGTCTGCGTTAATCAGTTTAGTTTCCTTAGAAGAAATCCAAATAAATCCCAGAGTAGGTTACTTTTCTATTATCATCAATACACCGAATCAGAACATTCAGTGTATATGGACTTTTAAATATATTTTACCCTAAAAACGATTCTTTACCTCTTGGGGACGACAACACCAGTGACCATTCGTCTGCCTTGTAAGTCCCTGTAAATGACGTCACTACACCAAATCTGCGGTGCACTCTCCTGAAGACAAACAGAAAAAGTGGACTAATGTATATTTGTATTGTCGAAGACAAACTCCAACATTCCTTTCTTCTCTTTTATCACTCAGGGTTTAAAAACATCTAATGTTTTACAACACCTTTTTTACCGTGCATCCACTTTTCAATGACACAACCCTAAGTTTTCTGCTCGATTGTTTAAGATATCTGTCGTTACATAAGTTAAATGGAGTGGCGTTGCATCCGCCACTCCACTTAACTTGTAAGACATTTTTCCACTTCATGTTCAGGGGCCACTTTCTCGAAAGCCCTGGAAACACTTTAGACCCCGAAAGCTATTTTTAGTTAATCTGCATCGAAACACAGAGAGGTGTATACGCCTGAACCTTCTTGTATGAAGGGAAACTCTGTTCATATTAAGAATATGTGAACAAAACAGCACCGTTATCATAAGATTTAGGATTTCATATAGCTTTCCGGGTACGATTAAAACGTTCCAAGTCCCTCGAGAGAAGCGCCCCTGGTGTCTAAGTACTGGCTCGGGTGGCCTGTATTTAGTGGTGAGCTGTGAAATTGTGTGCTATATATACTGTTATTCACTGCATATTGAATCACCATCGCTTGTCACCTTTACAGTATGTTCAGACAGTAAACATCACAACTTAAATCTTAATTTAGCCCCTTGTAGCTCTTATTATTTGTGAAACGACAAAACTCAACTCATTTTGTTGTTTATTTTACTTACTGCAGAAGCCCCACTGTATCACCTCCACCTAAGTCATTGCCATATCCTCTTTTCCACCAGGAATCACGAGTACTCCTTTGTCTTACTACTTTCACCTGGTTCACTTCCCCAGTAACAGAACTTTCATCCGCGTAATAAGCAACCTGTAGTTACGGAACAGCTCTTTAGCTCTAGCTAAAACGTACTAAGACGAAAATAATACAACCTGCGACACAATTTAAATTGTGCTTGAGTGTTCCTTTGTAGGGCAAAGTCGGCCCACATACATAAGATCTTTTTAAATAAACACATGTCTTTTTTTGAGTGTTCTCTACCGTTTGTTAAGCATTTCTGAAACTTATTAGTTTACAAACATGTTTGAGATTTCTTTTCAACTTTGGTTAACATTTCCCTGAAATAGAGAGTCTAAGACCTCTAAAGGGGAAAAGGGTGTTCTTGTAGATAGTCTTTCCACGATCGATAAAAGTATCCTAGACATTGGTCTGACATACTCAGCCTAGGTCAGTGTCAGCCTAAATTTCTCAAGTTGGTATCCCCGGTAATCTTCTACATCCTCAACCTTTACGGTTTATCATCATCCCTTTGGTATTTTATTTTTCTATCCTAATAAATAAAAGTTCCCGTCAACTTAAAGGTAATTTTGTTTGCGAAGAAAATACCACGACATATTAAGACATTTAAAGTCTTCAAATATTGTTATGCAATTATATATTCTGGTGCATGTATTACATAGATCGGAGGGTATATTTTAATTTCCATCGTGTACTCACAAGAATGACTCTACTGATGTTAATGTTAGCTGGTAAATTAAGAATCCAGTTAACAGGTTCGTAGCTGGCAAGCACGAGTACAATAGGTCGGTCTGACTGGCCGCCGCTGACAATATTGACATTAGTATCACCGGCTGATGGAGGGCGTGTGTGCCTATTACCCTCATACACAGACATAACGTGGACTTCGTACTGTGTGGAACTGCTGCCTGGGACACAGCTGTAGATTGTCCGAGTGGGCTGATTATTATACTGTGGTTTGGCAACAGCTTTATTAGAGTTAATCTCGATTCGACATCCATATGCATCTGCTAAAGATGTGAGACAATCAACTGTTAATACCTTAGTAGAAGAAGAAACGACAGAGGTGGGTAGGAAATGTTGGTGATGATGGTAGGTGTGCCTGATGTGCTATGATTCACCAATTCTTATGTGCTCCTGCAAAATCCAGCATAGCCTGGCTTATCACATTATTAATCCATAAAAATAAGACTTCTACACACACTGTTTAAGAAGACTGTGTCGCCGCTACGTGGAGTCTGATTCATCACATTTCTGCCAAATACTGGCTATGAGGCGTAGCGAAAATACTGCTTGTGACAAAACCATGGCTTTATTGCCAACAAAATAACAAATTCCCGAGCGTCATAATTATCACAAACAAACGAAATTAACATTTTAGCCTAAAGCTTTTGTCAAAAACCCGGCAGCAATCCGTTCAATATTTGTCCATTCTTTTGTATTTGCTGTATTACATATATTGAAATATTCTTTCACAAGTGCAGTGAGTGGTCATATTTGTACTCAGTTTGGCGGCCATTTTCTTATGTTTAAGTTTCTAAGATCCATGGCACTGTTTCTTTCGATAAAACTTGCTTTAAAAACGGCCAGTTGATATCTGCTGAGTCTCTTTCCAAGAACCATTCACCCTATAGCCTACAGATACTTTTATTTCATTTGGTCTCTGCAGCATTATGAGAAATAAATATATTTTTGTTATTGTTGTTGTCATTATTTCAATATCCGAAATAGCCTTCTTAGTTATAAATATTGACCGATCATACTAAAGAGCTCTTGGGTTTTTTGAATATAGCATCTACGCTACTTAATTTTAATTAATTTCAGCAATGCACTTTAACTACGAAGTTATAACATCACAATCTCACTCGCTTCCTCAATGCGAGAAATGAAAACTAAGCAGTTTCACCCAATACGTTGAAGACTAAATAAATCTAGAATTTATACTTAGAATGTACCATCTTTCGTTTTCTGAACTGAACTACTTACGCAAGCAAGTATTGTAATCGTAGTGCTGTCCAGTACACACGCAGTTTCCTTCTCTACAGACAGACTTCATTCTTCCAAATTGCCCAGAACAATAGTGGGAGGCACCCAAACACTTTCTCCGCTGACATGAAACATCGTTTAAGCAGAAAATTAGGGCGATAAAGGAACAGACGGCAAAGGAATTCGTGAACATTCTGACCCTCGGCAAATCCCTGTGAAGGAAAAAGTTTTCGTTATTTTAGTTCAGCTAGAAGAAAGCTTGCAACTCCGAAACTCGCAACCAGTATCCACGATGTGTCTTGTGCCTTAGGGGTGGCTCGATCGGATTTTTGAACAACGACACTATTCCGACTTTCAGCGACTAGAGCACCACCATTATCAATCGAACGTTACTGGTGCGCTTAATAAAAATTAATTTTATAATATCTTATTACTTCGAATGAAAATTTCAGAAATATCGCTGTGATTGACTTTCAGAAGCATTGGGTTGAATATCAGCTAGTGTGGGATGTTAGTTTCAACATCAACACTGAATTTTAACCTCAATCAAGAAAATGTTGAACTGATTTTCGCTCGGTTGCTTGTAGTCGAAATTGAATGTTGTCTTGTCTTAATCACCGTGCTATTGTATATCTCCGTATCATATTAATCATAAAACACGTGATTGCTTTCCGAGGATCATTCGGTAGCATGCTTAAAATTGCCGTGCAGTATCATTACTGCAAAATCCTTAATTTTTTAATTGAATCACTCACGAACTAAAGCCTGATTTTCGTCGGAAGAAAACAAAATAAATTAGTGGTCCCAAGAAGAACCAGAATTTATTTGATTATGATTATGATTATGATTATTATTATTATTATTATTATTATTATTATTATTTTATTATTGTTATTATTTTACTTCAAATAAATTTTTCTAACTTAAATTAACTCTTTTTGAGCTAAATTAAGTTTTTTTTAAAAAAAAAATTATTATTATTATTATTATTAGTAGTAGTAGTAGTAGTAGTATTTTTAGATTTTGATTTTGGGTATTGGTATAACTTGTAAATAGGAATTTGAATGAAGTCAATAAAGTTTTCAATATTTTTTATAAAGCTTAAATTATTATTATTATTATTATTATTATTATTATTATTATTATTATTATTTATTAAGTACAACTAAAACATGAATAGATATATTTTGCCACGTTCAGAGACTTTTGCCGGGAAACAATTTTATTCTTGTCGCTGATAATGGCGCTCACTGTTGGAGGCAAATTTTCAGTTATGTAATAAATGTGTAATAGATTTGTTTGCATTTTCATATATTTAATAAAACCATTAATGTAATGTGTACTCTTCTAAATCACGTTTATTAAACTTGTTAGTAGCCTCTATTAAAATTGTTGCATATTAGCGGCTGTGATTAATTGCTTCAATGAAGCCATCAATATTAAAAACACCACTTGAAGATTATTGGAACAATATCCCCACGTCTACTACCTACTAAATGATTTTAAAAGTAAATTTCTGAAAAAATAAAATGTTATTGCAATTTTTCTGGTGGAAAGTGTTTTCACTGATCATACAGATCAGTCATAAAAACGTCAAAATTGAGAACTCCTAAAAATTGTGTACTGCACAGTGAGTAACTAGATTTCGGCAAAGCCGGGGCGGTAACTGCTTCAAAAGCAACTGTAAACCATGCTATAGTTTCAAACTTACGTTATTGACACAAACGAGGAATAGACAAATTTCGATTTCTGAGAATGAATTCATCATCTCGATCATTATCCATGATGTAAGGTTCCTATTCTGTTGTATCCGATATTTGCTTTTGTTGATTTGTTTTCTACAGCTTCAAGACAAATCAAAACGAGCGTCTTTAAAAAAAAGGCTCACACTTCAGTGCTTCATCAATTGAATCTTGAATTACTCCTTTACTGCTGCTGACCAAAAGTTAGCTAGCGGGATACTGGTCTTTAGAAGAAGACTTTACAGGAATGGTAATAATTCCAAGCAACAAGCAACAGACTTACCTCAGTAACAAAGTCTTTTCAGTTGCCGATTTGAATTCCACGGAGTGGTTAATCTCTCCTCTTCACTAATGATAACACATACAACGTTAATCTGAAAAGTCTATAGACGTTCCATGATCCACGCTTAACAAACGACGCCAATTCAGTTTCTTCAGTGTGAAAATACTTACTCTGTACGCATGTTTTAAGTTTCGCGAGATTGGGCACATTAATTTGAGCCTTAAGCCTAAGTATCTTTATCATATTAAATATATTTGTTACAGGCAGCTATCATGCAAGATATTGATATGACGTCTGCTCTTTTCAGTTCCTCTGCTGGGCTCATTTTGTCTCTTGGGTTGACAATTTTATCACGAGACAAAGTGAACGTTCTTTAATTTCGTTGCGATTTGCTGTGTAACCTGATGATGAGTCCATACTGAAACAGCTTGATTAAAACTGCAATCGTGGTGTCTGAAGCTGGTCACCGTGACAACTTTGAGTGTCAATAAAGAAGTGTAGTAAGGCTCAATTTCTTTTTATCTCTGAACAGATTCATACACATTGAATAAGCGTTGCATACAAATAATTAACAGGCATGATAAGTTTAATCAGGGCAAACTAATTTTAAATGGGGAGTTAACGTACGAAGAATCAAGGGTGAAAGTTTCTAAAGAAACTGTGGTGCTGCGTCGGTGGGGGTAACAATGTAATTTGATTATATCAACTAAGTTGAAAATGTAAATTGGTCACGGTAACATAAAGCTATAAAGTTATAAAGCTAACGTTTCGAGCGTTAGTCCTTCGTCAGAGAGAATGGGGGAATTGTGATTCCGCTGTTATAAAATGAGTTTGCCAACGAATGAAATTTTAAAAAACCCATTGACTATTTGAAATGTAACCGCTAACAGATCACAACCATTTTGGTAGCCTTTTCAAATATCATAATACAAGTTTTATTTGATAATGATATTTGTTCAATATTTGTTGTTATTTGGCATTTTCAATTAAAAACAGTCTAAGTTAAGGTGGCTAACAACATTGTCCAGCTCTTTATATCATTTATACTTTGATGGATTAATACCATGACTCTATAAAATGACGATACAATAACAAAGTCATAGTAAAAACCAATCATATTGCTGAAAAATTCTGGTAATATGTTTCTTATATCACAGGTTACCATGGAAAAAGTGCAATCCGTTGGAAGCCCCTAGTGTCCAAAGGACTCTGTCACAGTATATTTGCTTTAAAACTGTTATAAATTCACGAAATGGTCCCCAAATGTATGTAATTAGAACTCAATAAGCTCCCACTAAATGATTAAAAGCACCTTCTTGAAGAAAGTCCACACTGCAGCAGCATTTTTGCAAAAGTGCAACGATTTTCGAGCCAAACTTAAATCTCCAAAAATCCATATCGCAATCCGTTTCCATCCTCGCCATCGTTAGCCATCCTCTCTTCCTGATGGGTTTTAATAATTTTTCGCGTACTGCTTTACAAAATGAAGCCACAATTCTTCAGCTTCAATGATCATGTATGTTTTTAAGACTTCCAAAATCATGCTAAAAATGGTGACAGTGTCCATTTAACTCAGTTCAGTGCCCATATCTCAAACGCAAGCACGGTTGCACTCAGTTTGTTCTGTCGTCGAATCGTGATTGAGCCCTTTTCTTTGTTATTAACACTTAAAGCTTAGTTTGAGGGCCTCTTTAAAACATGTTTTACTGTTGCCATGGTTATTTTTTTAGGACAGGAAGATGAACACTACTACAATCCAAGGCGAAAGTCATTGGCACGCCTGGATCAGATAGCACGAAAATACGTTGACAAGCTATTTTTAAAACAATAAGTAATGACATCACTAAAATAAGAAACCCTCTCTTCCCCTGATAGTGTTGGAAAAGAGCAATGATGACTTCATCACGATAATCAACACTGAATTCCCTAGACAGATACTGCAAAAGAGGGCAAGCGTGCCAAGACTTTTGTGGAGGATTGTAGCTTGTTCACTAATGATTAGGCATTTGTGTCATACCAATATTGTAACACTGTAACATTGTAATGTGTGATACTAATATTGTAAGGTCATTGGCGCATTGATGAAGAGTGGTAGTATCGATCCGTCAAACTATACCTGCTGCAAGCTGTTGCTAGGTAATTAGAAACACGCAGACTTGTCGACGTCCTTAATCAAACTTAAGTTATTGTTGTTACAGTTGTGCATTTTTGTTTTGCTAAAGGGGTTAATTTTTCATCTGACAAAGCACAAAAAAGCTTGGCCAGATTTTAGAGGGAGGTGGATTTTTACCCCTTTTGAAGGAGCAAATAAAAAATCGAAATAAATCATGAATAAATTAGCAATAAATTAATCCAAAAAACTCTGGACAGTTACCTCGTTCTTCTTTATATTTTGTGGTATTGCTAGTATTTGTAGTGTAACAGTTTAAAAGAAGTTTCCAATTCTCAAATTGAAACAATTTGGAAGCATGCCTTATTCATTCTGGTCTTACCAGATTGGCTTAACTTATTTGCAAATTATTTTAGCAAATATTAGTTCAGTCGGTGCTGATGTTAAAGCAAGCGGATTTGATGAATATTTCGTTCCTGTTACTAATACAACACAAGATTTTCAATGGATGAATAAAATGAAACACTACAAAGTCGGATCAAACTGAAAAAGCTGCAACATAATTTAAAAATACTGCAACGAAATTTACCCAGTGTAAAAATATTTCATTTAAAAACTTAGTTTCGCTAGATTAATTGGACATTATTTCACTTTATGCTTGAAATAATATTAATTTTACAGCGTAAGCAGCTATCATATGAGATATTGATTTGATATTGCCACAGTATTTCTGCTTTATTTGCTCTCTTTATCTGTCTTCTGAAGGTAACAGCTGTAATAAATACTATTTATGACCAGAACACCTGAGGCTTTGTATTTGAAAATGCGACTTTCTCTATTCGCTTTGTTTATGTATTTAAATACTCTGAGTATCATTAGTAATTCATGGTTGTAAATTCATATGAATAAATAATTCCAAGCATTATATTTAATATCAGTCTTCATGCTGGACTAATAAATATTCAGACAGATGACACAACTGTAAACGGTGTCGTAGTTTCCGATAATTCCCTCTGTTTACGAATCGAGTCCTCGTGTAACACTTTTCAGGGTTACCATGCCTGTTGTTGTCGTTGATGTTATGATTGTTGTTGTTGTTGTTTTATTTTGTTGTTTTGTTGCTGTTTCTGATAATGTGGTGTTCAGTTTACTGATTTATAGTTGAAGAAAGAAAAATAAGAAAGAAACCAATAAGTATGAAACCCTTCATGTAAACGGCAACAAAGTGGATTTGTTTGCATTGCTCGGATAAGGTCTAAAATGATTTGATAAGTACAGTACATTTTCAAATAACTTCTTCTCTACTGTTGCTTCATTCTGAAAACGCAACAAATGTTTTCAGTCCAAAAAACGCCGCCTGAGAAATTTCAAAACGAAACAATAAACTGTCATTTGGGTTTGCGCTTGAGGAACACTTAATTGGGCACGAAATCAAATTATAATCTTTATATCATTGCCTTAATAATACTTTACGTCCACACTAAAACACAGGTTGAAAGAGCATTTGGGAAAAGCTCTGTTTTCGTGACGGATCGGTAATTATTATCATTATTATTATCATTGATTATTATTATTATTATTATTATTATTATTATTATTATTATTATCATTATTATTATTATTATAATTATATTAGTTTTCAAAAAATGAAATATTACTTAGAATATAATTACGAATTTTTTTAAATTTGTGTATATAGACTATTTTATACCTCATTTAGTCTTCAGTTGTTAAGCCTGCTCGATTTTGCCACTTGAAAGTGTAAATAAGTTCACTGTTTTTTTAGGTATTGGTGTACTTTTTTTTAATTATTATTATTATTATTATTATTATCATTATTATTATTATTATTATTATTATTATTATTATTATTATTATTATCTTGCTGAACCACTTGACCAAGTTCATGTACATGATCCGGCCGTAAGTTTTGTAGTTGGATAGCGTTAGCAGGGTGAATTGCATTTCTGCTGATTTCTATTACTTCCTTTCCGAGCAGTTCAAGCATTGCGTGCTTCATTTGGCGATTTCTACAACAATACAGCACTGGATTTGCAAGAGAGTTAAACTCGGTCAATGTCATCGCCCAGAGGAAAAACGAACTTCCACTGAGAACAGGAAAGAAGTCCTTAAAGAGAATCATAATAATCAGCGGAGCGTACGAGATCAATAGGGTCGCTGTCAACAATCCAGCAGTAACTGCAATTCGTTTTTCGTGTTTAGCCATTTCCATTTGCGAGATGTCGGCATTATCAGGGTAACGTTCTAGTTTGTGTATTTTGGTACATATCGAGATGTAGTAATAAACAATGAGACATAATAAAATCATAATTATGATAATGATAGAAATATCTATGGGCGTAACGAACTTGTGATCAACTCCAGCTATATACAGGAGGCCTGGGGAGATGAAGAAAAGCGTTGATATCCATGAGACAAAAATTAACCTTTTTATACGCTTTCGCGTCACGCCTGTTGGGTTGTAGATGTCTTCACTGATTCTTGTGTTTCTCTCCCAGGCTATTACCGTTAAGTGACAAATAGAAGTGCAGCACGCGACGTACAGTACAAATATGTTTATGAAGTCCAGCGTGCAGAGAAATACTGGTGGATTATCCAGATGAAAATCAAACGCGCCGCGTACAATGCTTAGAGGTTGCGAGACTGCGCCAACTAAGAGATCCGAAGCAGCTAGACTGGATATAAGGATGTTGTGATTCTTGTGCAGTGACTGCTTTTTTGCCACCGCCATTATAATCAGCGTGTTCAACAAGATTGTTAAAGGGCACGCGACAACCGTGATGACGTATGTGGTCATTATGTTAACAGTGTCATCAGGATTCCATGTGCTGAACATGGTTATGTAGGAGCAACCATGTGCTACAAGGCTTCCGTTGGAAAAATTCGTGGATGATTTTAAGTCATTCATGTTCATGATGTTTTCCTTCAATCTACCGTTAGAGCGATTTCCTAGGTCCTCGTGTGAAAGTGATCTCCTGGGATCTCGCGTTGGAGTGATATCATAGGTCTTCGCGTGAAAGTGATCACGCGTGATCTCTTATTCAGGAAATATCGTAGTTCTTCGCGTGAATGTGATCTCGCGAGATCTCACGTTAGGGTGATATTGTAGTTCTTCACGTGAAAGAGATCTCACGTTAGAGCGATATCGTAGGTCCTCGCGTGTAAGTGATCTCGTGGGATTCACGTGATCCTGTAGAATCTCGCGCGCAGGCAATCTCGTCCGGATCCCTCACTTCTGTTCAAATCAAGCTTATATTTTTCATGATCTGTTAGGAAAAGAAAATAAAAAAAGTATAATCTTAGTGTGGCCAAGGCAAACAAAGTACAAAGATTAATAAAGTCTTGATGGACTGCTTAAAATCAATATCGAATGAATAAATCATTATCCATCGTTTAACAAGATCTAATTTTCTTTGAGTTCAGAGCCACCTTATACTTTTGAAGACCTTAAGGTGGCTCTGAACATGTACAGATTTTGTTGAAACTTTGCCTAGAATTTCATCTCATTCTGCTTATCAAATTTTAAAAATATGAAAAAATTTGGCTTTCAAATATTTCCGGCGTGGTATAGACCGGGCCACAATAAGTTGTGGCATTTCTACAAGTTCAGTTATCTCTCAGATTAGGTTCTTAGCGAAAATTTCTACATTAATTATTTCAGTGTCTGTATTAAACGCCGTTACCCAGCTAAACTCAGCTGCTTGTATACACCTAACAACTGAACCATATTTTGTCTACGGAAAATATCAGTCCCAGGATGAAGCCACATAGTGAGGATAAACTCATGTGCAAGCTTAATAAATACCCGCAGTTTTAGCTCTTACCTTTCGTGTTTTACTTTGATATTCGGCAAATATTATTTCCAGTGTTTCTGATCCGATCGATATGCAGGTGAAATTATTTCCAATTCGATAACTCATAACTTGCACGATAAATCATAACTTGAACGATCAGGTAAAAACAGGCTTGGGATTATATTGTTTTTCTTATCGTTTCCGATGGATCTCATTCAGTACTGCAAGTTGCTTGAAAGAGCGATGTCACTTAAATTTACATTATAAGAGTTGGATGAGAGTATTTTAGCACATGCAAAAAAAAAACAATATGATTTGTAACCCATTATATTTGCTTCCTCCTCGTTTGTTCAACTGTGATGAACGCAGAATTTTTTTTAGTACGAAAGTTCGCATCTTTGTTTTCGACTGAAGAAAGTTGAACGCTAGACCACGAAACATCTTACAATCCTTTTCCTTTCATAAAAGATATTACTTGATTAAAGAAATTAAAGGCTTATAGCCCGATGCGGATGGGAGCAGTTCATCTTCATTCCACTGACAAGCCAGAAGGCCGCTCAGCAACATTCAACGAGCACAAAAGATCTCTTCACAATGTCCTTTTTGCACTTCGCGTTTCCTACCAGTAGAATGTCTTTTAGTTCTTCCCGTGGATTTCATTAACATTAATATCTTTGCTCATCTGAGGTTTTTCATCTTTGCAAGTGAATAAAGTTTAAAATAAAAAAAAAAATTTTAAATAATGGAACCTCGTCTAATCCCGAGAGTAATCCTTCCTTTCCTAAGCGCAGGATGAAGCGAATTTTATTTGCAGAAAGATTTATATCTACCGGAGAATATGCCTTTCAGACTGCTTTATTAATTGTAGTTCGTTGTGATTAGCGATTTGATAAAGTTCTCGGACAAAGTTCATGGGGGCAGCGTTAGTTTTATTTAAATTTATATTTCATTAGGTAGGCTTTTATGAAACTTATGTTGGTAATTTTGTACCAATTTTATTTTAATTTGTCAATAAATTAAGCTTACCCATATTCATAACTTGTAATTTGGGGGAAGGCCAGCTGTGTTTGTCTCATAATTTATTTAGCTTTCTCTGCAAACTGTCACAACAGCGTTGTTAAGGACTCTGGACAAAGACTCATTTTGATTAGTCAATAATTAACAATTATTCACCGAAGCGGAGGTGAATAGTGGTGGATATTTACCAAGCCGCGAAGCGACGAGGTAAATGTCCACCACTTTCACCGACACTGAGGTGAACAATTGTTGTCGCGTTTCGTCACCTTCGTCTTCTAGCAGCATTGTGCAGCATTTGAAGGTCTTCCATCTATGAGTTGGCGTTCTTTTCGTCGCCTTCGAGCTTCGCCATCTTCTCGTAGCATCTTGCAGCATTTGAAGGTTTTGCATTTACGAGTTCGCGTTTGTTTCGTCACATCTTGCAGCAGCTTCGCCATCTTCTTAGTTCTAGCAGCATCTTGCA
>OMLO01001931.1_pt1 | contig 16384 bp, 10 predicted proteins | sample 1674811 | NCBI WGS metagenome assembly OMLO01 (sample SAMN06265003, study PRJEB25207) | coral metagenome | isolation source: Coral host | place: Mexico:La Bocana,Puerto Morelos, Mexico | collected 2008-11-13 | reverse complement strand
TGATTGGCTACCCGAGCGGGCAAGATGGAGCTATCTTGCCCGCTCGGGATATGGGCTTTGTCCCGCAAGGAAAATTTGTCATGTTTTGGTGTTTTATCCTATATAATAAATACTTTATTGACCAAGCTTGTTCGGTCAAGATGGCTGGGTATTGGCCTCGTTCTTTTTTTGCGTGTTTATGGACCTTGACTTCGTCTCGGTCCATAAACACGCAAAAAAAGAACTTCGCCAATATCCAGCCATCTTGACCTCACGCTTGGTCAATAACCCATACATAATTATTTCACAGATTATACATGTAATTGTTGCATGATATTGATGTTTTTAATCTTCAGTTGGTACAGGTACATATAGATAAACACAAAGTGCAAAGTTAAACATGATAATACTTTTAGTCTATATACTTTGAACGTGTGCAGTATCAATATTTTTTATTTTTTTTTGTAAGGATGAGCGTTCTGACAAGAGAAACCAGATCTTACAAAAAGCTGTTGCAAACTGGTTGAATTCTGAGGGAAGCAAAGATTCAGCTTTCATGGTAGGAAAGTTTATATTTTTTGGGGTGAATTTTTTTTTTCTTTTTCCAAGTTTTAACTGCCATAATTTTGTTGTTTTCTATAGTTTGCTAGGCAGTTCTTTCTGGCCCAGTGGATTAGAGACAACCACATTGAAATAGAGCGTTCGCTAAGGAGTCCTGCTGATGATCCTCTTGATGGTGCAGAAGGATTGAATGACAATGCCTTTTTAGGAGCACAAAGCATTGCAAAGTTGGAAGACAAAAAGGCTTTCTTGTTGTCTGTTTTGGATGGAAACAATCTCTCAAACTTCAGGTGAATCCTAGTTGCTGTCTAGGTTTGCTGTTCTACATTTTATACAATTTAACCAACTGCCTCGCTTAAGTGGAAGGTGGGTGCCTGGGATACCCAGGGGCTTCCGCTGTGGCCAGCCAGCCCCTACATGTAGATAAAATACTGCCCCCATGGGTGGCAAGTCCCCACAACCCAGCCATGAGCCCCCATTCCAGGCAATCATCACACTGATGAAACAGTGGAAGGGAGAAAAAATAAGGGATGGGAGGTGGGGAAAGACGCTAAATGAACCACTCCACTGCACGCTTGATGACGAACTCTCCAATCAGAGCAGTGTACACACTACCACATACCATGTGAGCCTGCACTTATGGGATTGACCGCTGGATTCCTGCTGAACTTTACAAATTGACTATAGGTTCATGTTTATTTTCTAAACACCAGTGGCTCATTTTGATTTATTACAAAATGTACAGTGATTTTTCTTACCATAATTATTGTCAGTAGTTACTCACAGGAATACTCTTTGACAACAAAAAAGATGTACTAAGTACTTTGATCTTTCTAGGTCATCTGGTAACTGTTTAGACTATGATCAGGCAACTTTGGTCACAAGACATCTTGCTTCATCACGATCATTCTCAAAGAGCTTTGATGCATACTTGAGCCAGGTACAACTTTATATCATCAAGTGATATAGTAGTATCTTTACATGTATGTGTTTATTCCTGTAGTTAGGGCGGTTCATCAGTGGTATTGTGAACCTGATTTTTGACTGAGACTCAGAGCCTTATACATATACATGTTGTTCATGGGAACACATGTAAACAAACACAATGTGACTTCCATTAACATTTTCATTAACATTTTTAGCAGTAGGGCAACATTTTGAACTGAACCTCATTGCAAAAAAAAAGCTTTCAGGCAGGTAAAATCATCCTTGCAGGTAATCAATTTACCCAGTGCCCTTCCTTTAAATGAAACCCCTGGACTTAGTGATTCTCCCCTCGCTCGACAATGTACAGCGTTGACTGCACTCCTCTCCCCACCCACACAGACATACCTCTAGTACAAGCACCACCAATTGCTAGTTAGATTTTAGTTAGTACTGGTACTACTAGCAGCTGTATTTTATTAAACAGATCCTCAGAGTGCTCAATGAGAGTGCCGTGGCCATCAGAACCAAGGCAATGAAATCACTCTCTGCTGTTATCTCAGCTGATCCATCCATACTCTCAAGGGTAAGAATGCATGTATTTTCGCTCTGTATTTGTACAATGTAGTGTTTAAAATGTGTCAACTAGGTGAATACAGTTGCTGTCCTCATGCAATTAAAAATTATCCTTTGAAAAAAAACTATTTTTCTTTAATTTGTTTGTTCTTACTCTCACTCCATAATATTGACCAACATAACATTTACCATACAGGCAAATAATATTTTTTGCTCATTTATATTCATTTCCATGTTTAGGAAGATATGCAGAAAGGAGTTCATTCAAAATTTGTCGACATGTCAACCAGTGTAAGAGAAGCTGCAGTTGAGCTTATTGGACGCTTTGTTCTCAATAAACCAGAGCTTATTCTTCAGTACTATGATATGATCATCGAGAGAATACTTGTGAGTAGTTCTCACTATCTGCTTGTACAATATGTGAAGATAAATATGATATTTACAGCTCAAGAAATCCTTGAATTCCAGCTTTGCCTTATGACAAGTACATGTAGCTCTCAAATTTTGCTTGTCCTGGGCAACAATTGACAGACAACATGCCTAATCTCTTGCAAGCCCATGCGGCAACTGAGAATGAGAAGATACTTGCCCAGAGGGAAAATCTACTTTTCTCGACATCCTGAACGGCAGTTCTGTCAAGCCCTGATTTTGTTACATTTCTCAGTCATTCTAGTAGCGAGAGGGGAGTGACACAGACAAGTGTACATAGCTATAAATTTCCTCAAATGGCTTGACTTGCATTAACAAGGCTGGATATAATAAAATTATTAGGAGAAAAAGGCATGAATGTAGGTGTGGTTAATCGCCCCACCCAGCACAAAAAGTTGACTATGCAGGTAGGAATGGAGTTATTAGAGTTGTGACTGAAGATGTTGTCCTTTACGTTTGTTGTGACATCATGGGTGCTGATCCAAGGGTTTCACTTCACTGGACTTCTCTATACAAGAAAAATTCTTTTAGATTGCCAAACCAGGTGGGCAAAATTCTTCTCACAACTGGTTAATTCCCACCCTTTAATAAAACCCCACTAGAAGACATTAGGACATTACCGGTACTTCAATCTGTAATTTTCTTTTTTGTTTTGTCTTGTCAGGACACTGGTATCAGTGTGAGGAAAAGAGTGATCAAAATCCTCAGAGACATTTGCATTAGTCATCCAGACTTTCCAAAGGCTACTGAAATATGTGTCAAGATCATAAGAAGAATAAGTGACGAAGAAGGGATAAAGGTAATACAGGATTGGTCTTTAGAAACAAGTCAATCTTTTTTCTCTCCTTTTCTTGCTGATTGTGCACCTGAGGGCATGATTACACCAATGCGTTTTTGTTCTTATAGGCATACTTTTTGATGCGTTTTTGCCAATTGCCCACACTAAACTGCCAGAAAACCCAGATGAAATCGGAGGCTTTCTAAAACGGTTTTGAAAGTGGAGTGTTTTGAAAAGGCATCGTTTTGAAAATGCTTTGTTTAGAACTAGTGTGGACATGTGAAAACAGAGGCCTTTGAAAATGGTGACAAAAAAAGCTACATACTGTCACTTCCATCATTTTCAGGCAATTTGGGCTTTTCGAATGATGGCGCATAAGTGTGGACAGTTGAAAATAAAACGAAAATGGTAGTGTGGGCAATGGGTTTCTTACGGATCAAAATGGAAACTTTTCCAAAATGGTTTTATTTAGTGTTCCCTGGACCTTACGAAAAGTCTGTTCTTTTTTTTTCTGAAGTTAACTTTGCTTAATGTATTATTTCAGGAACTGGTCACAAAAGTGTTCCAGCAGATGTGGTTTACTCCACTCAAGAACGATGAAAACTCTGATGTTCTTGTCAAACGTGTTGTTCACATGACTGATGTGGTAAGTCAACAGGTTAATGTTAACTGCTGACAGTCTGTTTTTCTCCTGAAATAAGGGCGACCCCTTTTCGTCCACACTGCCGTATGCATTCATGTTCAGATATAAACACCCATCCCTAAGAGAAAGACAGGCTGCCAGGACTCTATACTTCATGCAGTAAATGTTTCTTTCCTTTTTAAAAATTGTATTTTCAATGTTAATTTTAATTTTAATTGTAGTTAAATTGTAGTTTCAATTTCACAAGTGTTTTTTCACATGGTTAATGTTGTTTGTAGAACTGTGATGATTGATCAGTCATGTCTTCATATTTTTCTCTGCAGTTAAAATATAATTATGTTATTTCATCTATGCACTTGTATTTTGAAAACTGACTGTATAATCTGACTACCTTCCAATACAGGTTGCAGCATGTGGTGAAAGTGGGGACTGGTTTGAGCAGCTTTTGGAAAATGTAAGTGAGATCGAATTTTTGTTAATCATTCACAGTACAATGGAGAGCTCTAACATGCAGTCAATCCAGTTAAAGTGCTCTGCATCTATAGCAGTATTTTGTATCTGTTTAGAGGTGTGAAGTGTATAGAGCTGTAATTAAGTGTTGATTCACCTTTAGACTTGATGTTCACAACCATAACAAACTTGCTTCTGTATGAGTGAATTGTATGAACTACAAGCAAGTTGGTTTATAAGAAGAGACCAAATGTACAGTCAAACCTCCACTAACAGCCACCTCTGTTACATACATGTACAGTACAGTTTAAATGCTTAAATACATGTATGCATTTTCAAAAAAGAAATGTTGGACCCCCCTAAAAATAAGAAGTAGGTATCATTTTACCCACCCCCCCCCCTCCCCTAGCATCCCAAAATAGCCAACTCTCTGCAATGTCTTCTTTCCTCTGCCCCCAAGGTGGCCCTTGGAAACTGGTTCGACTGTACATTTATATTATTTGTACATTGTTATAATGGCAGGCGAATTCAAACCTGGCAAATTAGTTGTTGCAATATTCTTAGAACTAAATACAAAAGAAATGTATGGTTATCGGTACAGATATGCCTCCAGGTTGATATTGATGGCCTTATAATTCTTTGTATGTTTTTGTAGTTGCTTCACAATGAGGAAGACTCTATTTCCAAAGCTTCAGAGGAGGCCAGTCGACAAATTGTAAATTGCTTGGTTGAGAATGTGTTGAGTTTAGAAGAGAGAGCAGTTGGTAAGCTAAAACTGATCTTTTTGTGAAAAAAATAACTTGCTTGGTTAACCCACTGAAAAACCACGGTGAAGGATTACTGTAGACTGGGTGCCAGGGTCAGCGAAAAGTCAGAGAAAACTTAACTTGGAATTTATGAAGAAAAGCAAAATTTTAATGTATAACCTGGGTTTTGCCTTTTGTTTTAGCAATAACTATATTAAAAGTGCTTGACTAGATGTGAAATGGTGATAAAAAAATCTTGTTCATGTGACACAAACGTCATTCTTACGAGCTCCCACAAAAGTTTCTTACTAGAACGATTATTTAATGTAAAATAACATTAACACTCTAAAAGTAACTTGATGACATCTGCAATTCAGACATTTCTTCAAACATACCATAAAAGTTAACTTGCTTGTCAGACAAGCAAAGTACGAGATATATTACTTCCACTCGATCTACAAGGCCTGGGAGCCTATTGTAGTTTCTTTCCACAATGAACGTGTCTCTTTATTGCAGCTCAGTCTGAAGGCAAAGGCTCCAGCAGCCAAAGACTTGTATCAAGCTTATCTACATTGTACCTGATAAGCAAAATCAAACCACAGCTGTTAGTGAAGCATGCCATGACATTACAGCCATACCTCAGCACAAAATGCAGTGTACGTATATAGAACAGTAATGTAAACTATTGAAAATATTTATTCTCGTTACAAAAGTGTCCCTTTCTCCTCACAACACGAGCCCTTAGAATAGAAGCCCGCTTGTATTTAATTGTAGCGTGTAAAGAAAAATATTAGTTTTACATGTACATGTACGTGATTATAAGACTCAGACAGCAGTGTGTTTTGCATGATATTGTGAATCCAGTATATTTAGGTACGTTTGGAAAGTAAATCGTTTGGCGTCAGAAGAGCATACTTTGTGGTGCGTGATATTCAATTGTTCAGTTATGTTTTCTTAATTACATCGTAGGACGTCCTTATAAAGGTACCCTCTGAGGGAAGGTTCAACTATATTTATCTGGAATGTAAACCACGTTCCAATATGTCCCCTCTTCCAGTATACATGTATGTATGTTTCAAAAATAGTGACTTATTCAATGGCTTCTGTTGATTTTTCCTTGTTCACTATAGACCCAAGGAGATTACCTCGTTATTCACAATGTTGCACGCATTTTGGAGCTTGTAGTTCCACTGATGGAGCATCCAAGTGAAACATTCCTGGCCAGTTTAGAGGAGGACTTGATGAGACTTACAGTCAAACATGGACAAACGGTAGGAACCGATACGATGTTCTTAACAGTTAGAGATTTTTTTGCATAACATATTCAAACACTAGAGACCGTGTTTAACCACATTTGAAAACACCAAGAACAACGTTGAAAATTTGACGCGCAGATGAGTATTTTTGACGAACTTTGTTTATTTGGAAATGTGGCCATACGCGGTGTTCAGTGTTTGATCTATCTTCGCAATCGAAACTAAAACTAAGGAGAAAACAGAGAAAATCAAATGAAATCTTAAATTTATGCTTCATAAGATCACACCATGATTTGTTTTGTTTAAACTTTATGAATTATTATTATGCATTTTCTCTTCCAGTTCTATTATCGAGACACTGTTGTTCTCTGTTTCAGGTTGTTCAAAGTTGCATAAGTTGTTTAGGTGCTGTGGTTAATAAAGTCACCCATAACATCCGGCTTGTAAAGGACTACTTCCAAAAGTACCATGGTAAGTTTAAGGTGCCCACCCCCTCCCCCCCCCCCCCCACCAAAAAAAAAAAGAAAGAAAAGAAAAGGAAAAAAAATCAACGTCGTAGTCATGTGTAAACAAAAAGAAAAGTTTAAATAGATTAAACTTGTTATGCAACCACGTGACAGCTCGTTGAATGCTGGACTGAGTAAGCAACTGCATGTTCCAGTCAAATTGCAAGGCTCACCTTCAATGGACAATCGCCAAGGTTGACTCTGCCTAAAATACTTTCAGCCTCTTGAAGCCATGCTCAAATTACAGAAAAGAGCTTTTTTATGTCATCTGTCAACTTTTGTTTGTACTTTTAGTTGGGCATGGTGTTTCAGTGATGAAGAATTTTGGAATGTTAGACACAATGTGCAATCTAGCAGAAGCATAACCATTTGATATTGGAGGTGTTGTACCAAGTCGCTGCATGGTGCAAGAGATGTTTCAATGTTCTGTTGTTCTCTTGTGATTATTAGGCTACCTAGCAAAGTCGAAAGCAGATCTGAGCAAGAATCCTGGCAAGGCGCAGGTCAACAGACCAACACTACTACGATCATTGTTTACTCTTGGACTGCTCTGTAAGCAGTTCGATTTTGACAGTGATGTGAAACCAAAGAATGAGGTAAGCTCCTTAGTTCTCCCTCTACTCAAACCCTTTACTTAAACCGTTTGTTGCACTGAAAGTTTTTTCTAGCGCTTTTCAGGGGTACCCGATAAATTGTTTGTATGTATGTATGTCTATTTGACGCTGATCACTGATCATGATATTACTGATTGTCTTCTTTAAGCAGGGTTCCACTAAAGACAGAGTGTTTGCTGTATACATCTACTTCACTAAGCACGCTGATGAAGAAGTCTGTCAAAAAGCCATCACAGGACTAGGTACGTTAATTCTCCACGAGTAACGCGATCGATTTTTTGAGCACGTTTTTGAGTCGATATTTTGAGTCGATCGGGCAAGTTGTAACTACGAGGTGCTGGCCTTAAATCATTCTCACTGGCCCCAAACGTTCATCTTACAGTACTTCTGTTTCTTGTATTTCCTTAAGTGTTCCCAAGAAACTTCGACTGTGGTTAACTGTGTTCTTACATAAGAAAATGACTAATAGACAGGGTTCAAAGCTAATTTTTTAGTCCACTTGCAAAGTTTTTCTGGTAATTGTTTTTCCACTAACAATCTGGTGAAACCACAAGCAAATTATTTCCGCTCGTTTATTTGTCTCAGATTTCGTCCGTACATTCCTTGCGTTCGAACAGCTTTCTATAACTGTTTGGAAAACATGAGTGATTCTAACTCGCAAACGTTTGTTAGTGGATAAGAATTTTACCCGAGTAGTGGTGGGGTCCTGCACTTCCTCAAAATTTAGCTACATCACTCAAGTTTTACATGTCACGTACATCTCTTCAGGGTTTCTTTGTATGAGGTATGGTGAGTTGCTCCTGAAGGGAGAAGCCAAGGATCTCTACCAGGGAATCTTATCACAGCCCAATCAGCCTTTGAAGCTTAAACTTCAGGTAGGTTATTTCACGCGCAGTACTTAGACTACTACGTAAATCTTGAAAGCAATTTAAAGGCGCATGTATGTTTCTCCCAGTGATTGTAGAGTTTAAAATTCTGAGATGCTGAGGCTAACTTTTTTTAGTCAGACTTGGTAAGTGTTAAAAGGACGACGTTCAACCAGTGCCATAAACTGGTCAATTTTGTGCACTTCGTAATGAAATCATCCGTTTAAATAACGCGCAAGATTTTCCTTTTTTTGACATATTCTTATCCTTTATTTTTTGTAAGGTTTTGAAGAACTTGCAGACACACCTTTTAGAAGAAGAAAAAAGACTTCACGTTCAAGATCATCACAGTAAGAGAAACACTAAAAAACTGTATTCTTAATTAGTTTTTCCTGCAAATAGTGACATTTCTACTTGTGATGAACTGTTACATTTAGCTCCATGTAATTAATTAAACACTGGGCGATGTACTGATGGTTAAGATGAAATTAAATATGTGAAACACGAAACATGGTGTTTGACCAATTCACATTTCTAAAATACTGAGAAGAGAGTGGTAATCAGGACGCGCAGCGGAGTATATTTTACCAACTTCGAAGTATTTGGATATGTGGTCAAACACTGTCTTGAGTGTTTGATTTATGTTCTCAATGTAAACTGAAACTAGGGAGAAAACGGAGAAATAAAATCGTTAAAATCTATGCTAATTAACATCAAATATCCAAACACCGCCACGGTCAAGGTTTTTTTGTTTAAACTTTATGAATCGTTGATGAATTTTAGAAAAGTAGTTACCGTGCTTGAACAATGACTTTCGTGAAACTGCTAGGCACCTCTGATGCAACAAACAGGTACTTTTTTTGACAACACTAGATGTTGTTCAAGCTTATAATCAAGATTTCAAATAACGATCGTTCTTCAAAGCACACATGTAAATGGCTGGACCGGGTATTCTGCAATCGCTCCGATAACTATTTTCCAGAGCTTTGCGAGTTTGTTAAGGCTAAGTAGCGATATAGAATAAATAATTCTTTAGTCACGAATTGTTAATGTTGTAAAAATATTATAAAGGTAACAGAAAAATACGTTCATTTGTGGTTTTCTTGTAGGACATAGGAAATCGGAGAAAGAAAAGGAAAATCAACACCTCAAGGAGTTGGGAGATAGTCAGTCTGGGTAAGTGCTGTTTTACTAACGGGGTTTGTACACATGGCGCCTTGAAACTGAAAAACTTAGTTTAAGTACAAAATTATAGAATTAAAAGCTTTTTGAAAATTAAATACCGTATCTTAAATATCTGTTCTCATTATTGATTCATTATCTATCAAATGGTAGATATTTCCAAGATCCAAAATTGACATTAATAATATGGTGTGAGGCAGCACCGTGCTGGTATAAGGATTGTATTGGGTCTTTGAAAGGCCTTAAATTGAGGTCTAATCGGTCAGAACCTTGCTTAGGTAAGAAAAGCGAAACTTCTAGGAACGTTGTCCGAGTTTCCCTAAACACCGAGAAGAGAGTTGAAAATACAATGCTCAGCGGAGTATGTTTGACGACGATGAAACACTGTCTCGTGTGTTTGATATATCTTCTCAACCAGACAAAAACTAAGGAGTAAACGGAGAAGTAAAATTCGCAAAATCTTTGCTAATTAAACACGGGTATCCAAACCTCCTCCACGGTTTTGATTTTTCTTCATTTTGAGTTAATAAATTATTAATTAGTTTGAGAAGTTGATTGTGTGCATGATTTTCTTTCCACAGTACAACTAGTGCCGTGATGCAGGTTTATCTCAAGAGTGTGCTGGAGAGTTTTTTACACCCCCAGCCTTCTGTGCGTATGGCCGCCCTTCACGTTGTAAATTTGATTCTGAGACAAGGTCTTGTTCATCCTGTACAGGTTGGTAGCATTCCTAGTCAATGAAAACAACAACTTTGTTACGTACGAATGTGTGCACGTGTAGGCGGGCATTCATGTACCCATAAACACATGTGCGCGCGTGTGCACAACCCATTCTTGTTGGTCACAGTAGAAGACATCTTAATTAAACACCTGATTGAAAAAACGTTATCAAGCAAAAAAACTGAATAAAACCATAAAGTTTCAAACGATACGACGCAGTGGTTTTCTGGGAAACTTGCAAACTCAGTACTTTTAGTTTGCACTCTTGTTGACCGTGCACTGTTAAAAGATATATATTCAATGAACAGTCAGTGACAGACTTAATCTCTTCTCTGTAGTTAGGGAACAAAATAATGCTCTACGTTCAGTAAGTGTTTAAGCTTGGGTATGTTTTGAAGCTCGTATCGTTCAACCTTCCTTTTGTTTTCTAACTTAGCTACCTTTAGGAAAGCATGGACAGATACCAATTTTTCTAAACGAACACTTCGGGTAGCCGAGGTTTTGACTACGAAATCACAAGGAAACAATCTTCAATACTTATGCGCACGCTTCTTTTGTTTCTCCATAATTCACTAAAGTCATCTTTTTTTGTTCATACTTTTCTTCCGGGAACGTTTTTTCAATGACATTTATTTTAGAAGCTACACCGTTCTTGTACTGTTATTTAATTCAATACTGGTTTATAGCCTTGATGACAGATTTTCTACTTGCCATATGTTCTACAGTGTGTTCCATATCTGATCGCCATTGGGACTGATGAAGAGCAACAAATGAGAGTAAAATCAGACCAACAGTTGTCAGAGATCGACAGCAAATATTCTATGTTTGTTCAGGTTGGTAATAGTTTTGCTAAAAGCCAAAGTTAAGTCAGATTCCTTTCTATTTCCCATGCATCCTTATCCTTGAGCCTCGTCTACACGAGCAATTTCTATGTGACAAAGTTTTTTGATCGTGTAGATGGTACAGCTTCAACTACAACTGTTCAAAGATTCGTGCGCCGGTTATTACTGTGGACAGCAGAAATACGCGAAAACAAGGCGGGACTGATTAGTCGTCGAAAAATATGGCACTTACGAGCATAATTATTAGTCAGCTTTTTGGCAAATATGTTTGTCGCAAGACAAAATTGTTCGTAAAGACGAGGCTATGTAGTTAGCTTGTACACTGCTCGATGTAGAGTCCAACATGCTAGGGAGTTTAAGAAAACCACAGTGAGGCAGTGGCAATAGGAACGTGGCTAAACAACGGGTTTAACGAGCAGTACAATGGCAGTACACGTGCGTTGGTTGTAATGAACATTATGATGACATGATGAACATGAAATGACCGAATTCTGCGTTTTTTGGACAACGTGAACCACGACGGATAACTTTTAAAATTTATTTTAATATCTCGAATTTTACGCTGTCTTTCATACTTAGTTTTGAGTTAGAGAAACAAATTAAATGATTGTAGAGTATCGCGAGATTCGTAGGCAAAATGTAAAATCAGTTTTTAATCGAAGTTGTCCTTGGTGTCGCCTTCATAGCCACTAAAACTCCCTACTAACCAAAACCCCAGGCAGGTAGAGACAGCTGTTAAACGATGATACTTGAAAATAGATACTTTCGTTAGCAAACTGCTTGATATGTTTTCAATTTTAGATGAAAGCTCTGGCTGGAATAAAGATGTCGTTTGAGCTTCAACGGCTAGTTCACAAGGTTTGTGATTTCGTTGTTAAGACATTCTTTTGATCAGGAAATCACTGTTATCAAACTCGTTCATTAAGTTCATTAAGTTTCAACAGAGGAAATCATGACAAATTGGATATCTGATCTTAATTACCGTAGATTTTTACGATTTTATTTCTCCGTTTTCTCTTTTGTTTTAGTTTCGACTGAAGATATATCAAACACTCGAGACAGTAGTTGACCACATTTCCAAACACCTCAAATTTCGTCAAAAATACGCCGCGTAGCGGCGTATTTTCCATTCTCAAACACGGTCTTTCGTCAGTGTTTGCTATGTTATATGACGTAATCATGATAATTGACCGAACGTAAACAAGAATGGCTTACAGGGCTGCCACTAAATTTTGAGTCAACTGTATCCCTTGATCTTCACACCTGCACATTTTAAGTGAATTGTATCAACTATAGTCCACTTCACCCGTTACATCAAAGGTCCTAAACGACAGCCCTGCCTTCCACTGAGGTATTACGATGTAGAATGACAAACTTGAAAAAAGTGGCCAAGATGCGCCATTCGTGAATGAGCTCCTTTGACACGCTTTGTCTTATTTTATTTTTCACAGGACAATACAACACCGATTCGCGGATTCAGAAAAGATACAAACCAGTGTCTGTTAGGTCATTTATATTCTATCATACGAACTGGAAGACAACCAAGGCGGTCCCTCTTACAGTCTATGTTGAGAATATTCGATGATCACAAGGTAGGCCAAGTGCCACGTTTTTTTTTCTTGAATTTGAAATCAAGGTTTTCTTAACCTCCTTCCATCCATGTTCCATACTAGTAATGCAGCGCTTTCGCGTGGTACACCACAGAATATCCCACGAGTGACTTGTATTTTCTCGGTAAACACACGAGAAATACAAGTAACAAGTAGGATATTACATGATACACCACGAGAGAGCGTTGCATAACTATTTTATACCATGCCTAGAAAATACTGTGGACAACACAATCAATATGACGTACGCGTAGTGCTCGATGGGAAGGTTGGGTGTAATACCGTCGAATATATAACGGATTTCCTATATTCTGATTGGCTATATTTGCTATGACGTGGTATAAAGTGTTTGGCGATACATCGTAGCGACCACAAGAGGTCTAAGTATTGGTCAGGTGTCCGTGTAAAGCTTTTTTTTTTCGTGAAAGGAAATGTGCGAACGAGAGAACAAAGCCATTGTAACAGCAAGATTGTCCTCACACCGTGTTCTTTATTCTCATGTAGGGTGCCAAGTTAGATCTTCTGCTATACGTGGCTGATAACATGGCGCACTTTCCATACTCTGTTCATGAGGAGCCACTCTTTGTTATTTACCACATTGACAACATCCTGTCCGTGACAGGTGCAAATATGCTCCACTCCTTCAAAGAGGTAAGTTATTTTCACGCCTGGTCAAACAGTTTCAGTTTCAGCGTCACATTAGGGAAGCTTTGTCACGGTTTTATGGTTATTTTGGCCAGTTTTAAAGTAACTTTTTAAATTTAAACCTGACAATAGTAGCTTTCTAAGATGGAAAACTACAAAGAGATTAATCAACGAGTTGACCTAAGCCTTGCTACAAGAAGGAGGACTGGTGCGCAACCATTTGTATTTAAATTAGTTTATTTGCATGTGGATGAAATTTCATTTTCATATAAGAGTATGGGCACCAAGACTCGTTGTTTGAAAGAGACTTCAGCTAATTCCGAAATGGCCTACTGAAACATTTAGTTTGCAAAATTAAGGCGGTTACCTCTTAACATCAGATATGAGTTGCCTGTATTTTTTTTTTTCTTTTAACAGGCTATGACTTCCAAAGTAATGCCTCCTGTTGAAGGAGTAGACAATGTTCCGCCAGCTTTAGAGAGCGAGTTTGAAGAGGAAGAAACCTTCGAGTCTGTTTTAGGTGGGTGAAGTAAGATACAAAAGGAGACATTTGTGGGGAAGTGGATATCAGTTCTAGAAATTCCAAATCTACTGTCTACTTCGTATCAGTGAATTTGACGGGCTACTGCATCGTTAATTGTTTCGCTGATAGGTTGTTGTCATATTCCAAGGATTATCAGATTTAAGCCCAAGCATCAGTCTTACTAAGATGCTAAGCAAAATGTAAAACGCAAGGTGTCTTATCGTTTTATTTTATGTCACAATACGTTCCTTACTCGCGCCTTGCGCCAGCCTTCTCTATGGGAATGACTTGACTTGACGTTCCTTATCAAACGAACTATTTGTTCTTATATTGCAGCTCGGATTCCTCCAGACCCAACAATCTTCGAACAATGTTGCGTTTCTTCACAAGGTTGCCTTTTGCTTCTGTATTTAAAACAGCACCTAAAGGAAATGTATGCATTTTCAGACAGGTAAGGAATCAAACGAACTACTATATAAGGAAAATGTTACTTCTGGAATCAGGATACCAACCCAGTTTTTCACAACGATTCTTTCCCTTAGTAGAGATTTGTGCGAGTCATATGACTCCTGCATTTGGTAGACTGTTTTTAGCCTCTCGATTTCGTGAACGCGATGGGTAGAGGGCGGGAAAGCGAGCCAAATAGAACAGGTCCCCACCCCCTACCTCGTCAAGCCTCCCGCTTATGGTTGGCGTCCAGTTCTTTTGCGATTCTACCCTCGTGTTCCACGATCGACTAAAAATGCGAGAAAATAGAGGGCTGTGAACAGTCTAGTATGGAAAGGCAATAGCAAGAACGGGACAACTTTTTTCACTTGCTTCAAGAGCTGATAAATTTGACTATTTTTATTTTTTAGTAAATGTCACAAATATTCTCCCTCCGAACCTACCAAGGCGTATGACAAGACTGTGTCAAGGAAAGTCGGAGTTGTCTTTAATCCTGAGCAGGCGTTACGGTATGTCGAAGAACCAGAGGCTGTGAGAAGTCACGAACAGTTAGTCCGCGAGTACTTAGAGGTAAGAATATAAATGGTTCCGTAGCCAGCTACAAGGATCTGACCGCGACTGGAAGAAGGGACCTGACTAAGAGAAAGAACTGACTGAGAGTAAAGCGGCCGAGGGAAGAATAGGGTGGGGATGTGTCCTCGCTTTCTCTTCGCCCTATCCTCGACTAAAAAGCCCCTTCACAGGCTAGTGTTTTCAGAGCAATTGATCTATATTGAGGTTATGACAATGACAGTTGCTCTCCGAAGAACACGATATAAAACTTCCAAGGAAAGACAGTCTTTTTCTCTACTGAACTCTTTTATCTTCCTTGGGGTGCTCGTCTCTATTTTTATCGCTTGGAGTGATTTTTAGGCCTTTTGGAGTCGTGAAATCAAAGCGTGTAGTTCTTTTGAAAGGGGACGCACTTTCCATTGAAACCCTTTTCATAAGTTCAGCCATATATACATGATAGCCCAAGAGGGGTACTACTAGTAGAACTGGTACGGAATATCTGCGATTTATCCTTCCCTATTTATTACCTGACCAAACATTTGATATCCTTTTTAAAAACCTATTTAAGGCCTGACCCTTAAATCAGTACCCTTATAGTTATAATCAGATCCCCAGTTCAGACCAGTGTTGAAGGCAACGTTTATGGGCATTTATTAGGTAAGATACCTTCTTAAAAAAAAGAAAAACAATTGAAGACTAAATTGCAAAACTCCTACCCTATTTGAGACCGACACTTAGTCTTATTTATGGCTGCGTATTTGTAAGTATTCGTAAAACATAATTGTGTCATCGGCAGTTCAAATATCTGATGATGAAGCTTGATCCATCGGAAGAAGATAGTGATGATTCTGGTAACGGTGGAAGGGATAGTCCTGTGGGAGAGGCTGGACAGATCACTGACCTTGAGGTATGTTATTCAAGTGTCAGTTTTTTGCCCCGTTCACAGTATGCTGAAGAAATTTAAAAAACGCGACAATCACCTATCATTTTAGATTTGTATTGGAGGAAAACTCGCGGTCAGGGAAATGCATGATTATTGCGATGTCATCTTTTTCGAAAAGCTCCGTTTTCAAAGTATTTTCCGCCGACCCTAAAAGGCAAAGCCGGCATTTTCAAATTCCTCCGGTTTGAAGAGCGTTTTCGGAAAGCTACGTCTACGATGGATTGGCGTGGACAGTAGGCCTGGCGGTAGAAATAGAGCTGCGTTTTAAAATTTCTGTGGTGTAATGTTGAGGGGGGCCTTTGTTATGGTTCCTTTGCTTTGTTTTGTCTTGTTTCTTTCTTTTGTTTGTGTTTTCCTGGTCGTGACGCTTTATTTAACAAAAGTTTACGCACCTTTCTTCTCGATTCGGTTGCTTTGTAATACGTCAGTGCAAATACTTTTGCTTTTTGATTCAGGGAAATGTTAAAACGCCTGGTAGTAAACCACGAGAAAAACGCGCCCCTAAACCAAGAAAAGTCGTCAAAGGTCGAAAAACGCCGCCAGCTGGACAGGCAAAGGCCAAGACGAAACCAAAGGGAAAGAGACCTAAGAA
>OMLO01001930.1_pt1 | contig 16387 bp, 17 predicted proteins | sample 1674811 | NCBI WGS metagenome assembly OMLO01 (sample SAMN06265003, study PRJEB25207) | coral metagenome | isolation source: Coral host | place: Mexico:La Bocana,Puerto Morelos, Mexico | collected 2008-11-13 | reverse complement strand
TAGCAGACACGTGACCAGCCGCAACCAGGGTACTTTCTCGAGGTAGGAAGAGAGAGGACCCTGGGAACGAGGTTGGTAACGCCGGCCATGTTGTGTTCCAGAATTCACGTCGCGTTTCGGTTTCTTCCGACCGGAATATTTGGGATCACCTCCGGAGGTGGTCCACTTTTTTCAGTCGGCGACCGAAATTCGCCGTTACATTTCTGACAAACCGGTTCTTTGCCCTAGAAATGGAATGAAATATCATGATGAAAGCATTCCTCTTGGTTGGCCAGGTTTATCGTCACTCATGTTCAGTTTAAAACGTCACCAGTTACGTCATAAAGAATAAAACAATGATCTTGAGAGAGCCCTGGTCAGTCTGAACTTGACTGCAAAACAGTCGTTTTTTCTTCCCTATTCGGAAGGCGCAAAACTCTCCCCAATTCTTGTTTTGCGTTCTTTCGCGCGGATTATCGAGGAAAAGAGAGACTGCTCGCATACATATATATATATGTTATTTGCCGGCTGGGAGGCCCGTATAGTGAAAAATGTGACCGAGGTCTTGAAAATGCCTCGGGCAGCATTTTCAAGACCTCGGTCACAGTTTTTCACTATACGGCCCTCCCAGCCGCAAATAACATATATTTCTTTGAGGGAGGGGGGAACTCAAATATGAAGATCGAATGAAGAGGTCGCTGATCCTCGTCGTTTCATGGGAGTCCCTCCCAGGTGGACAACGATGTCACTGAATTTCAAGCCGTCTACGATCTTCACTCTCATAGTTGTTCTGGATGTTTTGGTTACTACTCATGTATTCCGTAAGATATTTTACTCTGATGAATGTAGAAAAGAGACACTGTGTCAAGTTCCATGTTCAACTGAACATTATACGCCTAAAATTCACAGTATCAATAAAAAAAATTACATATCGGAGCCCTCGTAAGTACTTTATGACAGGAAATTAGTGCTCGTAGTATTTGCTATTCACTTCCGAGCTACCCAATTCGAATGCGCGGAAGGCACTATTCCACTTGTGTGGAATAATTCTACTAACAGAAATAATGAATTGTGAAACGTTAATTTCCTAGTTGTTTTTACATACCTTGCGTAGCTTGGCGGTTTAAGCAAGAAAGCGGCAAAGCAGAGGAGAGGAGCCTGGGAGAGAGACAAGTAAAACCCCGCCCTGTTTTGGTTAGTCTTGTAAGCATTACCATTGAATGAGATTGGATTAGAAGGCTAACACGTCAATCAAAATTTTCGTGAATCTCCCAAGGTTCAACCCCAAGGAACAACACTGATGTATACAACGCAGATCTTTGGCGCGTAAGAAGAGTATGATCGGTTGTCCAAAGCGTTATCACACCTGAATATTGTTCGAAATTGTTTATTCCAAAACATAAGCAAGAAATAGCCGTAAAGATTTACCTACGCGGGCTATTTATTCCTAACATCTGTATATTACGGTAAGGGTTAGGGAGAAATGAATCCCACTGTCAGTGCCTCACAACTACAATATCTTCACTGGAAATATAATAGATGTGTTTTATAATTTCGTAACCATGGTCAACTTGTCAAACCCTTTAAAAACACCTTAAACTAAGGGAAAACGCGCTCTGAGATGTGTAAAACAAATGCTATTCAATACATTGCATTCAGTACTCTCTGCCAGTAAACCACATAAGCAATGCAGGATTAAAATATAACTGATTAGACTGCAAACTGACTTTCTACTAAGAGTGTCGAAACTGTAAGGCGTTTGTCTACTGCATAGTTATAAGGTATTCAGGGTAGCACTGATTCTCGTAAAATACAACAAAAATAGATGGGTTTCCTTGATTATCAACCACTGATTCATACAATATCTCGGGTCTTGAAGGGTTCTTTGGGGGAGGCACTATCATTGTAGAGCTGCCTACACAATAGTGCCCGACCTGGACCCGGGCAAGGTACATGTGGCGGGCCCCCGACTGTCCTGCCACTGCGTACTGAAGTGAGTATTGAGCGTCTCTTGCAAAATAAACACCTCGTCCATAGACAAAACCTGAAAAGGAACGGAAAAAGGATAACAGATTTGTCTGTATATATTCTGCATTTAAAGGATTCTCTTGAATGATGCATCTACCAGCATTAGAAAATTTATATGAGTAATTTGAAGACGGATGTCGAGAGCACTACTTCATGTTATTATACATTGAACTCACTGTCGCTCTTTTAATTGGCCGAAAGCGTACAGTGAAATCAGTGCCTGTGACGTCATCTAGCTGCCGATTATACAGGAAAGAGGGTAATCATGTCATGTATGACCGCAGTGCATGATTTCTAAGGGTACTCATGTTAAGTTCGTGCGCTTTATGTTGCTTTCCGTCAGTGAAGAAGCAAAAACCGATTACTTCAATTTTTTGTTTCGTTCAATGTATAATAAAACAATTATTAGATTCGGTTTTTGTAAGGGTTATCAGCCGAAGCCGAAAGCTGATACCTCCTGGACCTCGATTATTTCTGAATATCACAAAAGCCTCATCCCATAATTGTTATTATCAGCAAGAGTAGGGCAGATATTGATTTAATTAATTACTGGAGTGGTGATAGAAATGGAACACCTTTTGTTCCTAACTCCGGCAAGGGCCCATCGAAAATGTTAAATAATAATCCAGTACTACAACGAATGAGATGACACTCTTCACACCCAACCTTTTAGAGAAACTGTGTCATAACAAAACACTCACCATGAGCCCCACAAAAGTTTCTGTTAAATCCTTGAGTGTTGATAAGGCTGACATTTCTAGCTTCGGTTCCATGAAACAACTGCCGTTCACTATTCCCACCAAGGTCTTTGTCCATCTTTTGTTTTCTTACTATGTAAGACTGGTAAAGAAGAGGGTTCTGTATTCGTTCTATTTTCTGAATATTCACTGCACCAGCGGTAGCTTGGACCTTGCGCACGACATCCTGGTACTCAGTTGAACTTTGTAACAGTGTTGCCATGTACACTGTCGTGTTGGCATTTGGCATTGGCGCCCAGTCTTTGGGAAGAGGAATTCCTGAAAACAGAATGGCTACTACGTTAACGTATAGCCTAGTACGTGAGAACAGTCAAACGCATTAATTCAGGTTTCTACGTCACCGTAATATCACAGACAATCTAGGACAAACATTAGCTGATGCTAAGACGGCCAGTGGTCGCTCTATCCATTGGCACCGAACGAACTTGGTATGGACCGACGATATGAGAAGCAGGCGACCAAAAACGATGCAGCATTATTGCTTTCCCTTCTGTCAAAGTCACTGTTGTCGGCATTACCGCCTTATTTAAGTAATTGTTTAACCGTAAAAACTTCCACCCTTCACTATCTCAGCAATTAAAAAGATGAACTGACTGCAGTTAAACATTGCAGAAGAAAATAAGTCAAAATATTAACATATTGGACATCGTCAGTGCATATATAAAGCAGGCAAGACTTAACGATGTTGCTTTGAGGATAATATTAATAATTACCGGTAATATAATGGAGTACCACTAACCTTCTTCCGCTCCCTTCAACTTCCTCTTCAGTGTAGTCTGAATACCGCTTCGTTTTCCACGGCCAGATTTTGCCCTCAAATCGACAACAAACTGTTCTCCAAGTAAAGGTACTTCAACTGTGGGCACATCCTTGCTGCACGCCATCTCAATCTTGGCGTTTGTTTTTAGATCGAAGAGCATCTCACTGCCATGTATTTCATAACTCCATTCTACGTTCCTTGCCACCAGCTGTGCCTGTTCTTTCTCCTGGTTCTTATTTATCCTCTCGCTTATCTCTTTCCAGATCTCCCCGACCATCCCGGACACATCGGTTGGTTGACCCCGCACGACAATACGATCAACAGCAGCCTCGACTACAAGTTTGACGTCATGGTCCTCGGCCCTTCTACTCAGATTGACAATCTGTTTATGAGAAAGTTGACTGATAACCTTATGTTCAACTTTCTCAGTTGTACAAGCTTCAGAGAAACCTTTCTTCAAAGATTCCACGGCTTTCTCCACTACAGCTTTTTCCTTGCCAATCACGAAAATTCGCACAGAGTGGTCGATACTCGCTTGTGGTTTTGGACTTAAACGCATTCTTGGCTGCCCAGCATGTTTCTCATCTAAAGATGAGTCGCTTTCTTCTCCTTGCAAATCTTGCATTGGGTTTCTCTGCTGCTCTTGCAAAAGTTCCTGCATCATTTGTGCTTGAAATACAATCACTCTCACTTTGCGAACACTCTTACAGATGCCATTGAACTTCTTGAGCGCTTGAAACGTTATCTGAGCCGATTCCGCCGCGCTTAAGCCGTATCCGCCGGTACCAACACTTGGAATTGAGATCGATTGAAGGTTGTTTGTATCTGCAAGGCGAAGACCCTTTTCCAGACATTGTTGAAGATGTTGCTTATCGGAAGAGCCTGGAATTATGTGAATGATGTGAGATACTTGTAAGTTTCCGCCACCCGTGATCACAGCTGAGCCTGCAGACTGCTTTCCTAGCTGGCTACACTCTTGCTGAACCTGTGGCCCGCTCTTGTTTGCAATCACTTTACTTAATTCGCCGGCGTTATTCATGTTCATATCTGTGCTGTTGATATTGATAATGGCATCGGTTTTCTCTTGAGTAATATCTCCATTTATGACCTCCACACTTAAGCGGCCATCCTTACCAATGGGTGACGTTTTGCCTTTACTAGAATATGAGGAGTGCCTCTGGTGCTCCTGTTGAAATGACTGGAGCATCTGAGATTGGAGGACCACAATCCTAACTTTTCGAACGGAGCTGAAGCTTTCCTTAACATTGCCAAGAGCTTGAAATATGAGGCTGGCTGAATCTGCAGCAGACAAACCGAATGCTCCAGTTCCAATTGCTGGGATAGACATGGACTGAAGACCTTTTGTTTCAGCAAGGCGAAGGCATTTTTCCACGCACTGCTGCAGATGATCCTTTCCCGCAGAGTCTGGAATCAAGTGAATGATGTGACGTGCTGGTAAATTCCCTCCACTAGTAATCACCACTGATCCACCCGACTGCCGTCCCAGCTTATAGCACTCATCCTGGACCTGGGAGCCTCCTTTCTGTTTAATAACCTTGCTTAAAGCTCCTGCAGTCTCCATATTCATATCTCTGCTGTTTACATTCACAATCGCGTCTGTTGTTTCCTGGCACAAGTCACCTTGCAGTACTTCGATGCGCACACGCTCTTTTTGGCCAGTTATCTGGACTGGACTGGTAGAAGGAACACTTCTCAATAATCCACTCATAGTGTTTCCAACACGGAACTTGTGTTTGGATTTCAATTGTTCCATCTCTTGTTTAAAGGCAGCAGTTAATGCCTGATCCCCCTGGAACACGACAAATCGAACATCCCGCACTTTGGATGCAGGGCTAGCTTGGCAAAAGCTGATCGTTTCTTCTAACATGATTCTTGAGGCTTCATCATGTGGGAAGCCGAGGTTTCCAGTGCCAATGACAGGAAACGCAATGGACTTCGCTCCAAGTTCTTCCCCCTTCTGCAGACACTTTAGAACGATGGCCCGTAGAGTCTAAAGCAAAACGAAATGACAAAATTACTTTGAAAATGGACTATCTAATGATTATGTTAAAGAGATGAGAACACACCAGGTGAAAGAATGTGATGGGTATTCCCGGAGGTGTATTGCAGGTTCAGAGGTGTGAGCAGGATTTGAATGTTCCGCAACTCGTACTGCTAGGTTTTTCCCAGTCTCGCCAATGTAATCAACGCCGAAAGAACAATCAAATCCACAAGAACATTCAAATCCTGCTCACACCTCTCAACCTGCAAAACACCTGCGGGAATACCCATCACATTCTTTCACCTCACGTTTTCTCTCCTCAGCACAGACATTCCACAAGCGTAGGATCGTTGAGGGGCTAATGATCCAACAATTCCGCCCCAGTTTCAACAAACAAGTTATTCGGGAATTACATAAGATATATATGCATGCGTGCGGACGGTCATTTTTAACCCTGATGATGGCAAACAGCCGAAAACGTTTGGTTTGACCTTTTTTAATTTTACAATTTTTAACTTTTTTAACTTTTTTAGCCTTGTGTATGAGATACGGAATAGAGTATTTTGTAACTCTAAAGTGTTACTTTAAGATATCTTTTATTGGTGAGGAGCACTATGAATGGCAAGGCAACCTCGTTCTTAGGGCCTTTGCCTGGCCCTGGGAAGGACGTTGATGGCAAAGATACTTACAACTTCCCCTTCACCACCTTGCCACTGGCAACAGTTCGTCTGGATCACGTGATTGGCCAAAGGCAAACCAGGATTGACAGTAATGTCTCCAACGGTAGGAATTGTCATTACATTAACACCAGCTTTGACAATAGCTTGACTTAATGCTCCGAACGAACTGACCAATACATCGACCTGCAAATCAATTTACTCCGGAAGTAAAAATCATCAAGTCATAAAATACAAAAACTAAAATCGAAAAAATAGCTTTCTTTTGTAAAGGAGAGGTGATTTTTAACAAAATGTTTAGCTGGTTAACTACATACTTAGTTTCTATCCATAATATTTTTACCATTTTAAATCGTTATCGTAGTCTTTTTTTTTCTAGATAGGTTTCTTCTATTTATTTATTTATTTATTTATTTTTCTATTTTATTAAGCAGCATATAGTGGCAAGGGACTATAATCGGTTTCCCTATACACTCACCTTCTCTGTCTCAATGTTCCCAATTCTCCACGATATTTTATGGCCTTGAGTCATCACCAAGGTAGACGCATCAGAACCGCTCACAGCAGCGTCGTCTTCATCATCATTGTCATTTTCTAGATCACTATCGTCATCCTCACTCAGTCTAGAAGAAGCAGAAGCCACAGCTGCTTGGCTGCGCGAGTCTTTCCGTCTTTGGCCAAAATTCTTCTGTACTTGTATGGCACAGTTGAGATCGTTTTCCACTGATTTCACGAGGCGTTCTGCTTGTAGGCTGTCAAAGTACTTCTGGAGGCCTGGCTGTCTCACTTCAAATATTTCTGACGAGGTATCCTTTATGAGAGCGTCAAGCTTCCTTCTCACACGATTCAAGCCTTCTTTGTTTCCAGAAATGTCAAGATCATTATCGCCTTTTCCTTTGTTAATCTTCACTTCAAAATCTTTTAATCCTTTTTCAATGGATCGTAAATCTTCCTGACGATGCTCGACAAGATAACGTCTCACGATCTGAGAGGAACAGAAACTGTTCATCCCTGATGCAGTTGTTTTCCAAGAAAGTTACAAGCTTCTTCTTTGTATCTATGACGTCTTTTCGGAACCCAGCCAAGTGTATGTCATCGTTAGAGCTGTTCCTGTGGATACGAACAGCTGTATCAGAGTTGATTTCCTCACACAACTTACTCAATTGTGCTGACTTCATCAAGTATTTACTTTTATCATCCACTTGGACTTTTTCTTCCAACATCAGATTGTTCACAAGGCTCGCGGCATTGTCCACATGCGCAGTTGACGTTCCCACGATCCTGGCGTCTTTGTCAATGACGAACACTGCCTCCACATTGTTGTTTTCCAACTCGCATTTCACTTTCTTTAACCCTTCGTTCGAGCCTAAAACTTCTAAGATGCGGTCGGATAGAGTCAAAGTCTTTTCAATCATGTCCGACATTTGCTTGAGGAACTTCGTCATTGCTTCATCAAACTGTGAATCAGGACCTTCGAAATATATTTCTTGACTTTCAGTGTCTAGCTCTATCTCCAGCTCCTTGTTCTTCTCTTTAAGTTTCTCAACAAACTTGATCTTCTTCAACAGAATTAAGCGTTCTTCAGAAACGTTTGGCACTTTTGTACTCAGGTAGGTTTTTCTGGTCTCCTCTCGGTATATCTCTTCCAATTTAGATTTCAACTTCTCCTCGGAATCTTTCACATCTGTGCTCAGAGCAACAATTCTGGCAACAAACGAATCTTCGATAAGTTTGACCAGCGGAGGGTCTACTCCCAGGCAGGCGCTAATACTGGATGACTGTGCCAACACGGCTTCCCAGAAATCCTTGTTGACTTGAACGTCACGTTTTGCAAATTTACCGAGGTAATTTTGTACTTCATCAATGCACTCGGACTGCCACGAATCACTTTCGTCTCCTCCATGGTACACTATTACAGCCATTTTGTTGTTCGGTTTCCAGTTAATTTCACTCCTCTTTGCTGCCAGGGAATTGCTCAGCTGATCACAAAATGCTGAAGTGGTAACGAATTCCATTACATCCGGATCTACGGCTATGTGCAGCTGCTGTGTTTTCGCTTTAAACTGCTGACTCACTTGAACTTCATCAGCGCCCCCGGCAGTAATTCCCAGTCGACCTGATTGGCTTCCCTCGCTTTCGAAAAACCCATAGTATATTCTGATTGACAGTTTCGCTTGATTTAAGTAATATGGCTCTAGTTCGTGCCTGGCTAACACTCTTTTCATGACTGAAAAATTATAATAAAAATAAGAATTATACCTGAGCAACTTCGGATAAATCAATTTCTTTGCAGCAATATAAGCAATCCTATAGTAATGTAAATACAAGATCGCCTTGTTGTTTTGAGAATTTTTCATGTTTTCTTATCATTTTGCCAGAGGCTTTCCTCTGAACTCCAAAGAAGAGAGCTAAAAATTAGAATAATTAGATCTTGGAGGAATAATGCCTATCTCATAGTTAGAAATTAAGAAAGTTATTAACTGAACACTTTTTGTGGTTTTTTAAATGTTAAAAACGTTAAACCAAATTCGGTTAGCATATTTGACATAGGAATAGATGACGCCACTCACATCATTTCTATACCTGAACTGGGTATAACGACTTAAGACAAGGTCAAGGCTAGGAGTGTGGATCCTCCATGTAGGCCTTATATCTAACGTAATGCCTCTTAGTTATTTTTAGACATGGTTCCAAACATCTTTCACGGATGTTATTCGCGCGTTGCACAGATGTTACTCGCGCGTTGTGTGGATGCTTTCGTGGAGGAAAATAGAGACTGATATCCCAGGATAAAACAATAAAACTAAATGAATCACAGAGAAATGAGCAGCCAAACGAGTGCAATAAAACTGAATAAACGACAGAGAAATGAGCAGCAAAACGAGTGCAAAGCAAACCAGCGCCCGAAAAACAATGCAGCCAAACAAACATATGGTCCAAAGTGCAGACAGAAGCTGGCCGCCCAAATAGCCGACAACATTAATACTAAAGACACTTTATAATTCAGAGCTACGAATCTCGCAAGAATTTAGATTCATTCAGTTTCCTTTCACTGTCAGAGATATCTCAACCAGAATATGTAAGACAGCATCAAAATTCGTGAAAGAAATCTAAAACTTGGCCGTCCTATAGTTCCCACTCTCTCGAATATGTGCAGAAAAAATCAGCGCTAAAAATATCCCTTAAAAGTCAAAACATTAAATGACTCGCCCCATTTCACGCCAATTTTGTTTTAGATAGTTGCGAACAATTCGCATCGCGCGACTAACATCCTCGGAAGAGCTAGGCGCCATGACCAAAAATAACTTAAGAGGGATTACTTTGGGTATATGCCACTCTCTTTCAGTTGATCTTCCCTTGTCGTTATACACTTTTATTATCATCATTTGCGCCCTTTGCGACCCTATGAGGCGAAAATAGTAGATTAATAAGCATTTAAATTCTGTTTGAACTAGACAGATCCCTAACGTAATGAGTTACAAACCTCCCGGATCCTGAAAGACAACAACAGCTCTGCCACTTTTTGGGACAAATTCTACCCCTTCCACAGGACCCCCACTGTTTCTTTTACTTTCAAAGTAAAGTAGAATAGCATCGTGGGTAGCGTCCTCCGGGAGACCACTGACAAGAATGCTTGTGCAAACTGGAACTCGTTCGATGGAAACCTTTACGGAATCTAAGCTTCTTTCTTCTGTCACCTTTGGTCTTTACTCTCTCGAAATCTAAGTAACATACAAAAAATGAAGTTATATGGGAATTGATCTCGCGTTCCTATACAGAAACCAAGCAAATTCAGTGAAGAAGCCTGGTGAGTAAAATTGTAAGAAGAAGATAACATGTACAAGATTTCTAAAAACCAGACGCTAAGGAGTCTAAGAAACGTTTTCCAAGCATAATGTCATAGTTAATTAAAAAATGAGAAACAAAATCTTTTTCATGTTCTTTCCCTAGCGTGGGTTCCAGCTTATATATGTCTATATAACTGTTAGGGATGCGCTATGAGATCATAATTAACTGTCTCCGGATCGATCGGTCCATATTCAAGAACTGGCCGGGGATATTTTGTTGCGTTGCGTTAACACGTTACTATCTCCACCCAGGTTTATAAATGGGCATCGGCGATTTAATGCTGGGGGTAACCCTCATGGACTAACTTCCCAACCAGGGGGGAATTGAAATACTCCTAGTTACTTGCTACAGACACATGACAGAGACTGGTGATGAGGGCCGGCTTAATGGGCAACTTGGCTCGCATGCAGACGTTAACTATGTGGCTGAATATAAGGTGGCCTCCCCAATAAGCCTAGCTATTTTTTTTTCTGGATGTCTTCTCGTCCTGTCTGAGTTAATGTAATTAACAAAGACTTCTTTTAAGACAATTAGACGTTAACGTCAATGATGATGAAGTAAATTTTGCTCGTTTTTGAAAGATTTTCAGAAACGAAGTACCTTAGGGAAAAACCAAAACTGACCATTTCTGATCTGTTTCCCACAGAAAATGAAGTTTGGGTTTGGCGGGGGTGACAATTCCAACACTATACTTTTCGGAAAAGGAAATTAAGCTGAGAGTAAGGGAAACAACGGTCCAGGGAAGATTTGTTCACCACGCCTTAATATAACCTTAGCATGACTTACTTGCTATGTCATTAGCCATTGTGATTAGTGCTTTGTCGTTTGTTCGCATTACGTCTTTCACCGTTCCACCGCTCATTACTTCGATAAAATTCACCAAGCCATCTGCGGTAGTCAATGTACTCAGCCCAGAAACGAGCAACTGATTCTGTTCAAATCGAGATTGTTCTTTTGTTTCTGCTCCAGTACCAACACTCTGGTCACCTCTCTGACCACGCCGGCTTTTGTTACTCTTCGAAGGCCTCCCGCGGGTCCCTTGACTGCGCCGTGTGTTTGGATCATCTCCGCTAGCGGCTGTCTGAAAATTGCCGTTTTTTCCTCTGTAGTCTTTACCCCTGCTCTTTGACTTCAGTTTCGGAGAAAGTCCTCGACCAATTTGGTCTCCAAGTGCTCTTTGCTTTTCCTTAAACCGTCCTCTTGGCTTTACGTTTTGTCCTTGATTTCCTTGGTAACCGCTCCTTTGTCCAGTTTTCTTGTCAAAACTAGCGCATGCTCCTTTGTCCTCTCCTTGCTCGTTGCGCGTTTCAAAGGGGCTTCCAAGCCTTCCTCTCCTTTTTAGCACGCCTGCCTCTGCGTTGTTAATTATGTCCACTGCATCTGGAAATTCCTGATGCTGCAAATTTCCAATTTTCAAGTCTTTTCTGATGTCTGCGCGTACTGATGTCCTGATAGCCCGTTCAGGCAAAGCGCTGAAAGATTTTTCTCGAAGTATCTCCCAGTTCCTTTCTTCTCGCTCCTCTTTTTCAGAGTCTTCGGATTCTTCTTCCTCTTCTTCACTGCCATTGTCTGTAAATCAAAGACCGACATTAAAATTAATCCTGTAACCTGTTAGGGCCCTTCATATGTGCCTGGTAACCGGGCTGGCTCGGTTACCGAGCCAGCCCGCTGGCTATACATGACAATTAATGCCAGTGTCATTTACCTTCAAATCGTAGGAAGCCTTGGAGAATTACCGAAGTAATGACCAAGAGTCAGAAATAAAAACGGATTGGGATTACTGGGGAAAATTGTAAGAATACCAGCGACGAACATCCAATAAAAGTATGCCATCTGCGACGGAGTTCAGTGAACAAACTAGGATGTCCTGTGTCAAACAGCGTATCGGCGCTCTGTGATAGACAAGGCTTTAGGGTCATTACGTGTTGATTGTCACTCTAATTAGAGCAATACATGTGTCTCTGTTATCAGTTAAGTTTTGGACCATTTAATTTGACTGTTGTCAGCTGGCATTTTCACTCATCATTGTAACCCACAGACTATTTGTCGGGTATAACTATGTATTTCGGGACATTATTTACTTCCCTAATTTATATCTGGTCCGCAGTAGGTGATACTTGATATCGTAGGCCACGTCCAGTTAGACTAGCTAAAATGATGGCAAATTAAGAGAAGACAATTCGATTCGGCATACAAATGTCATAGTACTTCCGCCTTGGGAAATAAAATCCTATTCCACAAAGACGGATTACGACAAAACAACATTTATTTTAAATAATGCATAAAACCGAGATTGATAGGACAGCCTAAAATCAACAACAAGCAAAGCGTGCTTTTCAGATCGTAAACCATGGCTTCACCAGAATTAATGTTGCATTCAAACAGCAATTTTACTCACTCACCATAACAAAAAGTGTCGTCCATTGCTGATGTGACTGTTGCGGAAGCTTTCAATCCAATGGCTTTATTTACAGGCGGGAAAAATTCTAAATGATACAATGACGTTACTAGTAAGAACTGTGTGAGAAGTAAACCATCCCCGCTGACTATATTTAAGGTTCATCTGTAGGTTCATATTTACAACCTTAAATACCACTGTGAAAGTAACAGCCTGTAAACGAGTTGTTGTGTCCTGTAGACTACAGTTAAAAATGCCAGGTCAGTTAATTACATACATATTACAATTTGTAGTCAGAAGCTAACTAAAGTGAACACACTCAAAAACGTTAAATATGGAAAATGAAAATAAAGAGATTAGCATTAAATAAATTATACGACGCTATAGGTTTACCGAGAATTCAGTTACCGAACAAACAATAGATTCTACAGTGTGACTCTAATCACTTCCGCAATCGGATCAATGAAACAGTACTGAGCATATGTTTGTTGCAGATTATAAAAATTCATGAGTTTCGTGTCTTCGATTGTGTTTGTTTATGGACGAAATGAAGTTTCAACGTACACTAGGCACTCAGGTTGCGACTCGTGACTTCGACGTCAGTAAATGCGCGTTTATATGGTCTTGGTTACTAGAAAACCCTTCCGCGAGTTATCATAGCCACGCTAACTTTTCACTTATTTCTTTGAAAATTCAATCAACCGTTTAGATAAGAAACATTAGGAATACGAACTCGTTTGGGGACCGAAAACAAGTTGTCTCGCCTCAACAGGGAAGGTAACCCTGGCACACGGAAAATATATTCTCATTCAAACACTTTGACTCACCTTCCCGGGACAAATCTCAGCGTGGCGATTGTCACGTTATTCCTGGATTGATTAGAAGCGAAAATCAGTATATCAAGAATAAAAGATTAAATCAGCAAAACCCTCTGTGATGGAATGAACAAACGGGACTCAAAGTATAAAGAAGGGACAAGTGCTCATTCGAATATTTACTGATAAGGGTTATGAATATTCTCAGACTCGGCCAACAGGGAAAAGTTTTTCTCACATAAACGCGCAGCAACCTCGCGGAGATCGTTGTCTCGGCTACCCCAAGAACACATAAATGCGGCCTTAGGCTGAAATTGTCCTTTTAGATCCCTCAATACTTACCGCCAGTCCCTGTTATGAAAGAACTTGCCGTGTCGCAGTTTAAAATCTGTCGCAATGTCGTAGCTTTGGTCTTTGCTTTACGCAAGCAAGACTCTATTTAGCTCCATTGAAAAATCGATTTTGATTGGTTTTAAAAACAATGAAAGTCACCGGATTAAAACGGATTAAAAAGTCCGATTTTTGAACTTTTAGACAGATTTTTTCCGACCGATGGTCAAGGAGAACCGGGGCTCTGGAAACGAGGTTGGGTTGGGTTTCCCGGAAGTATATGAAACTTGCGAAGGTTTCAATTTTGATATAATCAAAATAAATTAGCGATTTCACCTTAAAAGAAATAGAAACCGTTTGCTGCGTGTTTCTCTCGAGATATAGAAACACTCGGAAAAGTTCATGTTCCCGAAATCTTCTTTTCTATTTCTTAAATATTGTTTATTATATAATTAATTACTTATTTGTTATTTATATAACTGTAATCAATCAAGAGGCTTTGTTTTTAATAATAACATATATTTACGTTGTATTGCAAATCTACAAAATGTTACATTATATATGGAGTAAAACTAGACAAGGGGCTCGAAGATGAATGCAGTTACGCATGCATGATATACCACTTATTACAGCTTGAGCAAAATACCATTTGTTTGCATTGTTGATTTTTGTTCACCCAACTTTTATTTAATTCTTAGACATTTTCCGTTCAGGGAAACTGGCTAGACAGACGTTTTCCATTTCCATTTTCCGTTTCCTGATCTCAATTTCGACTCCCAAATAAATAAATCCTAATTCTTAGCTGCGAAAACATCCTGATTTTGTCAAATACCAGCTAGACGAAACAATAAATGTGAACGTTTGGACTTTGAGCGTTAATCATGTTCATTACAGGGTTACCCAAAACACCATACAGCCTATTCATAAATGGCTGCCAATAAAAGTTTTTTGTAAGTATTGAAGTTAGTCCAACTAACCTCGTTTCTGAGTTGATAATTCAAGAGTATTTTTACCCTCAAACGAGGTTAGTTGGGCTAATTTAAATGCATACAAAAGAATAATTATGTTAAATTGGCAGCGAATAGAGTCTAAATGGCACTAAATTAGGCTAACAGAGGAAACACACGAAGGAAGTTGTCAGTTTGGTACTATAATATACAGAAAGTTATCATCAGCTTGAAAATTAACTGACGTAGCGAGTGTATGGATTCCACGACAATTCTATCTCTAGACCATCCGAAACTCCAACGAAGGGCTAACCATGGGCAGGCAATCTCTACACCCTTTTTACTCGGGCTTCCTGTGGAATGCCCGAGTTATGAATTAAACTCCAACGAAGGGCTAACCACGGGCAGGCAATCTCTACACCCTTTTTACTCGGGCCGTTCCTGTGGAATGCCCGAGTTATGAATTGGGCTTCGTTTTGCCCATTCGGCCACAAAACGCAGTCTAGCAGATACTGCGCGTGCGTGGAGATAGCACATGCATCAACTCGGCATGTTAGCATATGGTTAGAAATAATGGCAGAGAAGGTATTTTCAAATTCAAGGGTAAATATGTTTTCTAAAACGCTCAAACTACATACAAAAGCACAAACTGTTCGTGGTAGACCCACACCAAAAGATGTGGACCGTTTTCGGAACGGATCGAACTTTACGAGAGATCAATTTATGAGTGAACCTTCTACAAGAACTATGCTATATCAAATAAACTATCTACTGAACTATCTAATGCAAGCTTAAAACATATCCATGCGTATCGTCGAGTATCTAGACGTGATCGAGAACTAAGCAGTATACCTATACGAACTGTGGAACGGCTAAAGAACAAGAGCCGGATGGTTAGAATGTTTGTTTAATACAATTGTATTAATACAATTTTTTAATTGAGTATGAGGGTAATTTTAAATTTGTCCCTTGATACAAATACGTTTTGGAAAGTAGTAAATTAGCTAGGGGTTATAGGGACTCTAAGCATTCCTAAGGAAAAAGCCCCGAGTTCGTGCAGTTTTGCATCTAGTTTTCTATAACAATATAATTTATAAGAATATCGAAATTGGTAAATTGGCCAAGTCTGCATGTCTGCATAGCCGATTCTGTGGCGCACGAGCCCAAGTGGCTTTACACACATTTTCATCCTCCAAAACAACATCTTCGCTACGGGCGGAATACGTTATACGCGAGAGAACCGGATACCATGCCTAAAAATAACTCTAGAGGGATGTCCTTGCGAATTAGGCCCATATATGTGGATAAACTCTATTACCCATCATCCTCTCTTAGGCTGCTCGATTCTGATGAAACTCTCATATCCCCTAAAAGCGTATTGGTTTTTGAAATTAAAAACGCCCTAGTCAACGTTTGAGATGTACTGTATTAACATTCAAGTTTTGAAACTCGAGAAAATGTTTTTTCAGTTGAGAATCTGTGTACTTGCTGTTGTTACCACTTTTAGATGCTCTATCACTCTTTAAGAACTCGTTCCTAACCTCCATCTTCAAGTTTCTAAAGACACCAACAGCGAAAGGGGTTAACACAAAAACTCTAAACACTATCGGATCAGAATCTATTTTGGAGAGTCTTATAGTTGGCAGATCTCAAAGTTGTACGTTAGTTTTCTAGTCTATTAGAAACAAGTTCAAATTGAGTTAAAGGAACTCAGTCAAGGTATTTTGAATTAGTATATACCACACAAGTGAATAGTGCTTTTCGTGCATGCTGATTGGCTAGCTTGGAGGTGATTTGCCAAGTACTATTCACCTCCGAGCAGCCGAAGAAAAACTGGCTTCCCG
>OMLO01001929.1_pt1 | contig 16388 bp, 10 predicted proteins | sample 1674811 | NCBI WGS metagenome assembly OMLO01 (sample SAMN06265003, study PRJEB25207) | coral metagenome | isolation source: Coral host | place: Mexico:La Bocana,Puerto Morelos, Mexico | collected 2008-11-13 | reverse complement strand
AGCAACGCCGTGCGCATGCTCAACAAGAACTTGACACGATTCGTGCAGAGCCTTTTCTCGGTACAAAGTATATGTACCGTAAGAAAAGGTTCTGCTTGCAGGGTGATAAAAAGTGGGCCCCAAAAGCAAACAGACAAAAGCACGACGGACAAAAGCGCGACAAAACCACAATCCAAAAGAATTCAGCATGCCAGCATAAAGCGATGACTTATAACGTCATCTCTTACAAGAGAAAAGTTTTATTAATTTTAATTTATTTATAGTGCCTCCGTTTAGTGGTTATTTACAGCTTAGTTTGAAATGTATTCATTCATTCATTGATTCATAGTTATTAATTAACTATGATTCATTTCAACCATACAAAGTCCAAAACTTACCACCATCATTCTCCCCCATGACCGGAAAAATTGCCTCCGCGAATGCGGTAATTTGGATAAAGGGAGGGAACAATCACGAATAATCTTAACAATTTTTCTTTGACTTGAAAAACAAGCAAACACTTTCAACGGACCAGAGTAATAACATCATCGACTGGCAAACACTATTCACCTGACCCTGAAGATGACTTCCGCTCAGGTCGTCGAAACGTCAGTCACCAACAACAGTTTTTTTCAGAACTACCCTCACCCGGACGATCACACTATATTGTGTTTGTTCCATGCAGAACCGTTACTTTGTTGTTACTCTAACTACTGTCATTCTGCTCAAGTTTAATCAAATATCAAATCTCAACTGTGATTTATATACCTCTTACGTCTCGTATTCCAACTGTTGCATACTTATTACACTATGCTCTCCAACTATTTGAATAATCAATCAATAAGAGCTTTATCAGTCAAAGTAATCTTCTATATCAATGTCAGGATTGAGCAAAAGGTCTTTCATTGCAGTTAAATCTAATTGATTTAAAATTAAGTTTTCGAAGGTTTCTTCCAGATCTGTTTCACCTATTAGGACAGCTCCACACATTCTGCCTCTATGTAGGACAACTTTAACATATTCATCACCTTTTGTATATCTTACAAGTAATTCATAATTATTTCCCAATCCTTGAGCATTAAATTTTCCTAGTAAAATGACTTTATATCCAAAGAATTGAGTCACATGTGTAAACAACTCAAAACAAAAGTCCAGAGATATTTTATCGCCCGACAAATGCGCCGACATACACTTTGCTGCAAACACACCCATCTGCCGTGCCTGGCTCCACAATCTCATCTGAAACCAGTAAGGTGCTGGGTTCCAGCATGTAGTACAAACGTCACCAGCACTATAAACATCCTCAATACTTGTTTGCATGTTTGAATTGACTGAAAGACCACCATCTTCTGCAATATCGAATGGAGCATACAATATGAAAGGTTGGGTACTAGGAGTAACACCTGTAGCAGAAACTATGATGTCACAACCATAAATTTTCTCATTTGAAAGCTGAATGAACACTGGCCAATCGGTAACTGAATCACTGTCTGAACCATCAATATTTAGCAAGAGAGGTGACTCCTTCAGTCCAGACATTTTAAACTCTTCTGGTTCAAACAAGTGTTTTACTTGGCACTTGTATTCAACATGAACCTGTCTTTGAGTCTTGTCTTGAATGCTGCAGGCACCACAAAGAGTGAGGCCAGAGCTCCAGTCTGGTCCTAATGCCCCTCCACACGTACTTTGAGTATGACTAGCACAGTCACCAGGCCCTATAAAAACAAGAACAAAAGGCAATTACTGTAGCTTGCATGTCACCATAAGTACAGAGAAGAGAAGGAGAAGTACAGTGTGACGTTTTTACAGCCTAAAAGCTGAACTTCTGGGCTGGGTTGTTCAAGGCTTGATTATGCTAACCCAGGATAAGCAATAATTTTGATTTGAGTTTTGTAACTTTGTGATTCTGTATATTGTTAGGCCTTCTATTTTGAGTTTGAATAATCTCAAACTACACGAAACAAAGGTAGTGAAAAACTGTTGTAGACAAGAATCCTGGGTTAGCGTTAACCGGCTTCTGAAGAACCTGGTCCTGATTGCAAGAAGTTAACCTGCCATGAGTCTGTGATTCAATCAAAAACCAACACTCGGTCAGTGGTCGAATTAAAAAGTGACCTGACATTGAGCCTGCAATATGGTCTGCAATCTTGGTCAGCAGATACCTTGTTTTGACAGGTGTCAATTGACCAGAAAAAGAAATGTCCAATATCTAAGAAGGATGCTACAAGGGCTGCATGTCTCTGCACATCTCCAACATCCTATTAGCTGGAGCATGGTCACCATCTTGCACGACTCTGTCATAATGCATACACGCAAGCAGTACCACTAGCCATGTTAATCATGCAAAAATAAATTCATGGGTTTCCTTTTCTTTCCCATATGAGTATGGCACTTCAATTTCACAATTTCAAGATGAAAATTGGTTAACTGCAATAAGTGATGATAAGTGATATGTTTCAAGTCAAGCAATAAAAGTGCTATTACAACTGCACAGATTACATTTTTATGTACTACATTCCTGTATAATAAATGCAATGTATTGAAAAAAGCATGCGATGGTTTTTGGCATCTTGTATCTTCTTTTGTATTTTTCAATAACAGAGGAATGGTATACACAATGATTTCAACATTATTGAATAATTCTTTAAACTGTTAACATGTAATGCAATGTTTTCATGCAGCTCAAATGCATAAGCATCATTAAATTAATCAAGAATTACAGTTAAATTCCTGAACATCTATTTCCTCACAGGGTGCCTAACTGTAACCACAACAGGATAGTGAACATGTAATAAAGTTTAATTTAATACAAATTGCTGTTACATTTGCTGTTGCTTGACACCTTTTCTGCCTTAACCTTCTTTCACAAATCATCCAGTATGGTTGTTTTGTACATAAAAATACAATATGTCATTAATAATTCATGGCGTTTTAAAAAAGAAAATCATGACCATGTGTTTGAATATCTGATCTTAATTAGTATTAGATTTTTACTATTTTATTTCTCAATCTTCTCCTTACTTTTAGTTTCGATATCAAAAACTCAAGACAGTGTTTGAACAAATTTCCTAACAGCTCAAAGTTAGTCAAAAATATTCCACTGCATGTCATATTTTTAACTCTCTTCTCAGTGTCTGGAAATGTGTCGCACACGGTCTTACTTGATTAATATATTACCTACAAACTATTATTAATTAAATAAAATGATGCAATGTGAACAACAATGAAGTTGGCAGGCTAAGCGATTCTATAACAATTGGACATTTTGAAAAAGAGAAACTTGACAAGGTTTTGACCGGGGTGTACTCAAAAACGTTTTATACAGGGAGGCTCCGCCCTAGGTCCAACCCCTTACCCTTTTATATACCATTTTTTTTTCAGAAAAGGTACCCCTTTTGTATGCCTTTTATTGGAAAAAGGCACCCCTTCTTAATTCAAGGCCCTTATTAATACCTGAAAAAAGATTTTCCTACCCTTTTATATACCGAAACTTGTGAAATCCCTACCCTTTTATATACCTGAAGCCTGAAAAAGGTACCCCTTTCGGGCGGACCCTCCCCATATAGGCCTTTATAGGGAGTACCCTCCTAGGGATTTCACCAGACAATTAAGCCTGCTGTAGCCTGGAGAATAGTCCAGACCTCTTCTATCTTTATTTTATAACCTTTCTCCAGCTAAAGTACAGGTGACACTCTCTAGAGTAGCCACATTGAGATATAATTAACTGACCACACTTAAGCATACTGACCACAGTTGTCATACTGCACAGTCTCAATATCATACTTCCTTCTTTTAACAGTAGTCTCCATAAACTTCTGTTTCTCACTAGAAACTGGAAGGTTAGGATGAAGGTGAGGAAGGAAGAAAGTAGCAGCCCCCTCATCAAGGAAAGTGTTGCCTATAGCATCATCTTTTATGGCCCACAACACCTGGCAGCCATGCATTTCATATCTGAAAACAAACACAAGTCTTTTTAAGTAAACATGAGCAGCAAGTTAACAAGTTAACTAAGGTAGGTTTTTTGTCAACAACTGAGCTTTTATCTAATATACTTGTCTTATGGTAAACATGGTAAAACATGGTAAAAAGTCACCAACATGCAGTTTGCATCGAGTAACAGACAAAAATGGTGCTGAAAAAGGGTATCACACAATATGTGATCAATCTCCCATAACTCCATGTAAATGCTATCGTTTAATCATTTGTTTTGGCAAAAGGGATAGATTTCCACAATTCAACATCTGGCGGAGAATTCTGGAGGAGAGAGGGGTTGGTTTCCAGATGTCTTTAGATTCAATACAGATTCAAGTAATAATAATAGTAATAATACATAATATTTTAAGGGGAGGCCTCCAATCACCATAAGGTGGTTTTCAGGAGGGTCCTCTAAGAAAATAAAAGTTAAACCTTGAAAATACATTAAAATCTAAAATACAATAAAAGGACAAAAACCTTAAGGGTAGCGAAATCGATCTGCTATGCCTGCCCATATATTATTTTGTTGTCATCGAGCCATCGACGATTGTTTGAATCTGCCGTTTTGGTTGATACTATTTTGCTTTGTAAAAATGCGCTTATCAGAAATGATTACCTACATTTATTTCGATTGAATTTTGTGTTTCACACTATAGGGCTTGTCAAAGCAAAGCGTAAAGACGCATAGTCAAAGTAGATTTTCCAGAAGTGAGATCGTTAACAAGATGCCGAGTCATCAACTTAGCTTATTCACAAACCGTATTGTTATCACCAATTATGTAACCTTGATAATGACGCAAGAGCATAACCTACTCGTTAGAAAGAAAAAAAAACGTACTTAAATAATTACAAAATTTAGCAAAATTAGTGCAGGTCTTCAGATCCATTTTATCAAAAGTTTGTTGTGTGAATGTTTGCATGTACTGCATGTCATTGGTTTCTATCATAATTATGTTGTGGCCAGGTCACATGCAACAAAATTTGGACAATTTTTCTTTTGAAAAACATTTCTAAAAAAGTCAGTTGTACCAACATAAAAAAGAATCAACTCTTTTAAATTAGTTTTGTGCGAACTGTGGCACTTAACACACGAAAATCCGATGACTTCCGAGAGCTTCACGAAAACGAACCAGAAATGGCTGCACTTAGAGTGGAAACAAATTACAGCCATTTGTGACATCATATTTGGCGAGCTTATCTTCATTGAGTTTGTTTCAAAGATTTTCTGGCATTTATTGTCTAGTCAATGGACAAAATAGGTCAAAACCTTGAGTTCTGACTTGGAAATGTCCAAATACAGCCATCTAAGTTCGAACCATTGGAATCAGGTAACGATTCAGTCGATATAAACTTGAGTGGGTCAGACTCGTTGAGTGAATAAGTTGGCATCACGATATCAACAACCAAAGAATCAACCCCATGGATTGGTGAGCCTTTCTGAATACATTGAAAACTGCTGTTCAAAGTTCAGTTATAAACTAGATGCCTACAGGCGTTTACTCGGGCTACTCTTAATGATATAGCATAGCAATTTGTGTAAAAAGTACTACTGAAACAGGTAGCCGAGTTACAAACAGGTAGAATATTCATTATTGACACCTGATGATTAGCAGAATTGATTCCTTGTTTGTTATTGTAAATCAAATGGCATAAACTCGGTGCCGTTACTGTTTTGCTAGGGTCAATGTACACTGGAGTAGGACCAGGGTTTTTCTGTATATCTGAAATCAGTTGCAATTTACAGTAGTTTGATACTTGTGTCTGACGCTTATAAAGACAAATCGGTTTATTACAAGAAAACATGTGATAAATACTTCAGTTTAATTATCCTTTGATATATCCTCACAGAACAGTTCAACAAATACCTCTTCTCGTGTTGTGCAACTTTATTTAATCTTACCCTCTTTGTATGAAGCTTACAAACATTCTTTGTAACTCTTCTAACCTTCACATAAAGACGTAGCCAAGAGGACTTCGGTATGTTTAGACAAATACGCTCATAAACAAATTCCTTTAGTTTCCTTCCCCTCTTCTCAGACGTTTCAGAGTAGCTTCTGGTATTTTACTGGTTTCTTGATCACGTCCTAATACACGGTTGTGTTTACATGTGCAGGTACGCGGTTTCACTTGATATTTCTCGATAGAAGGTTCACTCATAAAGGATTGCTCGCAAACTGATCTCTCGTAAAGTTCGCGGATCGACCCATTCCCAAAATTCTCTAATAGTTTTAGTGTGGGTCTACCGTGAACGGTGTGTGACTTTGTATGTATATTGAGCATAATAGCCATCGAATTTCTTTCACTTACATCAAGCGAGGAATATTTCCACAAAGGCGGCCATTGCTTAAACTATGCGTTTTAGTCGTGCGTCGCCTCGTTTTCGTGTATGTATTGATCACATGCATTACGTCAGCATACATAATTGTGACACGACTATACATAGATAGATAGAAAACTAAACTCGGCCTACCTTTCAGGTAGCGCGAGTAATTAGTGAATAAAATTCATCTTCGAATCTTTGCCTTGTTTACTTTGCAAAAGGTTATGTTTGACTTGTTGCAACCGCTCTAACGAACAGTGCTGTTGGATTATATAGGTAAATTATTTGCATTCTTCTTTTATTCATGCTATTCCTTGAATTTATAACCTATTTAGCTTCTATAACCTGCCCATTCAAAATGTATCATTTTTGACAGAACCATACATGCTCTGTTTTCCAGCTTTTTATTCAACGTTTAGTTGCCAGATTGCAAAATCAAATAGGGCCTTGTTCAAAAGTGTTTAAAATCATTTCTAGGAATTTTATCCAAAAAAGGACTGAAGACATTAATATTCAAAAGGAAAAACAAAACAATCTTACCTCTAGGTTTAAAACAAACACAATATATAAGATTTTGTGGCCACTATCGAAGGAATCAAGAGACACAATCCATAGGCATACATGATGTGCTCAAGGTTTGCAAAGCATTATATACGGGTTATTGACCAAGCGTGAGGTCAAGATGGCTGGATATTGGCCAAGTTCTTTTTTTGCGTGTTTATGGACCGAAGTCGAGGTCCATAAACACGCAAAAAAAGAACGAGGCCAATATCCAGCAATTTTGACTGAACAAGCTTGGTCAATAAAAGATTTATTATACGGGATGAAACACCATAACATGATAAATGTTCCTTGTGGAATATAACCCGTATCCCTAGCGGGCAAGATAGCTCCATCTTGCCTGCTCGGGTAGCCAATCACAGCGCGAGATACTGCAAGGTACTGTGAAAAGTAAAAAAGACGCCGATGTAAATGACACATTGGCTCCTGAATGGTTTTCTTTTTCACGAAATGTTTAATTTGCTCTTTTGATCAAGCAACACATTTCAGGCCGAGATGCTGAATTAATATTCATCGCAATATAAGCTAACAAAATTTTGGTTTCTCATTTTACTGAGGAAAATTCATATTTTGGCGAAAAAAACGGTACCCCACGTTTTCCACCAGACCCCGCATTTTCCACACCCATGGACCCCGTACCCCGGGACCCCGTACCCCGTACCCGGGACCCGTACCCCGGGACCCTGTACCCCGGCCCCGCATTTTCTACCTAGCCCAAGGCCAATGTTCTGGAGAGTCATTTCAGTCATTTCAGACCAGTTGGAAACAGGGAAGGCCATGGTTAGTGTTGGAAGATAACTTAATGTTTTGCAAAGTGTGCAAAGAGACAACAGCTGCAGACGTGACAGTTGGTCACAAGAATAGTTTTGTTTCCAGAAATGCCCTGTTAAGCTTCATGAGGATTCTCGTAATCATAAATCCACGAAAACAATTTTACTTGCTGTGAAAAATCCACATGAAACCCCAGTGACCAAATTCTTGTTTACCCTCAACAGTGACACTATGGACAAATTGACGAAACTTTTTAAAACATGTCATGCATTAGCAAAACATAATCGACCATTCTCTGACTATCAATGGTAATGTAACTAACATTAAGCTGAAAAGACCCCTGGGTAAATCGAAGTTATCTTGTTTGTTTGTGACAAAATAGATCATTTTTTGCTTGGATCCTTTAAGATTTAAGACCAGTTCATTGCCCTTCATCGCAGATTAAAGAATCCGTAATTCTGCCAGCTATGTAATTGATTGTTCTTTGGATCATTTTGGATGAATTTGGAGTCTATTTATCGAGCGAAAGGTCGCCGGTAACAGCACAGGCGGCCCAGACATTGAATACGATTGTAACAATATTTTAGCCGTTTACAAGACAACGTATGAAAATGCTTCAAAAATTACTCTTAATTACGGAAGCCTGTAAGGGACATTCGGATGCTTTTTTTTGTTCGGAGGCTTTTTAAAAATTGTTTTCAGCAGAGGCTGATTTTCTATGCAGTAAAAAATATTAACAAAATCGTGATGGAAAACTGGAGTTCCATAGAAAATCAGCCTCTGCTGAAAACAATTTTTAAAAAGCCTCCGATCATATCTTACAAAAGAGGTAAATCCCTAAAAGACATGCTTGTGAGAGCAAAACTATAATACAAAGGCTTTGATTATACGATGCAACCACAAAAACCACATTGGGAGTCTGTGCAGGCCTGTCTTTGTTTTTTCCTATCGCATTTTTTATCTCGCATTTTTTATCTTGCATTTTTTATCTCGCATTTTTATCTCGCATTTTTTATCTCGCATTTTTTTATCTCGCATCTCGCATTTTTTATCTCGCATTTTTATCTCGCATTTTTTATCTCGCATTTTTTATCTCGCATTTTTTTATCTCGCATCTCGCATTTTTTATCTCGCATTTTCCTCCAGAAAATTTTTTTCTTATCCTACTAAGTCGCATCTCGAATGTCCCTTACAGGCTTCCGTACTTAATGCTATCTGTAGAAAATAATTTGAATAAAATGGCTTACATTATGTTTGCATTGCGTTATTTTGATGTCTCTGGATTCCTGGAGGTGGTTTAGAGCCACTTTGGTGAGTTTTACTATCTGGCAGTTGGCTTACCCTAAAGACATGTAAAGAGAAACGATTTCTCTCACACTTGCATTAGTCTCCTTCAGGAGTCTGACTCCACTTTCCAGGCTGCAGTACCCCCACCCCTCTTTTTTCACATGGGAGTCCCCTCCACATGCAAACCAACATATGTTTATATTTTGTTCAACTAATAACAATGTTAGAGTAAAAAAAAGATGATTTATTTAGGCTTATTTCATAAAAGAATGCAGTCGCAAATCACGATATTATTGAATCGTGCAACCGCGAAATGACAAAAATGACACTTTTCTATTTCCTCTTTTTATTTCAATTAGACTGAGTTTAGAAAATGAGATTGTGAATATGAATAGTATAACTTGATATAATAAAACATAGCAATAGTTTTACATACAATGTCTTTACACTGGGCTTTACCTTGCTTTATATGAAGTGTTATTAGGGTCAAAATTAGAAAACAAATTATGTTATGGTGTTTGATATTTCATTCAGCCTAACTGCAGAATTATGTTCGAGCATTGCATGGAAATATGTTCAGCTCTTTTAACTTCAATTTAATAAAAAATGTAATAAACTGCATGCGGCTCTTTTAGAATTGTGTTGGGAATATTTCACTTATAGCTAGGCTGGCAGTTTTCTTGAGTTGAATATTATTCGGCTCCTCTAAATTATGTTCGGAGAGCGACTTCTCGAATTATGTTTGGCAAGTAGACTGGTAGCCATGTAGCAGTACTTTCGCTTCTTGAATAAGGTCCACAAGTTTCCCTAGAAGGGATGTTGTCACAATAACGTACATTGCGTAACCAGTCAAGGCAGAATTGTATTACATCATTCTGAGCAGTTCTCTGTTGACAGAAACCTATGAGATCAGTTACATGTCTGCTTAGTCCAGAAATTGACTCACCCGCCACGTTTGACACAACAGTACACGCAACACTGTTAATAATTAGAATAATTAACAATCAAGGGCTACAGGTCAATAGCCCATGAGGCTTTGCCTCATGGGCTATCACCCAACTGGTTGGGCAGAAAAAGCAATTATAATAAAGTTAGCAAATGCAAGTTAAAGAAAGATTTTTTTCGGAATAAAATGAAAGACTTTCACTACCCGATGACTATTGCTAATAGTCCTCTAGTAGCATAGCCAATCAAAATGCAGGATTTGCATTAGTCCACTAGTTGGGTGATGCTAAATTATAGAGAGTGTGGGAAATGTTTCTCGCCCCGGGTCTCCTTGTAAGTATCTTGTCACGAGGCTACCACTCTTTACTTGCCGAGAACATAATTCCAGAAGCCACATTCCGAACATAATTCAGAGGAGCCGAATAAAATTCAACTCAAGAAAACTGCCAGCCTAGCTATATTCTCAACACAATTCTAAAAGAGCCGCACGTAGTTTATTAAATTTTTTAATTGAAGTTAAAAGAGCCGAACATAATTCTATGCAACGCTTGAACATAATTCTGAAGTTAGGCCGAATGAAATATCAAACACCATAACATATTACCAGGCCACACAAAACAGTCTATTAAAATCTCCTCTAATATCAATGTTTTCCTCCTTTTATCAAAATGATCTATTCTGTGCATCTCTTCTCATCCTTTAAATTGATGTAACAGATTTGGATTGATTGATTTGGATTGATCGCAATTAAACTGTACAACAATGCTCTGTTGCTCTAAACAGGAAGTTTGCCAAATATGACATCACAAAATCCAGTTCCAGCAATTTTCCAAAGTTTGCAGGAACCATCCCGTTACTTTATAAAACGATGAAAAATACCTGTTTTCAAGGTTGAATATCTCAGCAATGTTTTCACTAAACAATGTAAAACTTTGGATTATGATTATTGGGATTAGAATCTTTTATTTTAACTTAAAATCAAACTAGGCCCAATCTATTCGTGTCCAATGGATCCAATGGACTCCATCAGAACGACTTTCGACCCCCTTGTAAAACATCAGCGGGAATTTTTCTAAGTCTCTCACGAATAGATAATATAATTTTCCAGTGGAATCTATTCATGTCCAATGGATCCAATGGACTCCATCAGAACGACTTTCAACCCCCTCGTACAACATGAGTGGGTATTTTTCTAAGTCTCTCACGAATAGAAAATATACTTTTCCAGTGGAATCTATTTGTGTCCAATGGATGACCTACTCTTAAAAGGACTTTTCACCACTAGACTCCAGTGTTCCAATGGAAAGCACATGGATGAGACTGGAGTCTATTTGACAGTATTGGACAACCCTCTGTCCAACACCAGTGTGGACTTCAATAGGATGTCACCATCACCAACACCAAAGGTAAAGTTGTCATAGAAGCTTTTGAGCCAAAAAGTCAGTGTCCGGCAAGTAATACTGACAGATTCATTGGCAGGCATCTGTCACTATACACAAGGTGATGGGCTGCAGCATGAGGATAAGTTTTACCATCTTGAGGTACTATAACTTCGTGTGAATCTCTAGTAAGATATTCCCTTGTTTTTCACCATGAAAGCAGCTTGTACTTTTAACAAAGTTGCACTAAATACAAGACAAACCAGGCAGGCAAGACAAACCAGTTTCTATCAGAGACATTGCTGCGATGTGTCAAAAATCCCTGATTGAGTGGTAAAGCATTAAGAACATCGACATTCGCACCATTTGAATTTCTTTTGCCATTGGACCCGCTCTGTGAAGCTGATAAATCAGAATTTCCTCAAAACGCAAGACTAGTCTTTTGCAATCATTGCATTGCCTCAAATTTATCACAAGCAATAAGCAAAATTAAATACTGTTAATGAGATTAATTTATTTAAAAAATTCAACTTTCTTGGTCTCAAAACAATTGTTTTCAGGGCACAGCAGCAAGCAAAATATAGCTCACTGTGTCTGTATCACAGCTAGAAAATCAAATGCACTTGAGAATCGCCAACCACAAATTTCCACCATCACTAAGACTCAGGTCAAACATTGAACTTCATATGAGATTAACTAAATTTAAACTTGAGTCTATCCAAATGGGAAAGATCCACTGCTGGGTCAGACGTCAAACTTCATTCAAATTGTCTGTCTGCTTCAGCTATTGCCTTGTATGCCACTTTTTTTGTTCCTACCATATTGTGACGCAATAGATGATCTAGTACATCGTACTGAATAGAAGACGTCAAAATGTGGTTACCGTAATAACATCAGTTACACACTGGGCTATTGCAATTTGTGCCACTTTTTTGTTCTTACCGTATTTTAACTCAGGTCTCCTCACCCTGTCTTACTGTAGCTAATAGAATTAATTTATACTTTATGTGAGGCATTAAATTATGGCGACAATCGTGATGATGATGGTGGTGGTAATGGTGGTGATCTTTGAACTTACACAAGCTCCAATGCTATTCCCCCATTGCCAACAATAACCACTCTGCGAGCTTTTGAAATCCTACTTTTCAATTGCTGCACACTCTCCGTGTCACGTATGCCAATGACATGAGGATGTTCAGCAATAACATTTGGTCTTCCTCCTGTGCAGATACACAGTTTCTTGTAAAAATATTTGTCGCCCGTCAGAGTAACAACACTATGTTCTGAACAAACAAACAAACACAATCAAAAAACATTACACACAAAAAAACACTTTAGAGTTTGCAAAACCACAGGCGGCCCAGACGTTGAATACAATTATTTAGCCATTTATAAGACATTAGTCTAATTTCCAGAGGTGAATATAAGAATGGAACATTTTGATTGGTGGAAATACTCTGGTTTATGACCCTATATTCACTTCGATGGGAGGTGAATATAGCATTTTTCAGGGCTCAGTTACTCAGCCACGCCACCTTTGCCATCCAGGCAAGTAAACATGGCAGCATTTTCTGAATGAAATTTTCGTTCATTCTAAAGAAATCACTCCAAATCCGGAGTATTCAGCGCAGGACTTTTGGACTGAAAATATTTTCAAGAGATGATTCTCAAGGCATTAGAACTGATGGTAAACACGGTGGTTTTGTAGATCGCACGCGGCCATGAGAAACTTAATCCGATCAATTGATCCAAAATTATTCAGCTCTCTTCAGACCAGAGCTGCTCGACTCATTTCAAGTGGATTCACACAATTGTTCAGAAGTCACCACTGACTAATCAAAGTACTAGATATCTGTCTTTTTCTTAGTGTTTGTTTTGTTCCGTTTTATTGCTTAATTAACGTGTAAAATTCTGATTTACAATGAGTTAACCTTGTTTACACGTATGCAAGCGAGCACTGCAGGTGTTTCTTGTTTCCGTCTCTTAGTTCATTTTTTAGTTCTTGATATTCACCTCTGAAAATTAGACTAAAACAATTACTCGCCTCAGGCTCAGTGAATCTCGGCGAATATTCCTCTAGACCACATCTCAGGGAATATTCACCGAGATTCACTGAGCCTTCGGCGAATAATTGTTAAATGTATGAGAATGCTTTGAAAATTACTCTAAATGCTATGTGTAGAAAAAAAAATCGAATAAAATGGCTCACCTTATGTTTGCATTGCCTCCAGCCTTACATTTCACTTTACATGTCTTTAGGGGAAGCCAACCGCCAGAAAGTAAAACTTGCCAAAATGGCTCTAAACCACCTCCAGGAACCCAGAGACATCAAAATAAGGCAATGCAAACATAAGGTGAGCCATTTTATTCAATTTTTTTTTCTACGCATTAGAGTAATTTTCGAAGCATTCTCATACATTGTCTCATAAACGGCTAAATAATCGTATTCAACATCTGGGCCGCCTGTGGCAAAACATGCTTTTGATGTACAATAATACAATTAGACACAAGCTTTTCTAGAAAAACATTTAATGACACACAATCTTTGTAATCCCCAGGGTGCAGGCAATAAACCAAGTCAACCCATGTTACCGACACAACACGACAGTTTGGGCAAAATGAGTTTATTGAACCGTGCTACAATGCTGAACCGATTACTGGACAATAAACCAAGAATGCAACTAAGATAAGAAAAACACTAAAACAGCAAAAATAATCTTAAATGTATTAAAGCGGGAGTAAGTGGATAAGGGTTTATGTCTCCTCTCCAGATCTTACAAAAGATGAGACACTAAAATCCACACTAGTTACTAGTTCACTAGTTACCAGTAATTAACCATCATTTATCAATGATTTCTCAATCAACCCACATTAATGATACAACACAACAGTTTAAGCAAAATGAGTTTTTTGACAGAACTACAGTGCTGAACCAATTATTGGACAAATAACCAAGAATGCCAAAATGCCCAAACTGGAGGAAAAAGAAGAGTGGGTTGAGTGAGAAGAATACTAAGATATAGTAACATGTAAGTTAAAAATTCACAGAGCTGATAAGAATTACGCTAGAAACGTATACTGTAGCTTGTCTGCCATAGCGTGACAAGCATGCCGTTTCTGCTGCTGAGATAATTCTAAATAAACAAGTTAAGCATCACTTTGCCGATCTCCCTGCAGTATGAAAATTTCTGAGGGAATATGACAATCAAATGTAAAAGTATCCCCACCCGTTTAAAAATTGTGTGGGGAAAAACGAGAAGGACCTAAGTTAAGTCAAGATGCTACCCATGAAAGAAACCCAGAAAATTGCTTGTAAGTAATCGGCTTTAAACCTGACCTCAATAAAACAGTAAAATGGTGATGTAGCACGGAAATTGGGGAGAGACATGCATCCTGATGTCTGGAATCCAGAATGTGCAAAATAGTGTAGGTCACATGAAATGTAAATGAGAGGCCTCGTGCAAAACATTCTGGTGACATTTTTTTGAGAGTCTGTTGTCATTGTTTTTTTTTTGGACAATGTCGACAAAGAGATCAATAAATCCTGGAAGTGACTGACCTGAGTGATTATGTATTTGGTGTACCGGGTAAAAAAGTGTTCCCCACACCAAAGTTGGTGACCCTGCCAGGACATTAACTGCACAGAATTGGAACAAAACTGATAAATCAACTATTGGGCAACTGAGTGGACAATATAAACATGGTGGACGTTGCTGAATAGCACTACGTGAAGGACCTAAATAAAGCAACCTACTACATCAACAAGATCAAGGAAACAGTTGATATGCGTGTTAAAGAGGATTTGTTATCAGCTTACAAGAAGATATGTGACAAGCAAGACCTTGGAGGCCTCGGCAAATCTTGTCAAGGATGCCATGTTGGAGGCAGAAAAATCATTTGAGGAGGTAAAAGGCTGGTCACATGCTCGCAAGGATGATTTTGTACCTATTCACAAGTTGAGAAGCAGACTGAAGGACGCACTAAGCAAACTGGAGAGACAGGAGTTGCACAAGCGGGAGGAGGATTGGTTCAAGAAGAAGCTTGAACTCGAAATGGAATTAGAAAAGAAGAAGGCCGAGCAAGAAATGGCCAAACCTCAATCAGTGAAGTTGCAGAAGTACACAATAACACCATTCCAGGGGGACTGTAAAGACTGGCTTTGACTCTGGAACCAGTTTGTTGTGGAAGTGGACAGCTCGAAGATTTCCGAGATAAGTAAATTCAATTATTTGCTAGAATTAGTTGAAGGGGAACCGAAAGAGCACATTCTAAGGCTGCCACACACCCCTGAAGGCTATAATGAAGCAAAGAAGATTCTTGAAATGACTTTCAGAAAGGACGTCAAGGTCCACAAGGCCTTAATTAAGGATTTAGAAGCCTTGCCAAACAAAACCAGTGTAAACAAAATCAAAGAGGTACATGTACACAAGTTTTACACACAATTGTCTAAGACAGTCCGAACCTTAGCTACGATGAAGAAACTAGAGCGTGCCCAGAGTTATGTGTACAGTATAATGGACAAATTGGGTCCTGTGAGTGAGGCCAAGTATGGCCAAGTATGGCCCAAAAAGATGATGACTGGGAAAAATGGGGACTTGAAGAGCTAGTTGATAATTTAAGAAGTACACAGACCAAAACCCTCTACCCTTGGTGGAACCCAGTCCACCAAGGTCAAGTGATACTGTACCTGGGAACAGAGACACTCATCCAAAAAGGGAAGACAAATTGACAAAACACAACAAAGAAATATAGAGTGAGTTACCTGTGTTGTTTGGCCTTCTTCTTCATTCAAAATGTCAGAAAGCGACTCTAATTCCGAAAGAAGCTATGATTCTGATATATTCAGAGTACAATTTATCCCTGGTTACGTCAACATTGGCGATATTGAAGTCGAAGACAATGGAAATTTAGGCGATATAACAATGGGGCGACAGGGCCGCACTATCACGTGAAATAGCAGGTTAAAGCTTTCCTCAAATGAGTATACATTCTTTAGGTATCTGCCCCTTTTGTACGAAAAAATAGGGGGATATTTGAATATTCTTTTAAAGTGCCTATAACCCTTACACAGTTTTAATAAATTTCGAAAATTTTGGTATTTCAAAGCACTTTTCCGAAGAAATAAAAGTTATTCTGCGTTCCGACATCTCTTAAACGGAGGACGAAATCGG
>OMLO01001928.1_pt1 | contig 16389 bp, 11 predicted proteins | sample 1674811 | NCBI WGS metagenome assembly OMLO01 (sample SAMN06265003, study PRJEB25207) | coral metagenome | isolation source: Coral host | place: Mexico:La Bocana,Puerto Morelos, Mexico | collected 2008-11-13 | reverse complement strand
ATAACAAAGAAAGAATGAGAAATTAGTATTAATTGACAGAATAAAAGTATTCAATATTAATAAAAATTACATATCAATAAAATAATAGCCTGGTTTACTTTTATCTGCTCAATTGAAAAATCTCACATTTTCTCTCAAGAGTCATTAGCTGGAGGGGGTGTGTGAATACAAATGTAAGTAGAGATCTATTCATAAAATAATATGAACACGTACCAGTCTTTTGGCAATTGACAGCTCTTCTCCCATCTTGCTTAGTTCATGTTGCATTTTTTCTGTGTCTTGCTTTATCTGATCTATCCTTTGTTTCTGTAGAGTTAGACATTCAACTGATTAGAATTTAGATTCATAAATTCAAACAGTCTTGTGATTGAAACACAAAAGTCAGTATGTAACTCATGCAAATTCACCTTCTCATTTTCACTGAACTGAGATGAGTTTTTTACTTTCTGTGTCTCCATTTGATCTGTAAAAGAGGTTGAACTAAGCTGTATTTTACTGTTTACACTGTTATATGTCTCACTCAGTGGCTTATTCTTACATAAAGATTTATATTATAAGAACCAACTGTTAAGTCTATGCTAAGCATTGAAAATGTTTGCCTTTTACTTTGCAGCATATACTACATGTATGTACCTATAATCCATTAACTCTGTCTTTGACAAACAAGCAGCATAAACTGGCCTTTTCTTTGTTGTTGTTTTTGTTTAATTAAAGTTTATATTCATGTAAATTCTTCATCTTCAAAACATTATCAATGATTTGCTCAATAAAAGAGGATGTGTGTTCTTTTCATGAGCACATCTTCCATAGAGATACCAACTACAATTCTCCACAACACTTTGTACCCACATTTATCTATTTTCCCGCTCACTTCCTGGAACTTGATAACATATTGTTCTTTAAGCTGTTCTATCTCCTTGAGGAGAGCATCATTTTTCTGAAAAATCAAGCAGTCATGTACAGTTTTTCATTTATTTTTTGGATATTGCACATCGCAAGCCTTCTTGACAAGTGTTTGAGACCTTTGCACTATAGGTTAAGTCTTCATTCTAATCTAGTCAGCCTAGCAGGCTGATGCTTACATATTTTTCCTGTTTCCATAGCATGAAATGATGGTGCTAGTTTATTATAGTGTTACCTCCACATAAAGCAGTTTAATTTTGAATTGATTTGTCAAAATTGTCACAAAAATTGATATCTTGTCATGATTTTGGCTGGGTTCTCTGCTACATGTAAAAGTTATTTCTAATTATTCTCAAAAACAGAATATGGAATATAATGTGGAATAGAAAATTCAAAAACAATGGACAGCAGACTGCTGAGGGAAAATCTTGTCAAAATGGTGAGAAGTGAAATGCCCAATTATAACTGTTGAAGACCAACCAATTACAGTCAAGAATCATGCTTTAAAGGTGAAGCATAACCATGCAGTTGACTTTGTTGCTTGATCAAGACTAGCAGCATTCTATCAAATTGTCTCAGCTCATCACAAATGATCACATCATGAGTCAAACTAGTAAGTCTAGTCTGTACCTGGCTCTCCTTGACAAGCATTTCAAGTTGTTGTTTCAAAACAGCATACTGATCAGGAGGAGAATTTTCTTCTGTGTCCATGTCTTCCATTTCCACAGTTGACAATGTTTCTAGTGAAATCTTAAGGTGCAAAAAAGAAGGAAAAAATTTTCCATTTAAAATCAATGAAAATGAACTGCTGCCATGTCTTTTAATGACAGTTACATTTCAGACAGAAAGATAATATGTGATTGCATCATTGTAACAAATGTATCAGGGGAGGTCTTTTCTTTAATCCATTTAAATGAATTCTGAGACAATAAATTAATTGTCACAAGTACTATATTACAAGTATGTAATTCTATGCACGTGACTGCCATAATTTTTCTATCAGGGCCACAACCAGAACTTGTTTAGATGTCAGGGTAACTTGAAGATGTACATGTGTACGAAACATACTAACCTCAGGAACAACCGATGGTAGCAGGCAATGAATTTGTAACACTTTTTTACTTTTGTAAAAAATCTAAAATTGTTTTACAAGCATGGCCTTACACTAACTCTAGTCAGAATATCTACTTACAGATGTTGCATTTCGAACTAATTCTCTCAGCTTGGACACAACTCCATGAAAATACTCTGCAAGTTTGACTGGATCACTGCCATACTTCTTCTAAAAATCCATGATTAGAATGTTGATGAATACAAAAATTAATGCTTGCTTGATTTTCTAATAAGTCACATTCATTTAGTTTTTTGTAAATTGTACTGAAAAAATAATACAGTGTAAGAATTATGAGGCCATTTTTGTACGTAATCACATGATTTTGAGTGCAATTTTGAATAAATAAAATGTAAATGTAAATTTTTCAAAAGCTAAGAAAATTGAATGAGCCTGAGGGAGAGTGCAATATGAAGTTTCTAAAAAATTTTGCTATAAATTTTAAATTGCATGACAATAATTATATGATTACCTTTTCAAAAGCTATACTTAAATGATAGACCACTTGCAGCCTTTGGCTATACAAATTAATAACTGATAACATACACAGCATGGATGGTCTTAAAAATCTGTACTTATACTACCCTGGTGTTACAATTGAACTGCACTGCTTTTAGCCAAACAGAATCCAGCATCCTTAGATATTCAAGTGTAATATAAAGTCAATTAGAATAATATTACCATTTAGAAGAGTTGACAAATGAATGAATTCAGGAGCTGACAAACAAAAGGGAAGGGTATACAACAAGAGAACTAGAAAATTATAGTCTGCAATGAGAAAAGTAAACAAATAACTGCTTCTAATCACCTCTAACTCTTGAATCACGTCTTGCACTTTTTTTACTAACAACACGTTATGGAAATCATTCAGGGAAATTGAGGCCAAGCCTTCCAGCTGCAAAAATAGGCAATGAACTTAGTATGTAGTTAAATTATTGCACAAAATGTACAGATCTGTTAAGATATCAATTTTCTGTAACTATATTTTTTGCTGTCATGAATTATAGATACATTGTAGTTGCAAAAGAATTGCAATTGAAAATAAATACACTATTTAATATTAAGTAACTGTATTACAGATAAACGACCAGGTAATATATGTGTACAAAAAGGTAACTAAACAAATACTAAAAAATAACTATGTAGAAAAGTTTTAAATCAAATCAATAATGCAAATCAGATCAGAATAAGATTTGCATTTCATGCCCAAAACTTAGCAAGACCAAAGAAACAGGGATGTCAATAATTCTGGTCAGTTGCCATGTTAATACCCTCAGCTGAAAAAGAACTTAAATCCAGCTGAAATTTAACGTAAAAACAAGTACATAGAGTCATGTACCAGGTGAATTTTTGTACTAACTGAAAAACCAACTGGGATTGTTAATGAGCTGGCTTAGTGCTTTCTTAGCTAGTGCATCACTACTCTGACTGACTGAACTGTCATAAAGAAATTCAGAAGTTGCGCCGCTGCAACCATTGAAAATGATTCATATTTATTTGAATTTCTTTTTTTTGTACACCATGGGGTTCACTACATTTTGCTATTTTTGCAAAAGCATTCAATTCAGAAAGCCAAAATGAAGTAAAAAAAGGGAAAAGATCATTATTTAAAAAAAACCTTCTTTAATGTCAAACAAACAGTGCGCCTTGGATATACTGTATGTCTTGGAAATGAAGCTTTTGGTGAAAGCCAAACCAATGAGAGCGAGAGCTGTATCTGCAGGTGCATTATCAACCAGTACTCACTTTTTTTTTATGCTCACTTAGTTGAGCTATTGTAGCATCCATTAGCTGCTTTGCTTTGATTACATTTGTTCCTTGAAGATTAGGGTTTATTGCCTCCTCCCTGCAATATAACAAACACAAAATTAAACTGAACATAATCTATTTATGGTAGTAGAATATTGTAATGTCAGTCCTATAACATAAGCAATCAATACTTTTGCGTTTTGAACAGGCTGCAGGGTCTGAAATTGCGCTTTCCTGGTCGCCAATGCAACTAAAAATTTTGCACTGGCGACCAGAATTTCACAGCTGGTCGCTAGCGGGCGATTAACTACGCTGTTTCACGCCACGATAATTACACAAACAATAGCTTTGATTTTCAGCCAAATGGATCAAAATAAAAAATTCAAAGCCGCCCGCCAAGTGGTCACTTCCTTTTTACCTTTCCGTTGCTTTGGAAGTATAAACCGATTTCCTTTTATTATAAATCTACCACTATGTTTTAGAGCTACAAACAGTGCAAAGCTTCGCTGCCATGTTTTTTCAGTGGTTTCCCATAGCACAAGTATTGCTGGTGCAAGAGGCCCCACGCGTTCTTTCGCCATGAGTATTTATTCAGGCAATGTGGTGTCCAAAGATGTTCTGAAATCTTTCTGTAATTTATTACAAGGTGGAGACAGAACTTCCACAAAGTAATTAGATGAAGATTTAGATATTCTCTGAGCATCAAAAGGTGGCAATGTAGATCTATCAAAGTGGTCAACCAATAATTTTGGCTTGTGTTACGCTGCAAAGGACACTTTTTGGCGACCACATTTTTCCATTTAGCGACTGAAAAAAAAATCAGTCGCCAGTTGGACCTGGGCTGTCAGTTTCTACAAAATTAAAAATGCCACATATTCAGCATTAACAAGACCTACTGTGAGTACAGGACTAAAATAATCTCCCTACAATAAGACATGTTATTAAACTGTAAAGGCATCCTGGTCAGCCATGTATGTCCTTAAATTTATCCTGTCACCCATTTCCACTAAACATGTAGCATTACCAAAAACCTTCAATCAAGGACTTCACCAGGTCTCTTGGGCAAATACAAAGGAAAGCCCATAAAATACATTTTCAGACACATTTTAGCTGACTTTGACATTCTTGTTGAAACTGTTTGTGGATGTTTGATGCACTTTTGTGGCTGAATTTGTGCCACTCTGCTTTGAACAACTTTTTTCCCTTAGAAGGTAAAATTACTGATCTCCCAGATTTCTGTGCCCATTCAGGTGGATTAAGATCCAAACACCAAAGCTTCCTGGTACCCATACCAGTACATGCATTAAGAAATGCACTTGTCGTAAAAGCTAAAATATGACAGTTGAATTAATGGACATTCAAGTCACAAATGGACTGCAATAATACAACTATTTATCACAAATTTGCAAACTTCATAACTCATGGTATGTCAAGACATGCCATACCTGGAAAATTAAAACAACAGAAAAGAAGAGAGCTACTATGGTTACTTCCTTGTGTTAATTTGCTTTTTAAACAAAAAGGAAGAATATGAAAACGAAGGGCGAAACTTTTGCTGCCCATGAAAAATTTACAGACACAAAAATAGGGGAGGGAGGGGGTGGGGGAAAGCTGAGGATTACCTTTTCCTTAAAATAGCACAAATCACTGAGAGCAAACCTATAAACCTTGAACAACACCATTTCACAGTCAAATCGATCATTTACTTCTTATCTTACCAAGGCTGAAGTTCTAACCACTGCATTAAACAAATGGACGCCTCGAATTCAAATGATTCACCAAAAACGGCTTGTAGCTCCGTCAGAATTTTATTCTTGTGGTGTCCTTCCAGGTTCTGAAACGTATCCCAACACGACATGGCTGGATAAACGATCTGGAGGCAAAAATCTATTTCAAAAATACGCCTCTAAATTTTCAACCACCACTAATTCTATCTTCGAAGAAAGGTCTTTGACTTCACGGTAATGCCGCAATCTCTCATGGCACGAGAGGTAAACAGTTCTGATCGATTTCATCACGGGTTTCGGTTTATATCGCCAACGCACGAGCCTCTTTCCGAGAAATGTCAAACTTCCTTTTTTCGTGGGAAAAGTCCTCCGAGCATAGCCTTCGGATGGTCAGACAAGCATCGGACCAGTTCGGAACTAATCGCCACAAAAGGACTGAATCATTGCGTGACATCGGAAACTTGGAAAAACCGGAAATGAAATGAAGGTTGAGACAAAAACGCCATTACTGTTCGCTCGAATTTTGTTTCAAACAAGATTATTCCAACCAATTTCACTGAGTTCGACAAAATATACTTATGATTTTCCATTTTAGATACTTGCATTAAATTTATAGTCTGTTCACACGTTTGAAACCAGACGTTTCATATAATTTTTGATACTCATTTCTCAGAATCATGACTATCGGGGAAATCGCGGAAGAGTAAGTGATTTGCATTTCAACCTAGAAAGCTTCAGAAGATTCCATTATTTCAAGTACATTCTTAGAAGAAACGGAAGAATAGAACAATTTTTAAACCATCAAATAAACAAATTATAACAGTATCGTAGTTTTCTTCTGAGAATAATAATATTGGAATTCTGCCTATACTATAAATCGTGTACTGGAAGAATCATCAGCGTTGTCTTACACATGCATAAGTGTCTTTCATACCTTGTAGTAATTTTATAATATACACCGTATTTTCTAGCTTAACTCCAAGGAAAAAAATATTTCTATTATTATATTATATTATTCCTTTACACCCATCAAAAATGAGGCAATGTGTTAGTTGCTCATGAATTGAACTCTAATCAGAGCTCAGTGGAAACCCGGCCGTTTCTTCGAAGTATCGTTGTTGTCTTCCCATTTTTCTATGAAATAAAAAATTGCTCTTAGTTGGGTATGTAGTCAGTGAGCCAAATATGCTATGCATGATACAGCAAGCAATGTTATGACGGAAGCTAGCCTTGCTTCCGAGTGTCATTGAACAAGACCTTCGCTGGGTCGAATCGTTACGTCGATCGCCGGAACGCGCCAACAGTGACCATCACGCGCGGCGTTTTTGGCGCTGGTGGACAACTCCTTGAATGTAGACCCAAAACACAGCAACTCTTAAGACAGACAGATCCAATTAAACTTGAGGCGATGTTAAAGGTACTTATGTAAACTCAGAACACAGGTAAGAGATCACCAGCCATGTTCAACAATACAACTTAAGGAGTGACCGTGCTTTAGTTTGAGCTGCTACCACTGCATCCTTTTGTATACGGAGACAAATGATGTAGCTTTACTCGTTGTATAATGATTTTTCTCGTAATTTTCGTAATTCAATTAATTTCGATGTTTTATATCAGTTTTAGATACCTTGCTACGCCCTTCAGTTTAGCAAGAAGGTCCTTAGCTGTTAGAGCCGGCTCACACGAGCTAGCCAATGTTTGTCTCACATGTACGAAACTAGTAAGGATTTAAGTGTCACATGTGAACCTTCGTTTTCGTGTAAAGCCGAATTTTAAGTGTCTTTGGAAGGGGTTTGCACTGGGAGAAGACTTTTGCTGATGAGGACTGGCATTTAGAAACTGAAACAGCCGTATCATGGCCGATCGATCGAGACTGGAGGCGAAGATATTTGTGATGTCGCGACTGAGTCATGCTAGTCTTTATTTTTTTCCACCTGCTAAAGGATACTTAAAATAATGCATAGACGAAAATATACTTTTACCGGCCAACTTATCTTAACTTCGAAGACTGTGTAAATTTGTGACATAGCCGTGTAATCAGTGTATCACCCAATCAAGCATATACGACTTGTTTTGTTTGCTTTCAACTGCGAAACCAAGAGTTTGCCACATTACTGCCTGTTTAGTACCAAAGGAGCACACTCAGAAAAGTCCTCCTTCACTTGTAAAATTAATGCATAGTTTGGCTTCAGTGTTACCATTATTGGTATTCAAATTTGGAAGAAAGATTGAGATACAACTATGGCGTGCTTATGAACTACTTCAAATTAAAAGATTTAACAAGATCAGATCAAGTAATTCATCGAAAACAAAACCTAAACTTATCAAAACTTAACTGCAACAGAGTTAGACTACAATGTCACTGAAATAACCATTTCTTTCACTGATATCAATGCTGGTGCTCCATGTTTAACAGAACGAGGTTGTACAGTCTCTACGACAACTAAGTCGACCATTTTTATCTCTTTACCAAAGTGAAAGTAGCTTTCTGATTCGGTAATTTGTAACAAACCCTCATAACATATTTCTCTATCGTTCTAAATTCATCGAAGAATGTACCTGTTACCGTTTTCCACAGTATAATATCGAACATTTTCTATGTCAAAAGATAGCGAAACAATACTTTATAGTGACATTGTTAATAACTGCAACAGAGTTTAGTATTGTTTTTCTTCTAGGTTGTGTTTTTTAGAGCTTTCTTTTCTTATATTTCGTTTTATCTAAGTTATTTCCAGTTTTTTAAGCTTGATTTGAGCTCTCAAATGAATTTTTTCATCTCTGAAAATACGAAAACAGAACCTTAACAACAGCTTCTCGAGTGACTGGCGCACGCCATAAACAATCCAGCTGCTGGAGCTACCTCAATACAAATCTCTAATGGCTGATGGATCATTGAAGGATAGAAATCCACACATTCTAGCTTATACTGATTAGATGGTGAGATAGATTTTAATAGTAAACGTGTTAAAAGTCTATCGTAAACGAATTCACAGAAGGTTTAAATGCTCGCCTACATGCAAGAGGGTGTGAATTGTTTAGCGATATGACAAACACGTATTCGAAATAAAGTTTGCAGCTGTAAAAATACACTGAAAAATGCCTTATCCAAAATGCCTAACAGACTAACGCAATAAAATGAAAAGTATCCTTCATCCTATATTCTAAAAAGTAGGACTGAATCTTAATTCTCAATTTGCTGTGCATCAAGCTAGTTAAACGTTGGTGACTCTGCTGGTCCAAACGCCTCATTCACGAAGTTTATGGTTATGTTTTTCAGCCAAAAACGTACTCTGGCGCTGAAAAATTCATAAGCTAATAATTACAAATCTACAGAATAAAACGTATTTATGTGGAAGATTCACTGTACTGGCATGAGATAGATGTGCTTCTTAAAAGCCCAGACTAGTGCAATGAACGACGTGATGTTGATGAATAACAATTCATTTTAGGCCTTTTTGTTCAGTACACAGTGCTGCATGTATGCCTAAGACATTTATTTATGTCTTCAAATATAGGATAAGAAAGTCTTGAAACCGCCTGTGTCTATCGTTCTATGTTCCAAGAGTGATTAAGTAAGTAGATGAATCAACCTCTCATTTGTGAGTAAAGTTTCTTTGAAACCCAACAGTACTAGTTTTGATATACTCAGCCACAACTTAAAAACTCGCAGCAATATTATAGTGATCTCTTCATATATTAGCTATCATTTAACTGCAGAGTATATTTATATGAATTAAGGGTATTTAGTTTTACAAAAGATATGCGTATAAACTTTTTTTAGGCTGAGAAAAACTTTGCCATTCTGTTTTCATTGTAAACCATGTATGTTTGTCACATAATCATAATGAACCAAAGATGGCTGAACTGGATACCAAAAGTAGTCATGACAAATTATCACATTCTCAACTAAGAAATATACTTCTATGAAGACTCAGTTGAAGTTGATAACAGAGAAGGAACGTTGCTGAAATGAAATCTTCACTTCGTTTGACTGCTAGATACAAGGAAAGTAGAATATCCCTTTAAAGGCAACAGAGTTGTTTTGAAGTACCATGTAACTTTTCCAAGAAAGTTCAGCTGTGAACACATTTCTCAAACGCTGGTTGTTACATATTAATAATAGAATAGAACAGAAACTTTAATCCAAGAAGCCGCAGAAAGTTGACAAATATATAAACGAAGATTTAGGGAGGTTATTTTCAAAAGCAGTCATTATTTTGGATCACTTTTACTTTTGCATATAAGCATCACAGAATTATCTCTAAATAGTCTTGAGAAATTTTTTATTTAAAGCCAAGTTTACTTCGAACTACAGGAAAACCTTGGAAAATTGTTTGGTTGTCTTGACAAGTAAAGTTTAGATTGTTCCTTGGTTTACTGAGAAAGATGCTTAGCTTGCATGGAGGTTATCAGCTGAAGTAATTTCCCTCCTGTCACTTTATATAATTGGACGCTAGAACTAGCTTGTTAGATCATCTTTGCGATAGTCTCAGAAACAAGAAGAAGAGTTTAGATTTTTCTGATTTTCTTGCAGATGTCTGACTCCTTTACAAAGCCCCATTATACCTTGTCTGTTTGTAGTAAATGGTTAATTCCTTCTGATCTTTGTGTTACTTTGCAGTACTTTGTAAACTAAAGAAATGCATTATCTACTAAGTAAACGTTAGAAGCTAACCAATTCAGTCAAAGTAACAATTGTCTCCATAATTAATTAGGGCAGAATATAGTTCTGCATTATGAGATCAAAATATTACTAAGATTCTCACCTCCTAGACACTTCAAACAAAAGTCAGTGATGGCTGTTAAGTTGTTACTGAGTGGTTTAATTGATCATTAAATCTGGCATGTAATCATCATTTGCGTGCTATTTTCTTCGTACTTTAAATTTATTACATTATGTGGTGAGTACTAGTGAACATCATGGCATTTTCAGCCCAACATCATTAACGTCGTCAGCATCATTACTCTTGACCTCATTTATATTTCTAACTAGACTAGTGTATCAGCCGGTAAGATACTATCTCAGCACTGTACAGTGATATGTTTGTTTACTGCATGCGCATTGTATTTGATACCTGCAGTATGTGCTATTTCTACACTGAGACATGCAGGCTGCCTGTATCTAGTTTGGATGATCGCACATTCATCTGTTATTGTCAATTGTGTTCTCGTCAACATCATCATCATCATTATTATTTTCGTGGCCCTCGCTATAATAAAAATCATTCAAAAAACGTTGTTTTCCTTCAAACAGATATGACACGTATTACTGCCCTCTCAGTTCCAGACCTTTTCAAATCTTAAGTCACACAAATGTACATACTGGGCCATTATTCACCTCATTATTATTAAAAATCGTTTCTGTTGTATTATTTTAATATCGGAGTATCTATTGCCCCTATTGACACTAGGATCATTATTTATTTCAATTGTTATCACATCATCGTCATCATCACTGCCATCACATTCATCATGATAGAAAAACTAAATTTGAAAATCCAAACTATGTTTCGTTACAGTTCTTTCTTTAATGAACGGTTCTTTTAAGAAACTCCGTGGTTTTTCTTTTCCGTTTTTGTGTGAAACATTGCAGAGAGCGTTTGTATTTACCCTTTTCCATAGATTTTCCTGTCCAATCTAAGCCAGGTAGTTTATGTCAATGTAAAATTTAGCCAATTTATTTTAGCACCAAAGTTGCAGTAAATGGTAGCCTATATTTGACACAATATAGTAGCTAAAAAGGCTATTCATTTTGTGTCCATCGGTTCAATTCTGAGCCCGTGGGTCTCATTGTTTTTGCTTTTCTTAACTCATTAGAAACTCTTTAAAACCCCTTTTTGAGTCATAGATCTGAAGCAAAGGAAAAGCAAGCGTTAATGAAGTTTTTTAATGACAAGCCGCTTGAAAAGAGCTCCACTTTTACAATTTTTGAACCTTAAAGATTTTAGATCAAGTAGAAAATTTTATTATTTATTTTATTATTTGCTCCTTGAAACCAGGCTATGGTTGAATACTCTCATTTATGAAATCTTTTCTAGCGAATGTTATCGAGTTGAATGCTAAATAACAACGTTTTCGGCTCTGTAAAAAGAACGTAACAGCTAATACAAAAGACAATGTATCAGAGACATTCTTTGGGGGAAATTAGAATAGTTAAATCCCTATTACAATAACTCAGAATCATTCCATAAAAGAACCAAAATACTTTTATATTACCAGAGCAGATCGATAAAAGGTTAACGTTGTAGAAATACATGTATGAAAGTTTTCTCTTTTATCGTCATTGAGTTAAAAGAGTGAGCAGAATATTTGGTAGCCACTGCTTCGCTTCAACACTGCACAAATTCTCATCTTTTTCGTTAGAATATGAACAAGAGAAAGCAGAAAGAGTGCAGCGAGATTTTCTTTACATGAAATATTCAAATGATAGTGAGGTTGATTTTTGTATCTGAGAAACCCTAAGATCTAAGAACTAATGCAGGATAATAAACAAAAACGTTTGACAGTTTCAAAGATTTCAAAGCATTGGCACAAAAAATAAGAGTTTTTACTCTAATTATTAAAGCAATTAATTGAAGAATTGCAACTGAAGTTACCGAGTTTAAATGACAGCAAAACTATATCAAAAGTAACCTTCACAAAATTAGTATACACACTAGTATTAAAAGTTATTTTTATTGTTTTCTTTTAATCCAAAGGGTGTGTTCTGGTTATTTTCGCATCAGCTTTGAGATCAAAGAAATAACAATAAAGTAGAAAGATGTTGATTGCATATTGCATGCTTGTTTTAGTAGCAGAATGGATGCCCACCCACATGAGCCTGGTAATGAATTGGATAGACAAATCAGCAACAATCTACGAAATATACAAATCCGATTCAGTGGCGGCATTGCAATTGTCCTGGTATGTTCAAGTCATTGATTGATTCTGTGCAAAGTTGGGTACAGACAACGACCCTGTTTTTCCTATAAACGGCAAGTAACAACAATTTATCTTAAATAGTATCACCTCATGTTAGTGCATAAGCTAACATTTTAATCCATTTTAATAATGAAGAGAAATATTCTAACTTTCTTAACAATATTGAAAATCCTGATCATAGACTGAAAATTACCTCCAAATTTAAGATAAGAAAACGTCCTGGGAAATTTAACTCAGGTTCCTAACCTCCTGATAACTTCAGAGTTTGGGTCCACAACAGTCTTATCGTAGGTGAAATACACTTTTTTTACAATTTCATGGTATGCTGTATGATGATCTGAAAAATTCATTTAACGAAATAAAAATATTTCTAGATTTTAGTTATCTCATCTCTTTTTGTCAATTTTGTGTTTATGTTTAATTTTATTAATACACTAACATTTACATCAATTTCCAAAGTTTGCTTGTTGTCAATTGTGTATTGATAATACTCTACTATGAGAATGCTCAAATAAGTCGGAAGGAAAACACCATTTTTCATATTTACCAGTTAGCTTTCTTTAAATCATTTTCACTGTTTTAAAGAGAAATATCATACCCGAGCAGTGCAGGTTATTACATTCGCATACTGCCTCTCTCCACCCAGGTACTCACGCCGGGAGGTCCAGCATCTCATTCAGTTAGAAATACTCCTAGCTGCTTAATACTAGACGAACCAGTGTAACTCTGACGAGATGGGACACTTATGACCTCACCAAGCTTCTGTCGTTGTTGTTTTTGTTAATCTTGATATTACAGGCGCTTTTAGTCGATCAAAAGTTCGGGTACTTTCGAAATGGAGGCAAATGGTGCAGTAATTTCCAGAAAAAAATTGAGTGTTGAATTTCCGAAATGCGAACCGTTCAACGGAAAATCTTGGAAACTCCGGGAGCATAATCAAATGGAACAAAAATTCTCAGTAACAAACCTTTGTAAACCTCGCGATTGTTGTCTACTTTTCCGGTAATTCCGGAAAATGCTAAAATTAAAACCGAAATTTTTGGTCGAGTGGAAAGCGCCAATTGTTTTTTAAGTTTTCCTAGAAGCCGGCCTGAGCAACGGATGTGATGAGTGCTAAGATTAACTTCTCTGATGTGTAGAAGTTTCTCTAGTGGGTTCCTAGCACTAAAATCCTTCCATTCTCAGAAAGTTCTCCAATGAAAAAAACGGATCTCAACCATGCATTAAATACCCATTAAAAATATCCTGTATTGTCTAAAGAGTGTGTTTTCATTGGAAAAAATTTGTTAAGTTGTCATTAAAATTTTATCATTCCATTGAAGCGAATGTAGAGACTCTTTGACTTATATGAAAGCACATCTAACAGAACTGCGTATATATATATACTATTCCGATTGCCAATTTGTGGTGTGTTGGGTGAAAGACTTTGTTTCCAAGGAGAGTGGGTGGCGCATGAGATAAAACAACTGGCAAGGGGGTGGGCAAAGAAATAAGATAAAGCAACAAAACAAATTAGCCAGGCCCGGGTTTTTCGAAAGGTGGATAAAGCTATTCACTGGATAAATCACTATCCAGACGATAGCGCGGTGTGTTTTGACAATACCTTTTCACTGGATAGCGATTTATCCGGTGGACAGCGTTATCCACCTTTCGAACAACCCGGGCCAGGCCTACGCCTCTCTTAAATAAAAGACGCTACATAACTGAACATGTTTGCGAGGAATGTGAGCACGGTTCTGTTAAGAACTTTCAACTTAAGTTATTACTTTCATAACTTGTCAATTAAGTCAACTGACTTCACTGATCCCATTATCAAAGTTGATCAGCCAAACAGGCAGAATACGGTTTTCAGTTTTTTCCATCGGAGACGGTAAACGAGAGACGGTAAAACAGTTGTGTTTAAAGTCTAAACAAAATTATATTATAGAAGCACAAAACATAATGCAAGAGAAATATATAATATTTTGGTATCACTCAATGCATTCTTCCAACAAAGGGTTTAGTAAACTTAGTATTTATTTAGTATATCGCAGACAGACACCGATGCAGTTCCTGGTTCGAATACTCTTATCACAAAGAGGTAAACGACTCTCTAATCCCCATTGGACAGTTTTCCCAAGCTTTGTTATGTGTTTATTTTGTTGCTGCTAGTGGTGCTGCTGCTGATGCTTTTGTTTCCACTTATCAAAAAAAAAAAAACACTAACGTAGCACCCCGGGGGGTACTCCCCCATATCAGGTATATAGGTATGTGCCGCCCCAAGGGGTATGGTTTTTGAGCCGTTTTGGTCTAAAAACGGGTATAGATTTTGAACATTTTGGTCTGAAATTGGGTATAGTTATCGAGGGAACGTTGACGAAAGCATATAAACCTATTTTTCTTCCCAGAAACCGTAGCCTGCGTAGCCAGCGGGAGTGGGTACCCGCGCGTCGGTCCCGAACGCGAGTGCAAAAAGCCGCTCAGGTCGCGAGAAGAATGGGGAGGAGTCTAGTTGAATTTTGCTCGCGGCGTCGCCGCTCGCGAAAATTCCCTGCCTGACCTGCGAGGGAATTAGGCAAGTTTCGCGCGCGCACCCACTCCCGCCAGCTACGCAGGCTACAGAAACCGGGGCGAGTAACTGGTGTGAGAGAAAGAGAAATAGATAAAATATAAATTCAGCTAAATTTTACCTATTCATCTTTGTTACGTTGACTTCCTTTCAGCACTGATGCATATGCTATGCTTCATCACGTACTACAAAGCCAGTGTGAAAATTTGTAACCGCAACGCTTTATTCGTTACAACTTATGGTAGATTTAATTACTAATCTACAAAGAAAGCGTTTCCTGTTTGTACAAACACTACAAACATTGTCGTGACTTCACTCGGATTATGTACTAACGAGTTGTTGATAATGTAACGACTTTCTAAAGCCATGTCTGAAAACAAGGTCAGGTCTGGAAAAGGATATGGATTTTTGAGGCCAGGTCTGATAACGGGTCTGGAAAATGGCATTTTTTGGTCTGAAATTGGGTCTGGATTTGGAGATGTGGGCGGCACACCCCCGCCAAAAATTTCAAGGAGTACCCCCCTCCGCCGGGCGTAACACTAACACTGATGTAATAAGAATGAACCACTCATCTAATACTAAACTACAATGCAATAGATTTTTAACCACTGACCTTGCATACGGCTGGCGGGCCTGAAATTTAAATTGACCAATCAGGATTGCGCAAGCTTTACTGTCCGTTCATCATTGTAAGTTAACAGAAAGGCATTAAAATCAGGCAATGCAACTTTTTTCACTGGGGTTGCATTAAATATTCAGGAAAAGGGAATTACAATTCCAATCAAAGGCCTCTTTGAGGCTACGACTATTTTGCATGGTGAAGTACATGCTTCAGTTTAAGCAGAAAAGATGAAAATATTTTGGCCTTGTTCCAAAAATATATTTCTTTCTAATCACTGGCCCGACTTCGTTTGGTCACTCGATCACTCCTTCCTTGGGTCGTAAACTTTTGTTTGTATTTCACAACTTAACTTGGCGAAGAGAAAAATGTCGTCGAATGGTTCGGCAAATGTGAAGCATTTGAGTGATGAGATAATTACTGCTATGTCAACAGTGTGGTGCGAGCATTTTCTTAGTTGAATTGTTTTAAAAACAAACCTAGGAAGCATTTGTTGTCCTAGTTACGAAATGAACGCGGGCTCCTGGCAAGCATGGGTTTTAATAACCTGATGCATGAATATCGAGCAAAATAATAAATTATTATGAATGGGAAGCAGGAGGGAGGGAAAAAAAACACATACGTGCGTTTGCCCGGCCGTGTGTTGAACTCTCGCCCTTCGTGCTTTCCAATACAGTATACCTACGAATTGAGCTAACTTAACACATAGGTCCGCAAAGCGTGTATGTATCTAGAGCGTTATGCATTATTGTATTGCGGAGTCAGGGCAGTGATAAAAGCGTGATTTTAAGAGGTTTAAATAAGGGACAGA
>OMLO01001927.1_pt1 | contig 16389 bp, 8 predicted proteins | sample 1674811 | NCBI WGS metagenome assembly OMLO01 (sample SAMN06265003, study PRJEB25207) | coral metagenome | isolation source: Coral host | place: Mexico:La Bocana,Puerto Morelos, Mexico | collected 2008-11-13 | reverse complement strand
ACTCTCAGTCCGGGCGAAACGACTTCAGACTCCGGGCGAATCGACTCTAGGTCCGGGCGAAACGACTCCGGGCGAAACGACCGTAAACCGTGGCCTTAACGCGGGTGTTTTCTTTTTTTTGCAGTGATCATCATTGGTCTCTGTTAATAGTAAGCTCGGTAACGAAATTAAGTGAAAATGGTGAATTAATATTTTTTTAAGGAAAGAGAAAACTTTAGTAATGTACGGTGGCTCATAAGGGACACATCCATTTTCTCGTCGCAAATTACTGACTTGCGATGGCGTAACTTGCGATCGCGACTTACAACTTGCGATCGCAACTTATAACTTGCGATCGCGACTACGAAATGCCACAATGTTCAAAACAAGTCCTCTACGAATGATCTATCGAAAAGTTAACTTTTTTTATTTTTACAATCTTCTTGTCTTTCTGGGTTTACATCCATTATGGGGAACAGGAGTAACATCAGTAACAGAAACAATCTGCACACCAGCGGATTCAATACCATTCACAGCACCCTGAAAAGAAATCCAGTGGACCTGGTTAATATCACCACTATTTAAAAAGCTTTTCTCTATTTTTGATTGGGAGGTATAACAAAACACTGACTGGCCTCACAGGAAACAGTGAGTTTTGTTCCCCCTTGACCTCAATGTTCCATTGTGACATTTGAGGGTCTCAGGAAAACAAAAGAAACTCACCATTATTCTTCTGGCCAGTCATTGAGTGCTTATCATACTTGTGACTTGTTACCTTACAACAACATTTACATGTGCAAACACTCTTACCTGCCTTCCTGTTCCTATACCACGGACTTTGATTCGCGCTCTCTCTATTCCATTAGAAATGGCTTTCTAAAGTGAAGCATTGGAAAAAGAAATTGTTTAGCAAAAGTAACTCTAAAAGTACTACTATCTATTTACTTTTTAGTTTTCCACTGAAACTTCAGAAAAAGGGAAAATTAACTCCATTTGTAGCATAAGTAATAACAAATCTCTTATTACATGTAGCTCTGAGGAAGCTGGACAGTAGTTACCAAAAATATACCTGTAGAAAGACATGTCAGTTTACTAGAAAAAGAAATCCTTTACTCTTTTTTTCTTTCCCTCATAAGTTAAAATCGTCTTAATTAAGAAAATTCTATATTCTCCATGAATTAAAGCAAACAACCGCAACAACAACAACTGTCAACATTGGTGGCTCTTTTTGGTCAGACATCTTTCTCAGGAGCAACAAACCAGAAATTCACTCTTAAAGTGGGATGAAAATACTGTTTTCAATAATACTATTAAGATAGTATTCAAAGTTTGGCTGCAACATCTTGAGACAATTGCAGATTAAGGTGTTTAACTGAGGTTTTGGAGAAAATACTGAAGTGTAAACTGACCTTATGCAAACTTTTCCTACATTTGCATTTATATCTCGCACTTACTGAAGACGTATACTATATATATGGGGTATTGACCAAGTGTAAGGTCAAAATGGATGGATATTGGCCAAGTTCATAATTTTTTAACATGTTTATGCACCTCTGCTCCACCTCTGTTCATAAACACGATAAAAGAAGAATAAGGGCAATATCTAACCATCTTGAACAAACAAACTTGGTCAATAAAGGATTTACTATGGCTATGGGGAAAATTATTTTTCTTGTGAGACACAGCAGAAAATCCCACATAAACACTTATGGAGCTAGTGCATAATAAGGAAACCTAGCACTGGTGTCAACAGAACATAACCTGTCAGAGGCTGTACAATGAGGCTTTAAATGATTCATACCTGAGCAGCTGCTATACCAGCTTGTCTTCCTGCTGTGCTACTTCCACGTCTAGCATTCTGAAAACCTTCACTACCCTGAGGTCACAAAAAGTCACGAGTTTAATAAGAAAGCTACATTAGCCACATTGACATGCATTTTAAAACAACATGAGATAAATGAGCGTCTATTAAACAAATTACTAAATATTGACTTACTGCTGACACCCATCCTAACATTTTACCTAGAAAAGAAGTGACAAATATTACAAAACATTGTACCATGATGCACTGTAACTAAAACTCAGTTGTGAGTGTTTAATGGAAATCAATAACAAAATGTAGTGCAATATAGTATTGCCTTTCTCTTACCATCTTTATCTGATAATGTGATAATTGTGTTGTTAAAGGTGGCATTGATATGAATTACAGGTAGATGAGTGTACTTTGCAATTTGGGTAGCACGTCTCTTGTGATGTTTCTTTATATCCAGATGTGAGCCTGCTGATCTAAAATATATAGAATGAAAAAAGAAAATAAACAGTCACAATTATGACATTTACACTTCAGAGATATCAGTCTATGAACCAGAAAAGTGTCTGTCTATGGCAGGTTAGCATTTGTATGTTGCTGTAACCATAATGGTGGTTGAGAGAGGTGTCTGCCTACAGCAAGTTATACATATCACACAAAACTAAACATTGTCAATTTAACTACATTTTCCAAACAAAGATTTTTTTTGAAATCTTGAAATGTGTGCGAGTTATCCTCAAAAACGTGTTTTCAACTATAATTCTTTAACCTGCAAGAATGTCATAAGCAATTAGAATGCCTAGGGGGGGGGGGTACTCCCACAAAAATTGGGTAGGGGTGTGCGGCCCACTTCCGAAAACCCTTACCCTATTTATGACCAAAATTTGCGATTTTCCCTACCCTGTTTATGACCTGACCAAAACTTTGATACCCTATTTATGACCTGACTCTTAGATCATTAGGGGAAGGGCTTTTGTTGCTGGCTTTATCTAGCCTGCATAGCAGGCGTTAAATGGTGTAGAACAAGGCAAAGCGTGGATGGGAGAAGGAAGGCGTGATGAAAAAGCAGCTTCTTTTAAAAAAAACCAAATTGAAGACTAGAGTGCAAAAATCGATACCCTATTTATGACCAAAATGGCGGCAAAATGGCTAAAATCAATACCCAATTTATGACCAAAACGGCTGAAAAACAATACCCTTTGGGGCCGCACATACCTATATAGCCCATATAAGGGAGTACCCCCCCCCCCGGATTAGAATGTGCCCATGGTGTGGCTTCCCATGATACAAGTCTAGAAGTCCACTCTCAGAGTAACAAACATTTAGCTGTTACTTTGCATGTATAGCTGCAGTAAACATTTACCTTCTAATTGGCAGTAAGTTACTATGTTCAAGCACTCCTGCTCTGTCTTTTCCAAGAAGTGTTTGAAAAATGCACCAAGTTATGGGCTGCACGCTCTGAACTCTACCAACTAATTGTCTTGAAAGTACTTGAAAACGATTTCTTATTGATCCTACAGGATAAAATTTAAGTATAAAGAATTTTTTTATAATTAACAGCAATATGGTTTCTCTTTTATGCCTTAAGACAAGATAAGATACAATCTCTCATGAAGAGATAGTTAGCCTGTTTGTAGTTAGCTTTCAACAATGGAAACCATAGCATGATTCAGTTAAAAAGACTTAAGTCTGCATTTTACCAATGATTTGCAGTCTGCATGTTATATTACAGTATGCATTTTACACCGGATCTGCAGTCTGCGTTTTATAATGACCGGTAGCGCCGTTCTTAACATTTTACCCACTAGTAGTAAAAGCAATTTACCATCTTTCATAAATTTGGGTTTACCTCGGTGTAAAAACCTGTGAATTTTTCTTTGTTTCGGGGCTCTTTGTTGTCTTGCTCGTTCTTTGTTTTACGTCACTGGTGAGTTTCACAGGTTTTTACACCGAGAATGAGCCACAAATTTAATAGAGGATATTAGTTTTAAGGTATTATGTCATGGTTTTCGAAACACCTTAGAATAGATAGAGTGCTTAAAATATACAGTAACAGAGGTATTTTGTTGTGAAAGCACACAATCTCCAGGTAGAATAGGTGAAGAACACACAGAGATTCACAAAAATGCATGGCTAATTAAGTATGGGACCCACATGGATCTTGCTAACTTGTCTTCTTTTCCTTTTAAGTTCATAGGAATCAATCTAGAAGGGTGGTGCGTAGTAATTTAACTGACATGCATGTGTATGTCCACGAATGTTTGGCCGTACAAACCTTGCAGCATGGACGCCATCTTTAATTGCTTAGTCACCAGGCCTTCCACGAGACCGCTCGAACCCGCTAACTAAATACTAAGCAGGAGTTGTTATTCATCTTTCCATTGCTTGGCTGGAATTTGCTTTTGACCGAAAAATGTCCAGGGAGAAAAGGAGATATCAAAGTGAAGATGAAGGTTTGTTATCCCTTGGTTGTTTAAGCTGAAGTCTTACAAAGTTTACAACCGGTAGCTCTGACCATCATTGGAAGATGCTGTTGACAAGTGGCCATATGTAAACTTAATTGTTTCTGTTCTTTGAGCTTGCGTTACTGTTTAGTGTTGTGTTGTTTAATAGGGTAAGCTTTTCTAAGGTCGTCGATTTAGCCTCACTGATGTCCAACAGTGTCTCTATGCTGTCCGAGCGCGCGCACACGAGGGTTTGGGTAAGACAACATGTCTATGATCATGAAGCGGAAATGTTGCTTTGGATTGTCAATTACGAGTTGATTTCCCATGAAAATATAACAGCGTAATGTACGGGAGAAAACTGAAGTTTGCACGACTTTCTGGTATCACAGATATCATAAAGAAGTGAGCCTCCATGCAGCACCACCATTCTTAAAGTGGGTGAAGTAGAGGCTTTGACCTGCGAACACAGAATTGATTGCCTCTCGTTGCCTGGGATGGGAGGGCTGAATTGCTTTCGCAAAAGGATTCCCACGGATAGATCTGCCCAATTGTTGGGATATTTAATTGGGTGTGTACATGTGATATTTTCCACTTTGTGACCTACAGTTCATTTAAGTGAACATATGGGAAAGAGAAGAACTCTGGAACAAGGGCAGAAATGCTTTGCTGATTTTCAACAACAACACTAACAAAGGACATTTCATAGCCTACAGTAAAAAGGTTTAAAGATGTGAGAGATTGCTGCAATAATGCGCACAATTTAGGCAGTCATAGAAATTCCTGGATGTCCAATCAGTGGAAATCAGTGATTGGAAAAGCAATCAACTAATTGATCTTGATCAATAAAATTAGGTCACTGGTAGTGATTGGTATCGGGCAATCAATGAATAACTGGAAAGAAGTTCAGGCTTGAATGGCATGCAAAACCATGACCTCTACTATACTGGTACAACTATCAAGTTATCAACTGGGAGCTGGTCATGTATCTTGTGACTTCCATAAGGCATTGTCAGTGAAAACATTGTGACTGAGGCAATATCTTTGGTTAAATTATCTTCCTATAGGTATTAACTATTATGCATTTTTTGTGCTGAAGTTCTCCCTTCAAGAAACTACAAAAACGAAAAATGCCTCATACTGGTTATGGCAAAGTCTGCATACAAGCCAAGTGTCCCATCAGGCTGAAGCTTATTTTGTTTTCTGTAGCATGAAGCGACTAGTAGTATTTCTACTTACCCCTGGATGGGATGTTAGTCTATCAGAGTGTTACCCCTGGCATAAAGTTTGCCAGTACCTGGGTAGAGAGAGACACTGTGAGAGTAAAGTGACTTGGCCAAGAACACAACACAGTGTCCCCATCCAGGGCTCGAACCTGGACTGCTTGATCTGGAGACGAGCACACTAACCATGACGCCGTCACACCTCCCTCATACTGGCTATGAACATGATTTTCTTTATTCTTTGTTGACAAGACCTGACCAGATTAGCTTTTGGTATTGGTGGGCATGTCTAAATTCGTAATATATTCAATACATTTTCTTTTACAGTTAAATAAATAAAATAATATACATACATACATTACTTGACCACTCCCTCAATGGGGCTTTTCAGGGCCAATGAAAACAAATAATGCAAATAAACGTAACATGGTTAAGAATCCCAACTGGCAGGAGGCAGACCAGTTGGCTATTTACAAACGTGGCCGAGGAGTTGAACTGGGGTCTACCAAGAAACAACTCCAGCTAAGTGGTAAGAGCGGGACTCAAACCCGCGACCTCCGGATTCAAAGTCCGGTGCCCTAACCACTTGGCCACGCTGCCTCCCGTATTATGCACATGGTTAAACTAAATTAGCAATGCTATGCTAATCTGGGAAACTAAAGAAACAAGTATTAAAAGCAAAATAGAAAAGATGGATATAAAACTATCATTTGACATTGCTTGAGTCCAAACTATAGGACATACTTGTAACATTTTTTCAATTTTTGTTTCAGAAGGAAGAACACGGAAACGAAGAAGAACAACAGAAGTTGTGGATATTGAAGACCGGCTAGAATCTCTTATCACGCGTGTAGGAGAAAAGGTATGTGGAGAGATCTTGTTTTCTTCTTCACCACAATTGCTGCCTTGCCACTCACAGATTGTAGCTTCTCCAGTTTAAAGATGGACCCTGTGAGACCCAGATTACAAGCTTTCAACTGGTAAAAAATAGAAAAACTGAACGTTCAATTGCCTTGTTGAAAGGATGTTTTGAAGACCTGCTTCTGTGATAACACAATAAAGTACACAAAGTTTAAAAATACCAATACCAGTACTTACTGTCAGTACTAGTACCCAAACCAATAGAGGTAAAGTCTGCATACAAGCCATGTGGCTCACCAGGCCAGAGCTTATCCTGGTTTTGGTAGCATAAAGTGACTAGGAGTATTTTTAATCTCTCCTGGATGGGATGCTAGTCCATCGCAGGGTTTCCCCCAACATTAAGTCTGCCAGTACCCATTTATACACCTAGGTGTAGAGAAACACTGTGAGAGTAAAATGTCTAGCCCTAGAACACAGCGCAATGTCTCCAGCTAGGGCTCCAACCCAGACCATCTGATCCGGAGATGAGCGCACCCAAACCAATACCAACACCAAATTGAATGTCAATACTGATGGCAATGACTGTGATACTGTCAGTGGTGAGTTTTAAATTCATTTTCTCTTCTAGAGTACATCATCTCTTGAAAGTAATCTGGAAGGTCTTGCCAGTGTGCTGGAAGCTGATTTGCCAAATTATAAAGAACGCATCCTCAAGATTATTTGCACATGGTGAGGAAATTGTAATCGTGAATCATTTTAAAAGTGGATTGGTCTGGAATAACATTACTGCTTATGCCGTATATTAAGATAAACTGGTTTCTGTTTTGTCTCGGCAAGTTGCAGTTTATATATGCATGATTGTCTATACTGTATGTAAATGAAGTGTGTGCCTGTCTGTGTATGCAGATTTTATCTGTCCAGGTGTAATGCAGCAGAACATATTGAATTAGTGAATGAATGAATGAATGAATGAATGAAAACTTTATTTAAAACACAGTAAAAATATCAGTAAGACAGTAATAGAAAAAAGAAAGACATCATATGTAAAATTTTCAATTTACTGGTATACATATTTACTGTGTGGGAGTCTGATGCAGAGAATCATTTATTAAATACTTCTCTTAAAGACGTCTAGAGATTTTGAAATGCAAAGCTCTCCTCTAACTGAAGCTATGCCACGGGTAGTCGGTTCTTGGTTTCAGTAGATACAATATTTGTCATGCATTGTGAAAATCTAAGGACAATTTCTCATTAGTACTTGCCAACCTTGCCAGTTTTCATTCTGAGCCAATCAGCTAACAGTGAAAAAAAGTTTTATTTTTAGTTATGAAATTACCCATTAATAATTCTTATCATCCTTCAAATTATGGGTCTATAATTTTGTGTTTTCAGTGCTGCAAATCTACCAGAGAAAACAACTGTTTACAGCACACTAGTAGGACTTTTGAATGCAAAGAACTATGGATGTGGAGAGGAGGTGAATACCCTTTAGTTATCAGTGCAAAGTATGCTATTGTGATGGCTTACAGTGTAGGAGGCTGCAGCCTTTGCTATGACTCTAGCCTTTAACATAATAATGTATTTCAAAAACATTTTCTAGTACAAATCTGTGCGTTATCCACTTTCCACATATCCACATTCTGTGGGTAAAAACAGAGTTAGTAGAGGAGGGTATAAACAAGTACATTGTAATCTTTTTTTGATAAAATAATTTTTTGTCCATGGATGCATATTATAGGTTTATAAGAGAAAGGAAACTGAGAATCAAACTAGGTTAAAGTCATTTTAATCTTGGTGAATATTCCTGAACAGGGAATTCTTTGACTTTTATTTGCAAAATATTACTTAGTTTTTTTAGCATAATTCCTGAAGAATATTTTGCATTGAAGTCGTTTGGGTATTTTTTCATTTTTGCTTTGTTGTTTTCTTTATGAAGATGATTTTCTTTTCCATTGGTTTTCTTTTGCACTACATTTAATTTTGATTGTTGAATTACCAGTACATGAATTGGGCTTTTAAATATTAATTATTACCTTGGGGTCTGATGTTTCTCAATCTGTTTATGTTAGGGTTAGGGTTATGGTCAGTATTAAAAATGATCATCTTGAATTTTTGGACTAGAGACTGATGTTTCAAACATAAAAACATCAGTGATCATTGTCACAAGTAATTTTTGTTGTCTTTGTTATTACAGTTACTAATTACAAAAAAAGATCTCGCTGATAACGTGTAGAATCCAATTGTATTTACTAGTACATAATATATTTAATCAGAGCTCATCATTAAGTACATATGCACATGCATGCTTATGACGGAACCATGTATTTTCACAAGCACTTCAAGCAGTTCATTGAAGCCTTTATTTTTTAGTTTTTAGACATGATTCTGGAAAATCTCAAGGAAGTGCTGATTGCTGCTCAGTTTGACAGAGCTAGATTGATGGTAATCAAAACCTTATTTGAAATGACTTGTCCAGCTTTATTAATATTAATATGTACACAGATGTACTCAAAAAAGAAAATAAATAAATAAATAAATGCATGTATAAGTTGCAATGTGTTAGATGTGAAGGTTTTAGTTTCTTTTATTGTTGCCAAGGTAATGTTAAATATGCTTCTGAAATCACTTTTGAGAGGAAATCTTGCCTTGTTTTGAAGGTTACATTGGTGCAAAAATCTTAGTGAATAAAAACGTCAAGATTAACTTGCTTTCGACACTGTAATTGCCTGTAGATTATTTTATTTTAGCTGCATGAACAGTGAGTACCTAAATTGGAAAAAAACTTGAATTTAATTCTGACAGTAAATGTACTCTCTGTTAAACATAGCTTTTATTTGGTAGGTGCGGTTTCTTGCTGATCTGGTGAACTGTCGGGTTCTCATGCCTAGTGCACTTTTAGAGTTTTATGACAAGCTTCTGGCTGCTACCTTGGAGGAAAACATAACACAGGTACTCACTACTTATAGAGGTCTCTGTTTTTTTATTGTGGCTGCCAGAGGCAGTTTTTCTGTGGGCTTTTCCAAAGTAAAGAACAATAAGAGCAGAAAGAATATTTTCAATTCACTAAATGTGCCATAATAGTACATGTTTTAAAATGACAGATTTCATCAATGCAAAATGGTCTCATTGCTGTGGATATTTATTGATGATTCAAGTCTGTACTGTAGCGAGTGACTGAAAGTATTTCCTCTTATTCCTGAATTGGTTGACACACAGCATTAAACCTGCTGGTACCCATTTATACACCTATTTGGAAAATTGTTTTGACGTTTTTTCTATTATGCAAATTAGGAAAGTAATGACATCATAAGGTGTGCAACTAAAATTGTAAAATACTGAATAAAGAATATCTCTGGAAATATAAAGGCAGTGTTCTTCAAAGTTGACACCACAAATGTTCATCACAAAAGAAACTAAATAATAACCATAGTGTTGTTGCCATGGAAACTCTCTTGGCTCCAGTCTCTTTCTGTCAAAAACCAAATGTCCTCATTTTTAACCCTTTAAAGTAGGAGAGAGGCTCCTGTTTGGAACAGACATGGTAGCCATATTGTCTTAACTCTAGCCATTAGATTGACTGGAGTAGATGGTCCTTGGTTAAGACAAAAACTGGGAATTGTTATTTTAATTAAGACAGCAACAGTAGCAGAATTGTTGTCATGTCAACAGCACGACAGGTGTCGTTTTGTGTCTTTTGTGATAAACATTTCTGGTGGCCAAGTTTGAAAAACACTGCTTCAATATTTCTAGAGATATTGTTCATTCAGTATTTTGCAATTTTAGTTGCACACCTTATGATGTCATCACTTTCCTAATTTGCATAACAGAAAAACGTCAATATCTCTAAAGCGAAAAAAGATATTCCAAAAAGGAAAATGTCATTATTTTTTTTAAAAGCCTGTCAAAAAAGCTGCAATTATTTTTCATGTCATAGGCACTTTAAGTGCCAAACTTTTTTTTTAATACTGACCCTGGCCAGGGCTTTGAATCAAGTGAACTGTTAAAGGTGCTGTTCACAGATTTGTAACTTCTTCCCTATGTTTCAGGTTCGATCTGACTGGTTTGTGTACATGGTACTATCCTCATTGCCCTGGGTAAGATTTCTATCCATTTACATTACTGCAATGTTATGAAATCAGCACTTCATATTTTTGCAGACTTTTTATTTTCAACTTACTATACCTTGAATATTGATTTAAGGTCGCTGTTGACCTTTAGGGGTTGTCTTTTAGAAAATATATAATGTTTGTTGCTTTTAACAAAGCCATAGAAAAGTATAATCAAAGTGCTTTAAGAGCATACTTGTGAATTTTGAGGTGAATGACGATTGATAAGAGCTGATATTTGTTATCTTTACATTGAACATGTGATATGGTAACTTAATGAGCCTATAACACAATTTCAGGTTCAGGTTCAGGTTTAGACACCATGGAAGTGTTGAACAATTTGTTTTCACAGACACCTTTCACAGAAAACATTTGAAAATTTCAAGAGTTACAGTAACTTCTTTTATGAAGGTGGTAAACAACAAAGTTCGGGCGCCAGCATTTGCAAGAGAAGCTTCATCAAAGTTTTGTGGCATTGTTGCTGCATTGTTTGCTTTACGATAGGCTATGAAAATCTTCCAAGAAGTTCGAGCAGCTGTACTTACAGTTTTTTAAACCTCTTCCAAGATGAGATTCTCTTGCAAGATGAGATTCTCTTCTTGCAATACAAATTCTTGTCTCATGAGAAAAGAATCTTGAAATTCTCGTCTTGTGAATGGTGGTAACTTACTTTTGAGTGCTACTGTACATAAGTAAGCAATCTTTGTTTGAGGAAAACTTTAGTTGCATTGAAAAGTACAATCTGGGAGTATCAAGATCTTAAAGAGCCGTAAGAAATTTTTTCCTTATAATACTCACTTTGGAGGGTGGTTGGTTGCATCTTTGATATGTCTTAATATGACATCATTTGGCTGTGTGACTGCACAATGCGGTTCCAGTCAAACACCCACATTTTACCCTTGCTCACCATAGAGTCTCCAGTAGCTCAGTGGTTAGAGCATCCCCGCCTAGATCACAGAGGGTTGTGGGTTCAAATCCCATCTGGAACTCAAATTTTTTTCCGAGTCAAAAATATTCCTACATTGAAAATTCCTGATAATACTCAATATTTGCTGAACAGAATTAATTACCTGGCTTCCCATTTGCAAACTCCACCATTTGTACTGTCAAGTATGACCAAACAAATTGCACAATCTCAATCAGCAGATGCAGATTACAAAAGTGTTTGAGGTGTTTTTGATATTCTTATTGGTTACTGAGAAAATTTATATTGAACTAGAGGGATAGAATTTATTCTAGACAATCATAACTTTTGTCAATAGATAAACCTGAGAATTAGTTGTAACCTGAATGGCTTTGCTTTGATTTTATATGGTGGTCAGTTATACTGCAGCCCTTGTTTATATTTGAATGTAGCAAACTATTGGTCTGTAAAGTTGTTCAGTAAGAAATATATAATACTAGGAAAGTTAAAAAATAGTCTCCTTACTTGTAATGCCCAAACAAAGTACTCTGTTGTTATAGGCTGGAAAGGAACTTTCAGAGAAGAAGGGACAGGAATTTGAACAGCTGTTATCAACTATTGAGTACTATATAAGGTACCATATAATTGTTTATTTTTTTTATGATTACCTCAACTGTCTGGAAAAAGATCATGTCTGCTTTCATGAACTCTTTATTCCAGCATGGTTTCCATGGTGACTTCTCTACAGCTCTATGGTTTTCACTACTAGAGTCGCAGTGCAACTCAGATATAGCCAAACCAAAATATGTGTAATTTGTGTGTGCAGAATACCATACACACATATGCAGATATGCCAAAAGGGTGTACAGCACATGCACAAATGCTTCATTAGTATGTATGAGCTAACATATTGTTGCTTCTTTTCAAGATTTCTTTTTATTCTGTATACATGTTCCATATAAAGAAACTTAAGGAAATGCATAACAAAGAGACATACTTGAATTTAAAGTTGATCATCGCAGTTATACACACAACTTAAGCAGTTTTGAAATTAAAGCCTTAAAAAATTTAGGCCTGAACAGGATTTGAACCCATGACCTCTGTGATACTGGTGCAGTGCTCTACCGACTGAGCTATCAAGCCATCTGGGAGCTGGTCACATTGTGAGTTCGTAATATACCCGTAGAAAGTGAAGAATGTTAATGAATATATGAAATATCATATATTTGAACTGCGGAGAAAGATATGAATTTAAAGTTGATCATCGCAGTTATACACACAACTTAAGCAGTTGTGAAATTACCTGAATGGGATTCGAACCCATGACCTCTGCGATACTGGTGCAGTGCTCTACCAACTGAGCTATCAAGCCATCTGGGAGCTTTAATTTCAGGCTTTAATTTCACAACTGCTTAAGTTGTGTGTATAACTGTGATGATCAACTTTAAATTCATATCTTTCTCCGCAGTTCAAATATATGATATTTCATATATTCGTTGACAAAGAGACATATTCGCAGAGATATTTGCGTATATGTGTGTATCTACATACACCTATATGCAAAATATGTTCGTATAAATTGTGCATGTGTAGTTCTGGTATATGAGCTTCACTGTATTTCTACTCTCCTCAGATGGGATGTTAGCCTGTCACAATGTTACCCCTAGGGTGGTACACCTAGACAGAGAGATGCACTGTGAGAGTAAAGTATCAAAAATACAATACCATGACTATGGCTAGGGTTTAGATCTGGAGCACTCTATCAATATTGCCACACACATGAGGAGATTGAGAAAGATTGTAATGGTTATTTAATTTAGCCTTTTGTCAGGGCCAACATACTTGTTTTTTGTTGTCAGTCATAGACACAAGACTCACATTTCTTCACTTCGAGTGTGGTCAAAAGACGAGCCTCATCCTCAAGAGGAGGTTAGTTATTATTGAGGTGAAGGTTGCATAGAGAAAATAATTTCATGAAGAAAATTAATTACATGTAACAAGTTAATGCACATAATACATGTATTAGATAAGAATATTAATAATCTTTATACCAATTTGCAAATGTACCTCAGACAAGATTACAATGAAAGATTCAACTAAGAACTCACAAATTGATAAAGGAGATAAAGTAGAAATTTTCCTCAAACACTTCATTTAATTAGTTTGAGGCCCCTAAGAACCTCCCCTTCCACATGGTAGAATGCACACATGCATGTTAAACAGACCATAGCAAAACTCCAAGTGTTGTGAGGTCCAAAAAGTGTCTCATCTTAAGATTCTGTTGAAGTCATACTTAGCCTATTTATTATATTTCATATGTTAATTTGTTTTTCTTGAACAGTATATGGACTGCCTGTGGGCACAAATCAAGAAACTGAAATCTGACAACTGGCAGGTAGGTTACAGGCTTTAAAAAAGAGCATAAGAGGGAAATAACAAACCAATGTTTGCAATGTTTTGCTGAATATTAGTAGGCAAAGTTGGTCTTGAGCTATATGTCAACGCAAAATTAATTCCAAGCAAACTTACTCAAACAATGTAGTGAGAATTTCTTTTTTAGATGTTTGCCTTTGTATAATTATTTGCATTCTCTGAAGATGAGAACCATTCTTTTTTACTACAGTATTTTATTGTGCTTTGTTCCTCTCTCATCGGGCAGTGTCTCTTTGCAGGCCCCAGTGCTTGCATTTCATCAAACCAGTTGTGAACAGCCCTGGTTTTTCACCAGTAACAAAACTTTTGAGCCAGATTGTGGCAGGGAAATTTGTTGATTTAGTGGATTGCTGTCATCCATAATTAGCAAGCTTAAACAGTCAATATGGCAATGCCACAAGTACAAAAATGAATCAATATTCTGCTTTTGAATTTCACAATTGTCTAGTTCTATTCAGTATGCCTATCACTCGAATAACTTTCTCTCGGGCTAATTTAATTTGTAAATTTATTTTGTAGTGACAGTGATCATTATTGCGAGCAAAAGTACCAGTGATAGTACTAAAAATTTAGCTGCCATCATTCAATTTGGTCTTTCCATGTTGTTTTTCTGAGGATGATAAGGAGTATGCAAAACTTTTAATGCACATGCACAGCCGTTTGCTTCCTCACTGTTGCCAGCGCAGTTAGTATTGACATCCACTCCAGAGAAACCCGAGCCATGTATGAAAATGGACTTAACTAATGCATGTTATTTTGTACAGGAAAAACATATCAGGAGGCCTTATCTTGCATTTGATGATGTTCTTGGAGATGCTTTGCAGGTATTTTCTTTATTCTAAGAATGTACATGTATAATAAAATCCTCTTCATTCATGTTCAAGAGGGTCTTAAAAAAGAAGGATGGCTTACTTGACTTAGTAAAATGCCAGTAGGATTTACATCCCATTTTTCAATGAAGTGTTAAAGATCATTCAGTAGTACCAATTCTTACAGCTGAGTACAGTTACCAAAAATATTGCTCTCACAACTTGCAAGTACAGTAATTGTGTACAGTTTGTGCCAGGATTGTAGTCTGTCATTAATTTTTGGTAAGGGGTAGGGCATAATAGAGTATCTATACATATCAACAAATATGTTTTTGAAATGTAGTTGTGCATGTGTCAATTTCCAAACTGTAAAACTGTGCAATTTAAAGGAGGGAATAATTTTGTACCTGCGAGTGCATTTTTCAAGAAGTTGAAACTTAAAATGATATTTCTTGATCAAGTCTAGTTGATCCTCAGAATTAGCTGGCACAACAGAGATTGCTAGCGATTGCCTTACATTAATTTTTTAAAATTTACATTATTTTAAAATGTAATTAGCCTTTTTTTCAGTTGCTAATATGATTTTTTTTTGAGGCCCTATGCGCCAACTTGGCGCCAGGGGACAAGTGAAGTGAAGTGAATATGATTTTACCTGAATATTTTAAAGTACATTTATGGAAGTTTTTTGGTGAAATGGTATCAAAATGTGTTTCATCGGAATATCCAAACACTGAGAAGAGAGTTGAAAATATAATGCACAGCTGAGTAATTTGAACAAAATTTGAGGTGTTGGGATAATGGATGAAACACTATCTTGAATTGTTTGATATATTATCTTCTCAATTGAAACAAAAACTAAGGAGTAAAGTGAGAAGTAAAATCATCAAAATCTATGCAAATTAAAGCCGTGTATCCAAGCCTTGTTCACGGTTGTGATTTTCTTTGTTTTAACTTGATTATTAAGTTTGAGAAATAATGTATCAAGACAAATTAAACTTTATCACATTTCCAGAGACCAAAACAAGAGTTGAAAATATGACATGCAGTGGAGTATTTTTAATGAACTTTGAGATGTGAAATGTCTTCTCAATTAAAACTAAAACACATGATGAAAACAGTGAAATTAAATATTACATTTCTGTGTTAGTTAAGATCAGATATACCAAACACTATGTAATCACAGTTATGATGTCTCCTTTGATGAAACGTTATCGAGTTTGAGAAGGCATAATTGAATGTGTCATTGCTTTAGACATCTGTACTTTACATGTATATCTACCAGGGCTCGAAAAATATTTGAATTCCACCTGGCCCGTTGGGCAAGTAACTCTCAAATTTTGCTTGCCCGGGGCCCTTCCCGGCTTGCCTAAGTTTTCAAACTCATTAATAATTCATAAACCTAAAAATGGCAGTCAACAGGCGTGTTTTAATGTAATAAACCCTTCTTGACTGTAGTCTTAGTGCTGATCACTTTCATGTTTATGCCATTGTATTGTAATACTTCCACAACTTTTAACTTCTTCATTCCGCTTTTACGAAGTTGTACGGTTTGCACTAGTAATAATTAACACAGATGAACACTGTTATAATCACATAGAGGTAGTGTGTACCCTACGGGATACATTGTCAGATACTCTATCACGATCATCAGCTTTTTTAACTGACTGCTTTCATACACCTTATGGCACCCTAGTGTTTTTAGTTGACCATTATAAATACAAGTATAAGGGAAGCAGAGCGATATAGTCAGGTGGCTTAACGCACAATTTTTGCTCGATCGTGACAAGAGTGATAAAAGCATGAAATTTGGCACACAATTT
>OMLO01001926.1_pt1 | contig 16394 bp, 10 predicted proteins | sample 1674811 | NCBI WGS metagenome assembly OMLO01 (sample SAMN06265003, study PRJEB25207) | coral metagenome | isolation source: Coral host | place: Mexico:La Bocana,Puerto Morelos, Mexico | collected 2008-11-13 | reverse complement strand
TGCACAAAAAGCTGCAAGTCATTTGGAGATGTTGCTACAAAGCTGGTGGGTGTCCTCAGGTTGCAACCTGGGAAAAACAGGCTTCGCAAACAGATTTGATTTTCTTCAAAGGACCAAATGAAAAGCCAGGTTTTGAAAGATATCCGATTTGGATACAACAATCGAGTTGAAAGAAAATCGACAAAATTTGATTGATTACTTGGATTGCACCCCGCTGTAGGTGTCAGTGCATTTGGCAGTTGACTTTCGTACGCCTTCAAAAGAGACCCCATCTTCAAGCAAGGCAGACGCAGTATTTGGCTCCATTGTGGCCTGAACTCTTGATGAAGGCACCCAGTATCCAAGCACATGAAGTCAACATCCTGTTGTGAACGATCTTGGAGATTTCAGTGGTGGGAATGCAAACAACAACTCCAAAGTACGAAGATGATCCTCTTTACCATGGCACCATGGTGGTTTTGGTAGTGTGACATTTTGATATCCACACATAATTTTCCTTGAAGTGCTGAAAGTTTCCTGCACGATTCATCTCCGTTTTCAGGCTGAAAGTACCTCAACAGCTGCTGAGAGGCGGAAATTGGATAAGGGAGAGATTTGGAGCATCTAACGGTCACATGTAGACTTGGATATTTTTTAGAAAGCAGTTGGTCACTAAGAGTTCATACCTCTTACTAAACCCTTGGCATGGGGATTATTCATGATGATATCAGATACCATTTCAAACATTGATGGAGATTTCGTTCCTTCTATATAAAACTTGAATTTGTCCGACAAATCTTCTGCAATGTTGCATATGTCTTGTTGAAACCTTTGTGAGAGGAAAAGGAACCTCATAACAAAAAGAAGGGACAGATCAAAAACATGTTTTCATATGTTTGTTGGCAAACAGTTTCATAAGTTTCACAAGTTTTCAACACCCTTGTTTCAAATGTTGTTTTGGCAAAACCCGTTTTTCACAACTTTCCATGACTTTCCAACAACCCCTGACCCCATCCATTGAGATGTGAGGCAACCTGATCCTTTTGTGATCCAAGAGCGGCCAGAGGTGAGCTAGAAAAACACCCCCCAGGTTGGCTTCTTTGGCCAAAGAGATCTATGTGTTTTGAAAGCTTTTAGATCTCAGGTTTGTCGCAAATGGAGTTAAGGAATTTTAAAGCATGGACCTTTGTCATCAAAGGTCCTGAATTTCTGAGGTCCTAAAAACATGTAACTGCTGTCACTTTTCCAGTCTTGTGACCGGAGGGGTTGTGATTCCAACGTGTCTACCAAGAATTGTGATTGGATGTAGCCTGCCTGTTGATATGTGGCACAAAATGATTCAACCCCGAAAATGGACCTATCAAGAATAGCCCTTCTTTTGCTTTCCACTCTTCAGCCATAGTGCAATATACCATCTTAAGCTTTTACTTTCCTTATGGAAAAAAGGGTCAATTTTCCAAATGTCTTTGTTGCTACCTCTTGGAGGCATCCAAGGTGCTCCTCTTCTCTGGCAATTCTTCGGCTGCCTGGGACGCTTGGCGGAGATCTTGAACTGTTGGACAAAGGGCAGATGATGGACAGATGATCAGTTTACTCCAAAATAATTTGATCAGAAGATGATGATCAGAAGATGATTCAACTTACATGAAGTTGTTTTCTTGACTTTTTTTTGGTTTAAATTCTTTGGTGAGCTTTCGTCTTGAAGGATTTTCTGTCTGCTGCTCAGCTTCAGGAGTTGCTTCCTGGCATCGAAAGTGCTGAGCCACAGGGACAAAAGGACCCAAAATGGGAAAGGGATTTGGTGGCACCTGGTGGCACTGGTGGCACAAATCGCACTTGAGATTGGTGGATGGCGGATGGCAAGCAACTTCCGTGGGATGTATGAAAAAAGTTATCTTGTCTGGTTTCTTTCCAAATTGTAAGGACTCTTGTACATACATGTTCTAGCAATAAAGGTAAGCTTCGGCAAATGGGTCACTTGCTTCTCCTTCAAAGATCATATAAGGAGGTGCACATTGCCTGCAAAGCTATTTTTGAAAACAGTTTGTTTGAAGCAGGTTTGCCGGTTTGCCACCTCGGGAGGTTCTTTTGCTTTAAAAACAATGAACTCGGAAGGACCTTCACAGTTTGCAGATGCCTGTTCTTTGTGTTCATGAGCACACATGAAACATTGCGAATCTGTATTCTGCATCCGTTAGTGGAGTCTTTGTTGATGCTGTATCTTTTTTTGCTTGGTGAAATCAAAAGCCAATCATACTGGGGAGGCTAATCATCTGGCAGGAAGGAAGCATCCATCGGAGATTTTTGAAGGTCCCAAATCCCAAAGTATCCAAAGGAACACTTCACGCAGGTTGGAGATATCAACATATGGGGAGCCAAGCATATTGGAGATGTTAATATACTTCCGCAAGAAAATTGGCATCTCAGTTTCTAAGATTTCAATCTGGTGAAATTATTGGAGTATTTTATATAAACTCAGAAATTCGATGACCTTCTCCCATCATGGGTGATATGAAGCTGGATTCATCACCGGAGCTCCAGGACGTCTTGGCAGTGTGTGTGCCCAGCTTTGAGAAGGAACCCAGCGTGCTGCTGGTTGACTTGAAGGATTTTGGGGGGCATTTTGGAGGGTCCCGGTGACCACGTGGAATTTGTCGTTTTTGCATTTTGGATTTGAGCACTTGGGAAGTGTTTTCCAAGATTTCCAATATCCACCGATTATTGGGCCAATAGAGCATGGAGAGACGAGTGTTTTTTTGACTCTTGACATACATTTCATGTTGCTGACTTTCCATGGCCTTGGAATAGAATGCTCTGGAATGACAACCAATTCCGAAACATTCCATCCATCCTCCAGGATTTGTCAGTGCAGCAATTGCGATTTTCGGTGAGCTGAGCGGAAAAGAAAACCGTGAATTCTGACAGAGGTGATAGGATTGGATGATCACTGATTTGATGATTTGAACATGGCTCAAGAAGTATCAACCCCTAAAATGATGATTGGAATACTCAACTTCCTAAACATGACTGGATCTACCCAAAGAGCTACCCTAATTTTGAGCCAGCCATTTCAGAGTTAATTCATTCACTCTTCGATGTGGACTCAAGGATTAATACCCAAGCTTTGGTCCATTGGGCAGGAAGGTTTGATCACCAATTTCTGAAAGATGCGACTTGGGGTTTGTGGTTTTGACAGCTACTTTCTATCCGCACTGGATCATTATTTTTTCATTCTCCGACACCAAACTATTCCACTTTCGAAATGGTTTCTTTCCCCCCAAAAAACAGAAGTGGAAAAGCCAAAACCAAGAGGCCAAAAGCACTCAACTAGTTGCTGGTTTCAAACATTTTTTATTTTCCCTTACCTGGGGAAACGATCCAACTTTGATTAATATTTTTCAAATGGGCTGAAACCACCAGCTAGTTACGGTATCTTACGGTTCACCCCAATGAACTGCAGGTTCTTGATGGTTGAAACATGATTGATGATTGTTTCTTGTGAAACATTTAATGTTGTTTGCCAATTCACGACGGTGACCTCGGGGTGGGATGGATTGAACAAAACTTAAGTGACCGATTCAGATCAGATTTTAATAAAGAATGGACCCTCCAAAGATGGAATCAAAATTGAGTAGTGAAAAAATGAATTGTTGTTTGTAATCAGGTTGTATAGCCCCAGTTTAGTGTGGAAAGATAGACACTCAATGTATGGTGTATTGGCCTACATGTGCATAGATATAATATATTGATAGATGTTTAATTTACATACATAAGAAACTAACAGTTGTATGTTTTGGTTCTTTGAAAAAAAATATATATATATATATATATGTGTATATATTATATATATGGTCAGCTTTCCCACCAAGACCTACCAATCTCATTTTTTAAAGGGTTTTTATGCGCATATGTCTATATATTAATATATTATAGATATTTTTACACACAGAATATATACCTCCTTTCCCATCTTTGGTAAAGCTCAACACCGAGTCAACGCTCCCACCCTGTGACCATCAAGGTGACGGTGGGTAGCACCAGCACAACGGTAGCGGCATCCACGGCCTTGATTCATGGAGGTGGCTTGAGATCTCAAAAGGTCACGAGGAAATTTCAAGCAATTTGAGCAGTGAAAAACAACCGGGGTCCACCACAAGAACCTTGTTACATGGGAACATCGGGCCCCTAAAGATTGACAGGTAATTGTCCCTTGGTGATGTAGGGTTTCTCCTTTTTTTAAGGGTTGTTTCAGGTGATTATGGCAAACCCTGGGGTTGTTTACCCTTCGCAAGTTTAACATGGGAACCTAAAAATGGAGATTTCCAAGTTCGGAATCTCCTATTCCAGGTTGCCATGTTCAGGTTCTATGACGGTTCTTTGGGGGGGTGTAGATTCTGTAGGGGACTGTATTTACTATGATAAACTATTTACAGTAATTATGTAGGATAATTGAATAATTGTAAGGATCCCTATGAACCAACTAGTATAATGGTCTTGATTCAGAGCCATGATCGCAGGGACATTTAGGCCCAGGTGGAAAAAGGGGTTGCGTGGACCGCAACCGATGTGCTGTCAACATTGGTAGCGGAGCTGGCAAGGACCAGCTTCCGCCATAGGTTTGGCGTGGGGTGTCTTAGGTTAGACGAACCCTGTGATTCAGAGCCATGTCTGACTTTGGAGCATCTCTTCGATACTTCAGTGGGGAGGACTGTGACTACCGCGAGTACCGGAGGTGGAAACAATGGACACAAAACAAAATGAGGGTCATGGACAAATTGACCAAAGAATCGAGGGGAAGTTTTGTGTTCACCCTCTTACAAGGTCGAGCATTGGAAGTCATCGAACATCTGAAACCCGAAGAGTACCAGAAGGAGGGGGGGGACGATGTGATTTTCAAATTGCTGGACCGGCGGTGGCCGGAAAAAGATCGCACCGACGAAATCGGCGAGAACATTGCTGAGGTGTTCGCCTTGAAGGCGAAAGAGGGCGAAGGAGTTCGCCAGTGGTGCGCAAGGGCAAGGGAAGTTTTTGACCGCTGCTCTCGCAAAAGTGGCGTCACCTTCCCAGAAGAAGCAAAAGGGTGGCTGCTTCTCCATTGCAGTGGTTTGGGAGAAAGTGATCGTGCTGTCATCTTAGCTCGAGCTCAAGGTGACTTGAAGATGGATGCCATCTCACAATCGATGCGTTCCTGCTTTCCTGACTACGTGGTGAAGAAGAAGAGTGGCTATGCTGCTGCTCACGCAGTGGAGGGATTGCCTCAAGACGAGGACAATCTTGCAGCTCCAGTCGAAGCCCCAGCAAACAATGAGTTTGAAGAGATTGAACAGTTTTTGGCCGAGCATGGTCATACAGTGGAGATTGAGCCCGATGATCCGCAGTCTGCTGGAATCTTTGATGAGGCTGAGACGGCCGAGATCCTAGCAGTGTCCTGGAAGGAGAAAAGAGCTGAATTGGGGAAACTTCAAAAGGCAAGGAAGTTCCAACAAGCGTCGGACCTGAAGAGGTCCTTCCATGTGGAGATCAATGAGCTACGTCGACGCTCCAAGTGTTTCAAGTGTCACAAGTTGGGACACTTCGCTCGTGAGTGTCGGAGTCGTGGTTCGGCATCTTCGACTTCTGCGCCATCGACCAACAACAAGGGTCGAGACTTTGCTGCTGGTGCAGTTCAGTGGTCTGAGCCAACGACAAGTGAACCAGTTCCGGATGTCCCTGAGCACTTTGTGTGCACTGCTGGATTTGGTGGTTCCTTGGAGGCCGGATACGACGTCTTTCTGGTGAGTAGTCCAGGTTTTGCTGTGCTGGATAGCGGATGTGGCAAAACGATTATCGGATCCGAGACCTTGGAGGTCTTCAAGTCAAGCTGGACTGATGCTGGTATCAACATCCCTGAGGAGCTCAAGGAAACCAATGTGTTCCGATATGGGAATGGTCATCGTGAGGTGTCGCATCGAGTCATCTGCATGCCCGTCTTCCTGGCTGGCAAGTTTGGCAGAGTTCGAGCTTCGGTAGTGAAAGGCAGTGCCCCATTGCTGTTGCCACGACCAGCATTGAAGACTCTCAAAGCAAAGGTTGATTTCGACAGCGATCAACTGACACTTTGGGATGGACAGAGTGTGCCGCTGGAGGTGAATCAAGCTGGACAATACATCGTGGATGTGTCGAATTTCCCTTCTCATGGAGCTGATCGACAACCAGTTGCCGAGCATGGAGTTTCTGATGAGGAGGTCCCACCTGATGCATCTGCATGTGCCTCGGTCACCTTTAACCGGAAAAGGGATAAGAAGAAAGACTATTGGGAATACCAACCCGATAAACAAGTAGTGATTCGACACCATCTCAAGCCTCGTCGTAGCCTGTTTACACCTAGTTTGACTCAGTGCCCAGTAGGTCTTGATGCTTTGCAATCGTGTAGGCTCACTAGAATGGAGGGTGTTTTTGGTTCCCAACAAAGGGTTGATGATTGGACCAATAAGCATGATGCCCATGCCGTCGTCGGCTCGCAACCATGGATAGGAGCCACAGTATTTAAAATCAAAAGTGATTCTGTACCCGACCTTCCCTGTTGTGATTCGTCCATGACAACGGCTGAACATGAGGTCCACATTTGCCAGTGGACACCCAAACAACAACGCAGTCTGACAGCCCAGTTGAGACAGACTAATTTGGAACAAGGTCAAAGGAAGTACCAAGTCATTGAAGTATTTTCACCCCCTAGATTTGCCTTGGAATGTATCAAGCATAACCGGGAGTGTTTGTCTGCTGACTTGTGTACGGGGTGGGATTTTCGTAAACCTGAGGATAGACAACGAATGAAAGATATCGTCCGTACCACTCCCCCCGAATTGTTAGTCCTTTGTCCTCCATGTACATGGGCTGGGGGTTGGTTCCATTTGAATAAAACCAAGATGTCGGCATGTGATGTTCGGGAGAAGCAGTTACTCACCAGGTTGTTCATCCGGTTTTGTGGGGAATTGATAGATATCCAGTTGTCCAACGGGGGAAGAGTAATGTTTGAGCATCCTTTAGATTCGATTGCCTGGTCTCTGTTGAAGAGATTCCAACCACGAATGAAACTGGTTAAGTTGCACATGTGTTGTTACGGCATGCAGTTGCCCTCAGGTGACCTGATCCGTAAGCCCACTATGCTGATGGTATCACATAGCGACATGTGTAAGCTGAGTAGGACCTGTCCAGGCCAGAATGATCCAAAACATAGGACCCATCACTCCATTGCAGGTAGTGTTCCAGGGGTAGGATCAGTAAGTAAGTTTGCAGGTCAATATCCTAGTGCCTTTGTCAAAGCTGTGTTGAAAACCACACCGTCTGGTCTGGATAGTCCTGTGCTGATGGTGGTGGGTGATCAAGATCAATCCCACGAGTGTTTGGCAGCTTCCCGAATGGATGAGATCCGAAATGAAGATGAAGAAAGGTTGATAGTTAGCCTTAAGAAACTGCACCAAAATTTGGGTCATCCTTCAAATAATCACCTCATCCGAATCCTTCGTCATGGTGGAGCGTCTGAGAAAGCTCTTCATCTAGCTAGGAATTTCGTTTGTCAACAGTGTGAGGCAAATAAAGCACCAGGAGCCCCGTTGCCTGCTCAAACTCAACGAGTCACTGAGTTCAATTCGTTGGTAGGCATAGATATAAAGTATCTCCCAGGATGGAAGGTAAATCAGAAGATCCCAGCACTTAACATTTTAGACTACGCCAGTAGCATGCAATTGATGATCCCAATCTTCCAGCGAGAAACATCGGACATCATCCGAGAAAAATTCATGGAGCGGTGGGTATCTTGGGCTGGTATGCCCACTGAAATTGTGTGTGACCCAGCTAAGCCGAATGTTGCCGATGCACTCACTGTGCCTTTGGAACAGAGTGGTGCTAGTGTGAAGATCACCGCTGCCGATGCCCACTGGCAATTAGGAAAAACTGAAGTGCATGGTGGTTGGTTTAGTCGTATCCTGAGTAAGGTAATTGAAGAGCACCAACCTGATGGTCCTAAGCCCTGGACGGAATGTGTTCATGCCGCCCATTGTAAAAATCAATTGATTCAAGTATATGGCATGACACCATCCCAGTTCGTGTTTGGCAAAAACCCTAGAATACCTGAAAATTTGTTGGATGAACCACTTGACATTGTTCCTGCCACTGCTTCGTTGTATCAAGATGCTTTAGCAAAACAAGTGGCCATCCGGCAATCAGCTCGTCGAGCTGTCGTTGATCTTCAGGACAATCGTGCTTTGAGAATGGCTTTAGCTGCCCGTCCGAGAACATCTCATGTGTTCTCTCCCGGAGCTCTTGTTGCATACTGGAGATCTCAGAAATGGGTGAATGGTCAACTCGAATCTGTAGGCAAGTGGCATGGGCCCGCAACTGTGTTAGGTTATGTTGGACGAAACCTGGTGATCATCCATAAACGTCAGATCTTCCGTTGTGCACCCGAACAAGTGCGTCCATCCACCTTGGATGAGAGCCGACTCATTGAGACACCGGAAGTAGATCTTTTGGGGATAAAGGAGTCCATTGAAAAAGGAGCCATTCATAGTAAGCAGTACATTGATTTGGTCCCTGAAGCATATCCGGGTCAAAGTGAAGAAGTTTCTCAGCAGGTGTCCAATGCTGAAGCTCAGCCTGCTGCACCTTTGATGCCACAGTCTCTGGCTGACCGAATGGGCAATGATGATCAACCACTCCCAATTGAGAAGTCTGAAGAACCCAAGAATGCTGTGATTGATAAGAGCCCACTCGAGGAAACCATGAGTCCTAGTGTTGGTTCAGGTGCCAATCCCAAAGAGCAAGGGTCGTCGTATGGACCTGTTCGTCGTCGCATAGGGGAAAAAGCTGGTCCCATGACTTTGTATCGACCAGCCCGAGCTTCTGCCGATGACTTTGCTGACATGATGAAGGAAATTGTACCACAATTGTTGCAAGAAGCCATCTCGTCTGAACAAGCTGAGACTAGGTCTAGACCACCGAAACGAGAAGCACAGTCATCAGCCGTGGAAACCCCTGAAGCCAAGAGCCAGCGTGTTAGATCCCCATCACCACATGATGGATTCGAAATCTCCGAAGGAGGTCAATCCGCCGAAGGAGCCACGTTTGCCGCTGACGAGGTAGCAATCTTGTCCGTCTCTCATTTGACTGAGGTCTCTGAATTTCCCACTGAAGACCTTTCTTTTGAAGATAAGCAAGAGTTAATTGACCAATGGAAAAGTAACTATCCAATTGAAGTGTTGGTCGCAAACTACCTCCAAAAGAAGGCTTCAAAAGAGATTAGGGTTAATGGACATCCACCAGAATTTCAAAAGAAAGTGGATGAAGCGAAGCTTCTAGAATGGTGTACCATCACAGGTAAAAATGCCGGAAGGGTCGTTTTTGGAAATGAGGCCAAAGAAGTTCGCCAACGCCTCCCACATAGGATAATGGGTAGCAGATATGTAATGACCATCAAAGAGGAAGATAATGCCCCGGCTAGAGTAAAAGCCCGTTGGTGTTTGCAAGGTCATCTTGACCCAGATTTGTCATTGAAGGCCCAAACCGGAGATCTTCAATCACCCACGTTATCCCAGGTTGGCCGAAACATGCTGTTCCAGTTGATTTCGTCTCATAGATGGAAGCTTATGTTGGGTGATATCAAGGGAGCTTTCTTGTCAGCAGGTGATTTACCCCAAAGATATAAACCTCTTTATGCCAGTCTTCCAGCGGGGGGTATCCCTGGGGTACCAGATGATGCACTGATTGAAGTACTAGGCCACGTCTACGGTTTAAATGATAGTCCTTCAGCCTGGTATAAGCGACTCAATCAAGCCTTATTGGATGCCGGTTTCGAGAAATCTCAATTTGATTCCTGCCTCTACTACCTCAGAGACAATGGTAGACTGACTGGTATCTATGGCGTGCACGTCGACGACTGTGCAACTGGGGGAACCGGGGTGAAGTATGAACAGGCATTAGAAAAGCTAAAGTCAACCTTCGAGTTTCGCAAATGGAGGGTCGGCGATGGTGATTTTTGTGGTGCCTTTTATCAACAAGATCCCCAGTCTCAGGAAATCACAATGTCTCAAGCCAAGTTTGTAGAGAAGATTAAGCCCATGCATTTCAATCGAGAAAGGTTTAATGAAAAGGAGTCCCCTCTCACTGATAGAGAAATAAGCTGTTTGAGAGCAATCAACGGTAGTTTGAATTGGCTGTCGACACAGTCTAGGCCAGATCTTGCTACACAAGTATCATTTTCTCAGCAGTCTTTTCCCAGACCAACAGTTGCCGATGCTATTGCAGCAAATCATGCTGTCCGCCGTGCAAAACAGCATGCTGATCAGTCGATCAGGTTTAGTCACATTCCAGTTGATAAATTAGCTATCATGTGCCACTCTGATGCAGCATTTGGAAATGCAAAGGCTGGAGCCACTCAAGCTGGCTATGTGATAAGCTTTACCCACCAAGATATGAATGAAGGTAAGGAATGTGCCTGGACTCCCGCTTTCTGGAAGAGTTCGCGACTTCCAAGAGTCGTTAGCTCAACTTTGAGTGCCGAAGCCCAAAGCATGTCATGTGCCTCGAGCATGTGCGAGTGGCTGAATCTTTTCGTGTCAGAAGCTCTTGATGGTTCTCGTTTTTCACCGACGTTTTGGAATAGCTCGTCACGTAGGTTGGTTATGGTTTTGACAGACTGTAAGTCCCTGTATGACCATCTGTTGTCTCCGTCTTCACCCACTTTGGATGATAGGAGAACTGCAATTGATATCGTGATCCTTAGAGATAGCATAGCTAGGATGCAAGCTACTCTGAGATGGATACCAACTGATCGTATGATAGCTGATGCATTGACAAAAGAATCACCTGAAGCTTTTGATCTGATTCGTGCCTGCATCCGGTCTAGCACTTACCAAGTGAGTCCAGAAGCCCGAATCCTAGAACTTAGATCACAGGAAAGAGATCGACGTAAGGCCTTTGCTCAGAAAAAGACTGAGCGTGTCCCAGTATCACCTGAATAGTCACCAGATGGGTTCTCGTCTCATCTATTGTGTGTTTGTTGTGTTTTTCGTGACGTCCTCTCGTTTGATAGTTGTCATATTTACTGAGAATCATAGTTGCCTATTGATAGTGTGGTAAACATTTAATGTATGATCCATAACCATGGGGTTCGATAAAGTGCACAATTGGAGTTGTGCCTGGGGGGGGTACACCGGGTGAAGTGTTTTGTGATTGTGTCTTGACACTGAAGTGTGAATCAAGCAATAGGATCGAAGTGACGATAGTTTCGTGAAAGCTAGAGCCTCTCATCATGACGTCTCCTCACCCTGACAAATGGACCCTTGGAGAATTCGACCAGTGCGTGCACTTGGTTGGAAAGGCTCGTCGTTTGGGTGTCTATGATAGTGTGATGAAGAGGGTGAAGAGGATTGAGGATGGATTCCAGATCGAGTTCATGGCTAATGGCTTAGCCGATGGAGATTTGGTTGGCATTGACTTCGCCGAGTCAGCTCGTGTGTCCCAGGCTGCTGGAGCCATGACTGATGCTGCTAAACGTCGAGGAGATCCTTTGGAAGAGTCTCCTGATGCTAAGACGGCTGTGGCCAAGGCCAGTCCCTATGCTTCTCCGAGTGGTATGTTGGTACCACCCATGCCTTCCTATGATGGCAATGGCCATGAGATGCATGTGAGCCCTCTTCCCCCTGGCATTTCTTCACTTGGCCAGTGGGGTGACAATTTGGTGACCTTCGGAAAGTATGCCAAGAAGAAGAGGTATCATGAGATTTTGTACGGCACCGCTGACGAGTTTGTCAGCTATCGCAAGTACCTCCTGTCCAACTACAATTCTGGAAGTGCGCTGTTGCGCGACTTGGTCAACTACATGAAGGCATCCGGATTCACTCACGAGGCCGATGATCGTCCATGTATTCCTGGAACACATGTTCCACGATCCTATGGCTGAGCCATAGCTTTTCCAGCTGAAGGTGGCTGGCAGTGTTTTTGATTTTGAGATTCTTAGGAGTCTTGATTCAGAGCCATGATCGCAGGGACATTTAGGCCCAGGTGGAAAAAGGGGTTGCGTGGACCGCAACCGATGTGCTGTCAACAATGGGATGTTTTTTTGTGGCGCAATTTGGAAATTCATGGAACTCAAAGTTCCCAAAAAGGATCCCTGCGACTTACCCTTTACATGAGTTGATTTTTGGTGTTAAAAGCATATTTGGTTGGCCAAGTTGTAAACATTGCACATCTTACAGGATGACAAACACTTCCCAAAGTATGGAACCCCCCTTCACTCATGAGAATCCAAGAGTACTAGATGTACTAGACCCTAATGCCACTTACGAAATAATGTCTTACTAAGGGGTTATCTACCACATATTAATCATCATGATTCCTTAATTAGTCCTTAAAAACTAAGGATGCCTTATATTTGGTTGTTGGCCTGCCGAAGAACTCGGTCAAGGGTCAACGATATAATGTCATAGGTGGTGTCCAATACTATTGTTTTGACAAGTTAAGCCTTTTTGCACGGATTCCTGTATACACGTCCAATTTTAGCCAGTTTTGCAGTAGATTCCGATGCTAAGTACACTCCAGGATCAACTAAACATTTTTTTCATGTGTAAGACACACATGTATATATATATGTATAAACATATATATGTCTACATATATATATATATATTTCGAAGTTCCATTGTTTCTGATGGTACGGAAGCTAAGAAATTCTTTCCCATCTTCACTTGGGCAAAATTACATCAAGTCATTCCCTATAGGTGGTTTTAAAGATTTGTTGAATCTAATGTTTACCAACCAAAAAACCAGCTGGGTGGTGGTTTCCAATATTTTTTATTTTCATCCCTACTTGGGGAAGATTCCCACTTTGACTAATATTTTTCAGATGGGTTGAAACCACCAACTAGAAAAAAAGGCATGGAAGATTCGAACCCATTTTGATTTTGCACTATGTTTTGTTTCGATTAGGGTGGCACACAAAAGAAACAACAAGTACACTCTGGTAAACTAACATAGCTGGCTGGAAAATCTCCATGTTCAATAGGGTCCATACATCTTCAATCCGGGTCTGTTTTCCAGCAATCGCTATGTTACTTGGCACATCTTAGGCGATCGCCTTATTCCCTGAACGCCCCTTAGAGTTGATCGTGGAAATTTACCTGTGGGCCCCACCTAAAAGTTTAACAAACTTAGCAGGGTTTTCCCTAAGGGTTGCCAAGCTATGTTAGTTTACCAGAGGGTTGTACCCAAGTTGGCCAACGATCGATCCTGGGATTTTGCCATTTGGGACGGTTTGGACGGGTTGCCCGCCCGCTGCTCCATTCCTTAAATCAAAGGGGGAGGAATCTCGAAAATTTTGCCCCGTTGGAAGGGTTATGAAAAGTAGGGGAATCCTCTTAACATGGTCTTCTTCATTTGGTGTGGAGTTTGAAAGGAAATTGCACAGATTATTGGATTTTGTGGGTCACAAAAATTGAAAAATTACAAGCGTGTGTGTTTTGATACTTGATAGAAAGATCACATGCAGATATCTGCATGCTTGACCAAAAGCCTTCTTCAACCCTGCTACTGTTCATGGTGAAGAAAGAGAGTATAGCGAACTACTGACAACGTATAACCCTAAAAGAACGACTTAAAAACAACCAGTCAGTTGACAGTTGTGTTTTGGTCCATTGCGATCATCATGGTGTTTTTGTTTTTGTTGTTCTTCACCGCTCAGGTTCAATCCAAATGGAGTGCGAGGATAAGAACTCACAGTTGGGGCAATCTCAGAGTCAGTTTTGCTTTGAAACAAGTTCGGTTTTTTAAAGAGAGGAGTCTCTAAAATCTCCAGTTTGAGGTTCAGGACATGTTGCACCCGTTTCAACGGATCATGACATATCATTGAATATCATGGAGTATCTCATTTCTTTTTCATTTGTTTTCCTATGGTGGTGAAAGGTGTTTATTCCATGAACATTATTTAGGTTTCCAAGCACATCAGCTTAGTATTTCTCTTGCCCCAAAGTCTGTCGGAAGTTTCCTTCTTGAAGCCTCAATCAAGTGATATCAAGTCGGTGGAGAAATTTGGCCGGGAGGCCTCAGAAGTTTCAATAAAGATCATATGGGGGGAAACCCTAACATGGTGGATATGGTTTTCCCCCCAAATCATCCCATTTTAATAGGGGTTTTCCATTATTTTCACCATCCATTTTGGGGGTTTTCCCCCTTTTTGTGGAAACATCCAAATATGTTTTCTTCACCACCATAAAATTTGTAGGACTTCCCAAGAATACCCGGATACGGGAACAAACTCACATACTCGTGAAGGTTCAGAAATCCGGCGATCACCAGTTGAAAAATGGTAAATATCCCATTATTTACAGGGTTCTATCAATGGTTGTTTCTGGTTCCCTTAATAGGTATATATTGCCAATTGGGTGATTATATGGAACCTACCACCTATTAAGGGAACCAGGAAACTCCATTGATTCTATTCATCCCAGGTGGTGCGGGATTTCTTCCATCAACAGTATTTAAAGCCACTTAAATGAAGGTGAGTGATGAGATTCCTTTTCTTTAGATGGGTCCCGGGTTAGTTCCCGCCTGAAACTTATAGTAAGGCCAGGATCGTTACTAAGTTGGGATACGTTGGGTTATAACGTTAATCTGTGCAAATACTCCATACATGGAGCGTATGGGGTCTGAAATCTAATATGAAGTGTGACGCAAACTACCTGTGCCTCAACTGCTTCGCCGAATTCCCTCTGGCACGTATTGATTCGTGATTATTCCATGCAGCGCTTCTGTCGCGAAGATGCGCTGTCAGTCACCAAAGCTTGCCAGCTTTTGGATCGACCATGCCGTGTCGATCATTTGCGTTGGCGAGAGTGCAAAGGATTTGAAACCACCTGGCTTGTCCATCCAACGCCAGGAGAGAGGGACAAGAACCCCGGGGCAAAAGATCTTTCGGGTGCAGCAGGACTGCTACTGATTATTCCCTGTCGAGCTCAGATCGCGCAATGCGTTCAGCACACACCGCTGCTGCGATTTTCTTTGCATAATCTATGCGGCAATCATTCTCTCGAGGACATTGTTGGACAATGTGTACTCACGTGTTTCAAGATCGGTGATGTTCTTACTCACCCATTGAGATTCAATTGAAACGCGAAGGGAAGCAAAGGTCATAGCTGCATATGATGTTATTAATTCAACAGTTTCACTAATTAAATAAATAATAAATATCATTAATTTTTGTTTAACGTTATTTATTTCATTTTTTACAAACAATGAAAATATCATGTCTAATAAGAAAACAGATATTACCGTGGCCATTTTGGCTCAAGTTTGGACACTTGATCTAACACAGCGACAGAAGCGTTAAGCGATAAAGACAGCCCGACCGGAAAAACAGCAAGGATGTCCCCTTTTGGGAGACACGCGAGGAGAACGAGCCCAATGTGGAGCAAGAAGTGCAGCCATTCGCATGCCATTCGCATTGGAAAATCCGCGTCTCGTCGGTGGTATCTCTTGGCCCAATTGGTTTGAGGTTTGATTTGAATACGTTTTCAATTGCTTTCAATTGTGCAACTCATACTTGTTGTATCTTGTTGTTTTACTTGGGGAAACCTTCAACTTAAGAAATGAAGTGAAAGGAAATGAATGGAAATGAAAACCCAGCAAATGAAAGGCAATAAAGGAAGGCCATGAAAGAGAATTAATGCCAATCGAAAGGAATGAATCAAATGGAGGAGGGAATGTTCCAGTTTTGCTGGTGTCGATGAGCCGGTTACATCACGTGCAGTATTTTTGATTCTCAAGACTGCTTGAGGCAAAACACCCAAAAAGCACGACAGCACGGAGCACCACAGCAGCAGGAGCAGCACCAACAACACCACCAAACTGCAACAAATTTATGGAGCTCTCCTAACCAAAGCCATAGTATTCACAGCCTTTGTGTTCTTTTCTTACATCAGGGGTTGACCATGGGAAACTGTGGCATGTGCATTGGCCTTGGTCGACAAAAGGAGGTGTGCTGACTGGTGTGGGATGATTGGTTGGCTTGGCAGGGCGTTTTCCTGCCTCTACTGAAGTGCCTCATCTTGTTGATTTTTGGAAATGGATGACTTCAATGTTTATGGGAAACCAGTGTTGCCTGTGCAGCACAAGCATCCGCTCAGTTCGTGCTCCAGGAAAGGAAAGGTCGCACTAAAGTGCAAGCAAAAGGGCATCTTCCAGTTGTTGCGAAAGCTCGAGCCAAACGTGGAGTGGAAGCACCTCGAGCTAAACGTGCCTTTGAAGAAGGTAAGCGAAAACTGTGGCCTTCGAAAGTTGAAGCAGTTTGCAACTTAGAAAGATCTTCCATCGAAAGGAGGAGTGGAAGCACCTCGAGATAAAGGTGGAAAGGGGAAGAAACGACAGGGGAAGCAACCACTGCGGCC
>OMLO01001924.1_pt1 | contig 16394 bp, 10 predicted proteins | sample 1674811 | NCBI WGS metagenome assembly OMLO01 (sample SAMN06265003, study PRJEB25207) | coral metagenome | isolation source: Coral host | place: Mexico:La Bocana,Puerto Morelos, Mexico | collected 2008-11-13 | reverse complement strand
TTCAGGCTTAAACTTCAAAATATCATCCAGAAATTATCAGAACATTGTGACATAAAAAATCCTGAAGAACTAGAGACTATTATTGTGAGTATTTTACAATGAGTACATTCATTTGGTAGAGCATTTTGTTTCAATGTCAATGTCAATCAATTTTCCTTTTTCTTTTTCATATTTTTTTTGTGCAGCAAAGTGAATAACAAATGCAGGTCACCAATTGGACTCTTGATGCATCCATTTGTGAGTCTCGTGACTCATTAAACCATTTCCCAACAGTAATAATTTTGTTTCAAAGCTTTGGTCTAAGAAAAATTACAAGGAACCCGAAGGGTTGTAAACATGAAATTGTGCATGCCCAGCCCTTTAAGTAAGGTTTTTTAGTCACACAAAAGGCAATGCTTATATACCTGCCAACTTTTTTTGAGTTAAAGTTGTGAAAGGTTTTATCCAGTGAGTGCCAGGTTTTTTGAAGACAACACAAACATATCCAAAGATTACCAAAGATGTCCAAAAACTTCCAAAGATGTCTGAGGCCTTCCGAACATAGCGGAAGTGAAAACAGACCTGACGTTTCCCAGTCCCAGTCTCAGGATGTGTATCACTAAACGCGAACTTGCTCCCAGTGTTTCTTTTTAAGAAAGAAGTATCATCAATTACACATAGTTTTCATTTCTTACATCAGTCTGAGTTAACATATTTTTGGAAATTATATCAAGCAAAGCTGTAACCACTCACATTTTTCAATTGGGCTTTAGAATTTGGCCTGTAAGAGTCACCCAGTGTGAGTTTTCAATTTGCAGGTGTGATAGTTGGCAGGTATATGGTTAGTTACCTGTGGCACCCAGCTACTTCAAGGGCACAACCCTGTCCTTCATGTTGCAGAAATCACACATCATATGTTCATTTCTGTATTTCTTTATTATAGCCGAAGCAAACAAGGGAAGCATTTCTTCCTTAGATGTTTTTCTGTTTGCACATTTACTTGTATCTTTTGTTCTGGAAGGAAATTGTATGTTATTTATTCAAGAAATATAATTAAAATGTTTAGACTGAATTTTTCTGAAACATTTTGCTTTTGTAACAAATGTTGCCTTGTTTGTACAACAAGAAGACAAAATAGTTAACACTGTTTTGCAACAATGTTCTCTTGTTTCTAGAGTGTTAAATGTTTAAAGTGTTATGTCAATATAATAACAATATTACAACAACAAGACAAAAACCACGTACACAACAACAATAACAATCCTCTTTACAATTTTACGTACTGTGATAGTGATGAAAACCAAGTTAGCCAGTTAACTAGAATATTGACTACCTGGAACATCAGTAACACAGACTTGTTTATGCATTTATGTCCAATTAATATATTTAGGACAAAGAAGAAACGGATTCTCAGCAAGGTGTTCCTGAAACCAAGAGGTAAATATTTTTTCTCATTTTGTTCCAACATCGGTAACGTTTTCAGTGATCTAAAATTGTAGCAAATAAAGTAGCAAATACATGTATCTTGCGTCAACCAGGGTCTCTAGCTAGTGACATCACGCTTGTCTTTGTTTTGTCACCAAGGATCACAGGATCAATTTTTGAAAACAGCAAAGCAAATGCTAGGATAGTTTGAATATTGATATCAATGTTGAGGAATTATTTTGTCCACAGAAGAAAACAGGATACCAGTGATTCCAGCGTTAATGGATCAAAGGTTGATGCACACAGTCTGCACTCGTCAACAGACAAAAACACAGAGGAACAAAATAGTGACTTAAAACTGAGAGATTATATAACAAAATCTGAACCCCTAGAAGATAAGACTTGTAAAGCTTCCTCAACACTGCTCCCTGAGAGAATCAGTGCACGAATAAGAAGTTTAAAGTCCAGGAAGGTGGCTTACAAAGAAGATTGGGTGGATCCTGACCAGATAAGACTTTCAGGGCAAAGGGTACATGTACAATCAAATAAACAGTCAAATAAAAATAATTCACATGAGGAAATAACTAAAACCAAGACTGCTATTAAGAAAAGAAAACGGAAAAAGAAGGAGAGTTTTCAAAGTGTGGAAGATTATGTCAACGAAGCACCCTTAATCCATGTTGGTAATTTAGTGGGTCTGCGGAAGTGCTGTTTGTGTGCTGTTATGTTTGTGGAGAAGGAGGAGCTCCTCACTCATATGAAGGCTGTTCACCATTTAGGTGAGTAGAATACATTGCAACTGTGAGCTAAATGAAGCTCTGTTGCTTATGATGCCGAAGTATACACAGCAGTGCTGAATATGTTGACACTTGAATAATTTTTTTTTATTCCATCTGGAAACGTTTTTAATTGCAGATGACAAAATGAGCATTACAAAGGAAGCTGCAGCAAAAAGTTTGCAGTCTGATGACAAAAAGGATGCTCAATCCATTCCAGGTTAGCTTGACAGATAGTAAACACAGCTGGGGCTGTAACTAGTAACACCTGATACAGCTACTGTTGTTGATGGGCCCCACAGAGGTCTTTGAATTTCTTTCAAAGCCTGACTGTACAGCAACACTTAATTTTGTCCTTGAAATGTCAATGGCAAGCCAGATGCACATGTTATGAGAAACAAACCACTGATCATCAGGGGCACTGTTGTTATACCCTGCTGCAACTGGGATGCCTTTTCTCAATTCATTGGGACTGTATGTAGAGTGTAGAGGACAATTGATATTTTAGAGGGGCTAACTATTGTCTACTTTGTGGCGTTTCAGATGAGAAACCCTTTAAATGTTTGCAGTGCGAATCTTCGTTCAGGAAAAGCAGTGGCCTTAAACAGCATGTGACAAGACAGCATTCTCAGAATACACCACAAAAGTCAACCCAAGCTCAGACCAACCAGTCCAATAAGAAGAGCAGCTCTGCTAATGACAGGCCTTATGCATGTCAGGTATTAAAGACCCGCTTGCCCTCCTGTCAGCTAATATATATGTGCTGTAGCTATTTTACTTTTCTTCAATAAATCTCTGGGTATTTTGTCAGGTAATTCACGCTCACCAATTCATTATACAAGTCGAACAGAAAGAGAGGAAAAGTGAGAATAAAATATCCCCAGTGGCAGATGAAGTCACAGAGTCCATGAGCCCCATAATACGTCCTTGTTAGAGCAAAGAAGAGCTGACATTGGCACGCCAGCTCCTCCTTCTGTCATCTTTACTTCGTTGCCTGTTATCAGGCATCAGGTCTTACTGAATAACACAACTCTAGGACCCTACCCAGGGTTGAACGTTCTTCATTGACTTGGAAGCCAATACATAAATTCTTGCCTTCCACAGGTTTATCCACTGAGCTCTAATGATTCTCATTCAATGTAGTAGTTACGATCTGTTGTGATAACGAAACCATATCATCATTCAATGCATTTTGTCGTCTGCTGTATTGGCGAAGAGCCCATCACGTGGCCTGCAAAAAAAACTAATAATTCAAATAATTCATCTGCTCACGACCCACAAATCACTATATTTTGCTTCTACAGTAACTGCTATTTATTTGTTGTAGGTATGTGGGAAAGCATTCAAACGGAAACACCATTTACAAGAACACAGTTATATTCATTCAGATGACAAACCCTACAAATGTGACACTTGCAGCAGGACTTTCAATCAGAGAATATGCCTTACCAAGCACCTTCCATGCAGAGAACATGAAAAATCACATCGAAAACCTAGCTGCACCAAAACGTTAGAGACTGTTACAGGTGATGTTTCACACGAGCAGCCTCGAGACCAAGAGAACGACCAACTGTTTGGCCTAGCTGATAACATTGATTTAATTTCTGAGAGCAATTCATGTTTAGGCTCTTGTGATGCACCGGAAGTGAAGTGGCAAGTTAACGGAAAGTCACATGTGTCAAATGGTGAACCATTGGGAGGCAACCTATCATCAAAAGACATCGAAAATCACGCCACTAATGCAGTGGATTGCGAAAAAAGTGTGACAGAGGACAGCATGTTCAATGTTTCTGGGTTATCATCTGGTACATCTGCTGTAACTAAAGCTATGAATGACCAAAGCTGTTCTGTCAAGAAACAAACACTGACGTCGCAAGGAGAAACATAGTGCATTATGTTAGTAACTATTGCCGTATTCATACACGTACGTGACCAAGACCAGCTTGACATGTCTGTCAGTTGATTTTGAAATACTCACTAAAATCTGCTGATACATCTCTTGTCATGCTGTAGTACGTACATACGTAACCGCAGTCACAAATGAACTGTTACGTTTTCTGAGCTTTATAAATGAGCAGAGATAATCATATCTTAAGTATCTGCTATTGTCAAAACGTTTTGATTGATAAACCCCGATATTATATCCTTCCTTTAATATACATCCGCCCATTTTGCAAATGGAATCAATGAGGCTTCAGGTTAAGAAGCTTACTCAAAAATTTATATTTTGATGTACCCCCCTAACCATCTATTTTGATGTACCCCCCCCCCTCTTACCATTAAGGATAAAGCAATCAATTTGAGTATTTGCATCACCCGACCAATAACGAGTGGGTTACCATATTTCTGTAACCTATATCAATAACAAAAACAATCGTTTACGTTCATACAGAGTTAATGGAGGGAGTCTCCCTCATACTATCGTTCAGAAGCATGGTTTATACTGCAATCACGCCAAAGCTTACGTGAAGAAAACAGTGTTTAAGTTAGTCACAAATTTCAACGTTTTAATGTACCTGGTGTTAATTAATGTCAGGAAAACATGCTAATTTTTTTATTTGATATTATATTTTACCAGTAATATTGAGACTATCAAACCGAGCGTAAATAAGTTGCGAAATCGATCAACATTGACATGATAATTGTATGACCTGTGATTTTACCAAACTCAAGTGCAATGACAATTCAATAAAAAAAAAATTATAGAAACCAATCTATGTTGTGTTCGTACGTATCTTGAAACTGACGTTTTATGGATTTGTAAAATAACAGATTGGAAAAAGAAGAGAAATTGACTTGGGAAAGGTACGGGATTTGTTTAGGCTCCTAGTCTAGTTTCTCCATCGTTAAAGGAGCCAAGTCACGTTTTGCTCATCTTGAAAAGTTAAGCCTAAATTTTTCAAGTTCGTCATTTGTATTCTGTGTCAATCTTATCCATCCTTGATCCTTCAGGCAAGGTTTTTTTATTATCTCTGGTTCTTTTGTATCTTAGTAAAATACAACAGGGTTGGGGGTTATTTCCAGGTTTTCTTCAATTCAAGATAATTTAGTACGTGGCCAAAATAACTCGAAGTACCGTGTTTGAACTACTTTATAACCGCCGCTTGTCCCATTTTTGCTTGGCTACCACTGGATAGTTGTGTCTGAGTATCTGGGGAGTCTGGGGGCCATTTCGGTGTGGCAAAACGTAGAAATTTGGGATGAGAGAACGAGTCACTCCACATGCCACATGACTCTTCCACTCTCCCCAAGCCTTCCCTGTTGTTGCTCGCCCAATCAAAATGCACTCGCTCATGAGAATACGCCTGCGTTGTCTATCTTAACGACTTACTGCGGGAACGCAGTCCCCGTTCTAAGGTGTTCGCGTTACCTGGGAGCAGGTATTCTACCAAAGCTGGGCTGTTCAGCCAGGTAAAATTTTTAAGATTTATTTACAATATAACTTTCACTATTACTTTACTTGTTGCTGTAATCGTTTGTTATAATTTAATCGCTCAATACTTATCAATACTGTATGTGCAAAACGTTTATTTTTTTAAGAACAAATCATTGGCGTGATCGAATTGATAGGAAGAAACAAAAACTCCCCGCTCCTAAACTACCTATGTCCTACCTTAGAGAGCAAGACACTGTACAGATGAATTGACTAAGCAGTGTAACACGAGTACTTCCTCTTTCTCTTCTGAGATACGTGAAAAAATGATAGGAAAAATAGCCGCGAGAAGAAAAATTGTGGCGTATTGCATCTGACCGCAAATTCTCAAACAGAAACTGCTCGGCCATGATTAAACTTGCTCGCTCGTTCCCAATTATTTGTAGATGGCGTGATGTGTTTGCTATTAGTCAATCCTAAATACTAAAAACAAAAGTCTATTGAAATTGATCTCCTTTAAGATCCACCGCATTCCTTTTTCGCCAACAACGGAGACACATGATTATCATGAGATCGACGAATTCACATAACGTCAACAGACTGCAACCAAGAAACAAGCCCATGTTGCCTCCAACATCCGCTGAAAGAAAAAAGCAAATGGAGTGTTGATGTTAAGAAATTCTTCACTGAGTTATCGCGTTTGTTTGCGTTTTACGTCCATCTCCTCACCCAATCCCTTATTCATTTTTTTCCAAGCTCTCAAACGAAAAAAAACTCACGAAAAAAAAACTGACGAAAGCGTTACTGTGATCGTGGTCAGAGAAGAAAATCAGGACTGCGCTAAGAACCAATCAGATTGTAGGATTCGTTACCGTGCCCGCTTGGAAAAAACAAATTATAGATATCTCATTTTCTAACCCAATGACTTACAGTTGTTATGTTTTTATTTGTGCAACTGCTTCAGAGCTGACATTACTTACATCCAAAATCGTTGAGGTCGTATGCCGGTTTTTCTTCTGTTATTTCTGTGTCCAAAGTTTCGTAGTAGATATGCACTTGTACCATTCTTTGCCTAAGGTAAGGAGACAAGAAAGTGTTGTAGATAGCTTTCAAATAAATGCAGTGAGTGTGAATTCAGTTGTAGGTATGGGACAGCGTGGGAGAGCCATCGAATAAGCAACACTCTCCTGAACAAGAGTTTCATAACAAACGCTTGAGTTGTTAACCAGCGCTTATTCTAAGAGCTTATGCTCTTATACAGCTGTGTGAGTTCGACTGCGACTGCGAGAGAAAACTTGACGTTTATATTTTAAACTGAGCTTTGGTTGTTGTCGCTATCATTCAGTTAGTTTTTTTTAGTAAGTTATTAGAAAGGGATCATTTAAAAGTGCTTCAGTTGTTTCTTTCTTGTTTCCACCTCGGCGCTCTCAAATTCGCTCTGCATCAAGAATTCGAAACATTTAATAAACGCCTCGGTGCTATTTCAAGTAACTACGCCTGGTTTGACAGCGACGCCCCCCACCCCTCCCCCCCTCTCTGAGAGACATCTCAACCTGCATGTCCGAGAAAAATTCAAAGTATGGCCACTTAACTTGTAAGTGAACTGTCAGATTTCGTTTTGAAATCAAGCAAATTCCATGCCGCTATTAACATTCCCTCTAGGGGAGCTCCGATACAAAAGGGACGGGGTGCTCGGCGCTGAGGTGTTAAAGAAGCAGTTTGGTAACTCTTAGGTTTTTCAGCCTCAAAAGGTTCTACAGCGGAGGCCGTCTGCGCTCTTAACCAGGATCTCGGTAGTTCTTATGGGTATAAATTTCCGACAAGCAGCCCCATCCTTTTAAGATGGGACTCCTGGCCCTCGGGCTCTCACCGGGCAGTTTTTTACGAACGGAGCAGTTTTTTACGAACGGAGGCGCATTTGTCTTTGTTACCTGATGTAGTTTTGGTACTCGGTGACTTTTTCTGTGTCATTCGATGATAAGTTGAACAATGGAAATAACGTGTCCCACACGTGACTTGACGGGGCGTATGCCATGGAAGCCTGGACACGATAGGTAACCTTTGTGCACGGCACCGGGCAGTCACAGTTACTGGGGTTAAAATTACCTGGAGATGAACACAACGGTGTCAGTATCATCTGTAAGAAAAGACTGCTCAGTTTTTAACCAAATTAAATTCAAGTTGTTCACTCACTGAATGTCGGGAAGACACACTTGAAGATCTCTTTTGCAGTGCAGAATCTCGTTTCGTTAACACCTGTTAAAAAACCAGGACGATGTTAATTAACAAATGGAACCTCCACCTTCTTCAACTTATAGAACAGTAACTGTCGATACCATATGAATGTTTTTTTTTAACAAATCAACATACAACAACAATAAAACAAAATGGAGCTCTTCATATAGAAAGGAGTAAGTCCGATAGTTGCGAACTGCAACTGAGTACAGTTTACCGCGTTTTCGAGTCGTGTTTGTGTTAGGCGTGGTGACGTGAGACCCCTGTATATTACTTTAGACATCATAATCGTACCAGTTAAGCGTCAGATCACGTTTGACTGTGTTTCTTACCAATAGAGGGCATCGACAACACACGGCAGCCGCATTCTCGTACAGATATATTGGTATAACATTCGGTAAGGCACGCATATTCTGAATATTCCCTGAAACTTGTAAGATTCCTTTCACCACAGTTGGATTTGAATGGCGCAGGAAGGCTGATGAGCTGCAATCACAAGATACAAAGCTATATCATCCATACCGAAGAAAGAAAAACATGATACAGTCGAATCTCCGGTTGCGACCGCCTCTCCTCAGCGACCAGTTCTCCAAAAATACCAAAAATTTGCAAGTCAAATCACCATATTTGGAACCTCTTGTAAGCGATCACCTCTCGTAAGCGCCCGCGACCACTTTTATAGCTAGATGTTTGAAATTTTCCTTTGTTTTTAGCCTCCCGTAACCGACCAGCTGACAAATAATGGAGCGAAGAATGGATAATAAGGTGTGGTACTCATTATGGTATTTCTGGCTAGTACAAGAAACGGAAATTTCTCAAAGGGAAGAATCGGATTTTTTTTTCTCGAAATTGACTTTAACATGAATAAAACATTCCATCAGCATTGGCGCAAGGGGTAAGTCTCGGCAGTTATTATATTCTAATGAGGAAATACTTTGATCCATTATGGTCTAAGCTCTCGTAAGCGACCACCTCCCTTGAGCGACCACCTCCACTTGACATTTTGGGTGGTCGCTTACGGGAGGTTCGACTGTAGTCGTAAATAAAAACGTATACCAGTGATTAACTGAACTTAAAATATACTAAAAAGATACTTTTATCGACGAAATGTATATGTAACTGAACTTAATAGTCAGAATCCGAGGTTTGTTGCTACCTTCGTCCGAAAATTACAAAACCGTATATCTTTCAAAAGCTCCCATTAGGAACTTTTCCGCTCGATTGAGAAGTGTTTTACTGAAGCTATCACATTTCTTTCGTTTCACGTTATAGGGTAATTATAAGGTAAGTGCTGCTTATTTGAAAGGCTTAAACTTAAGAAGAATGGCGTTTTAATATTATGCAAATTAGGAAAGTGAGACGTCATGAGGTGTACAACTAAAAGGGTAACATATTGACTGAAGAATATCTGTGGAAATGTTGAAACAGTGTTCTTCAAACTTGGCACCAGAAATATTCATCACAAAAGAAACCAAGTGACACTCAAAGCATCGTTGCCATAGAATCTCTCTTGGCTCAAGTCTCTTTCTGTCAAAAACCAAATATCGACCCCTTAACGTGGACCAGAGGGTCCTGATTGGAACAGACATGGCTCCCATATCGTCTTAACTCTCATCCTTAGATTGGCTGGACCAGTGGACCAGTGGCAAAACTGTCGTCATGGCAACAGTACAACAGGTGACGTTTAGTTTCTATTATGATGAAAATTTCAGGCTCCAAGTTTGAAAAACACTGCTTCGATATTTCCAGAGATATTCTTTATCCAGTATGTTACCATTTCCAGAGATATTCTTTATTCAGTCAGTTACCATTTCAGTTGTACGCCTCGTGACTGATCATTACTTTCCTAATTTGCTCAATACAAAAATGTCAATATCCCTAAAAGGAAAAAAAGATACTCCAAAAAGGAAAACGCCATTCTTCTGGATTTTTAAAAGCTTTTCCAACGCAGCAATTATTTTCCTTGTCATAGGCACTTCAAGTCTTGTTGGACGCACTAAGATGCTTCACTCGCTCGCAAAATCAATAATCACCCCTGCTAAGGGAAAGAGCAAAGAACGACAAAGGATATGAACGAGCAACTTATTAATTTGGGCAAAATTTTTAAAGTTGCATCCATAATTCAACCTCTTTAAGCTGTACTTACCTTGTTTCTGCGCACGCGTATATTGGTAGTGAATCCAGGTGTGACGTCCAAAGCTAAATCTTCAATGTTAGGGTACAACTCGCTCTGATCATGAACCAAAATCTTAAAACCTGTTGCGTCATAGCTGTATGGACCATAATACTCCTCGGGCTGTGCATCCAAATAAAGAGACAGGGCTTGTATTTTACCTGCTGTGGTTGCATAAACTTTGGGATGACCCTGCTGACCAGAATTGAACGTGTGGCAAACACCACGCTGAAACATGGCAAAACACATGTTATAATTTAATTTTAACCATATAATTATTTTTGAAATCCCAAATCAAAATTTCAATATACTTTTTGATATCATTGCTAAAGGGATCGATACCGACACGGAATTTAAGAACCCAGAAGAGGTAATGGCCAAGGTGCAAAATTTCTTTCAATAATTATACTTCGAGTTTAAATTTGCACGCGTTACGTGCCTAGGATTAGCCGTACGTTAGTGAATCTCACCATGAAAGACAGGACGGATGTGAAGTTAGCAGCGCTGCAAGGTACTTTCTGCCACTCACATGTCTTCAGCATCTCAGTTAGATTATGACTGTTTTTTATCACACTTTCCTCAATATTGAAGCCTGGGCTGGTCTCCTTCTCTAGCAGGTTTTCGCCGGAAACCTTAAACTTCACGTGGTCTTGCTGATCAAGAAACGTTTGCGCGTCCGTGCCCATGATTTTACTTCTTCGCATCATATTTTGGTTACAAATAGTTATTGCTGGGTATAGCATCTTCTGGCTGTGTTCAAGATCTTTGCCTATGACACTCTGGTTGTTCTGTAATTTCTTCCAGTTGTCTCGAAACTGGAAGAAGAGGAAAATTACGCCCAGAAGTATCAGAGTGAACCAAATAATTCTTCTTATTCTGGAAGCAGAATCAAACACGAAATGAAAGCCGTGTAGCGTAGTGTATGAACCAAAGTCTTGAATCACACGGGAGGCTTCTTCTTTCTCTGATTGCCAAGCTTGTTTCACCTCTTCGGCGCATTTTTGTCGCTTCTCTCGCATTCCCTTGAAATCTGACTCCATAGATCTGTTGATGCCCTAAAGGCAAACAGCAAAATAAAATTAACTGTCTCGAAACTAAAGTACAAAAGCGTCAATATGTTATTTAAAAATAAAGTCCAGGAAGATTATAGTATTTGAATACTGACTTTTAAACTCTGCGTATCTTTAGGCAGGCAGCTGGGAGCGCCGATGGATATCTCTCAGTTTTTTTACGTCTATCTCAGTTGTAACGCGTCTGTATTATCTTGTAGAGAAAAGCTGCATATTTACGCTTTCCTTTTAATTACTAGCAAAGTGTATGTTTACATTTTAACCTCCACAAACAGCATCATTAAATCTTAAGTACACCTTCTGATGTGTTGAAATTATACGTCATTAGGCCGTATTGAAAAGCACTTTTTGTTATGAAACACGAACTCGTCCAAAGCAAAGCAGTCGACACGAATTCAAAAAGATGGCATTTTCTTCACTATTCTTAATGAAGTGGCATTTATAGCACGAATACTTTCTTAATGTTTATCTTATTGGATCCTGCCTGAGTGCTGGAGTTAATGATCTTGGGTCAAGATCATCACATATAGCCAGTTTTCAATTATGACATGAAAAACGCATAAATTAACACTAATATAATAGATGATTTTAAAACAAATGATCATCTCATCGCGATGTCCAATGCGTCGATCTGATATTAACTTATAAAGGTAAAGGTTTTTCTTTGCACTTCTTGGCTTTCCAAAAAAAAAAACGTAATGTATAACCGTTTCTTAAAGAAACGTCCTGACAACCTAGATTTTATTCGTGTTTATTAGCAAGCACTCTTTAAATATATGTCAAAAAGAAAGAGAATTTGTCTATTATTAGTAGGTCGTTATGCATATCAAATTTCCTTTTGCAATAAGAGACTGTTGGATACATTAAGTTTCCCTTTTGCGGCTTTTGACGCAGTTTACGAGTACTTCTGGTTTTTTTTTCAATATCATACTAAAAAGGTCGCTTGTAAACTAAAAGATAAGCACTTCAATTAATCCAAACCATCATATTATCTGTCATCGTTTGAATGTTGTTACCACAGGCAGTTGTTTCAAATTCATCAGTTCCACGAAAATCTTTTTTATGCATATGAGATCATCTAATTACAGGTTATTCGCTGAAGTCAGTACTTTTAACATGAAGAAAGCAAGATTACTTAAACTAAGTAACTTGAATAGTTTATCGTACATAGCTACTATCATGTTCTTTCTATCAACAAGGTTAAATCCCATAAAACAGAAGTTATAAAAAAAATTTACATGTGTATTGAGGAGTTCGGTTATAAAATGAATTGCGGTGGGCGGTTGAAGATTCCAAATTAAGCTAAGAAAGTTTTCTGGCCTTACAATAAGCTCAATTATGGCGCATTTTTGCTCTTAAAAAAGACCTTTCGATTCTCAATAACTTGACATATTAACAATAAAAGTCTGCTTTTCTGTATGAGGTCGGAGATTCATTGGTGAAAACATTTATCTGTGCATCTAATATCATAAGTAATTTTGATTAAGGACATTTCCCTAATTTTGCCATTTCCTGTTCCCAGATTAAAGTTCTGTTTATTGCTTTTCATTTGAGTAAATCCTGTTCAGCATGAACATAAAACATGTTACTAGCTTGTCAACTTTAACAGCTTCACTTATAAATGAAGGTGTTCGTTTTTGCGAACTGCAGTTCTTGCTGCTATCTTATTTGGTCAAACGACATGCTTAGATCCGTCTCCTCTCCCTATCATCTCTCCATGAAGCATGATTACTCAACTAAGGCTTTGAGTTAATTTACTAAAATTGCAAGATCACATTTGGGCGGGAATGGTGACAAACACGACGAAGTTGGAAGGCAGTTTTATAAAAGAAATGCTGGGAAAGTATAAAGAAAAATGTTCCCCTACTGGGGGCTGGCGTTGTCGACTCTTTGCGCATACAGTGCTCTCTGTTGTGAGTGTTAAATATGCGCGTAGTGTGAAATTAATGTATTAGATGTTTTGCATCAAAATTTTTTCGCTCTTTTTATTTTTGTTATGATTGCCCACTGCTAACTTTTCCGAGACATTTTAGTTCTACAAATCTCCTTACATGATAAACTACCCAACGAAGAAAAACAATCGAACATCGAGGTCTCTTTTGTTGATCTATTCATAAGTGGTATATAAGTCCAACTGAAAAATGTTTTACCGGTTCAGTAGAGCTACGAATTACAAACCGTCCCCCTTCTATGTCAAAGGTTGTCATAACGGTTATTACATTCCCGTTTCTCTAGCGCGTTCGCTAAGCAGAGCTAGTGACCCGGCCAAAACCAAACTCAGTCAAGCCATACGCGTTCTTAAAATCCATTGTACCGTTTGGTACGGCTATTCCCAAGTAACTATTTTGGCATTTCTCCGAAGTGTAAAATGATGGCGTTTTTCGATATGGAAAATTGATGCTGAATAAATAACCAAATGAGTTTTTTACGTTGGTGTTTGGATGGGAATGGAGACAAAGTTAGCTTCTATGGTTAACGGCAACTGGCATGTAATTATATCAAAATTGCACAGCGACGCACTAAAAAGCTTTACATGTAAGCGACATGATCACTCACCTTTATGTTAAAACTCTTGGAGGAAAGCTTTGTCAGGTTCCTCTAGCTGTCACGGCGCTTTTCAGCTGAAATAAAGTTTCATTGCGTTTTAATTTTCAGAGCGTGAGTGAGTTCGTAATTAAGGCTGGCTCAACCCCTGTTTGCAAATGAACGCTGCGCCTTTGTTCGCCCACCTGTCGAGAGAAATGTTTACTGTAAACGCACGCCAGAAAAAAGAAAGAAAAAGTGTGATACAGACAGTCAACTGCAAGGTCATGATGAAAAACGACATGAAACATAACCACCTGAAATAGTTCCCCAACGGAGTTTCAAACCTCGCTTTCAGTAGGTGCTTTTAGCTGTGTCAACAAATACAACTAAACTGTCCTTACAGAGATAAGTCATTGCCAAAAATTGACGGGATAATAAGAAATATTGAAGAATAAATTAGAGCAAGCAGTAATTGATTACAGAAATTGATTTATTTTCATTTTAACGACTGGTTGTGTTTCGGACATTTTCTTTCTTCTGCACAGGAAATCCTATCGCAAGTTATTTGTTCAACTTCAAGCTTTTTCATATTTGAAAATATACCTGCCGATAAACTTGCAATCAGTTATATATTCTATTTCTTCGACTAATCTTATTTTAGTTTCCAGTCAACCCTAGCATGTAAAGTAAATAAAATGCAGCTTGAATTTCATTAAGAAATGATGCCTCAGTGGCCGCAGACTTCATGTGATGGTCGGTTATGCTGTTACATACAATATTAGACTGGCTTTCTTTCATGTTTCGTACAGATAAAAAAAAAACAAAAAGAAAAAGAAGAAACGAAAACAAATTAACCTTTTAGGAAATTTGAGCAGGTTTAATTAAAAAGATGTAATAAAAACACGCCTTGTGTAGTGATTTTTTTCCTGTTTTCAACCAAAAAATAAAAACAATACCACCATCACATAGATTGAATTATTAAAATATCTGCACCATGCAATAAAAACAATATTTGTGAAAGAAATACCGATAACTAGGCGACTACGTGCATGACTATCACGTTAAATTATAGCGAGTTAGATAAGAGGTTATTACCATAGTCTCAGGGTTCCAATCGCTCGGTGAGTTCTCTGAATGAGCAGTTGTCAATCTTTTAAGAGGATGATGTCAACCTTTAAAAGTAACTACTCACTTTAAATTACAAAGGGAATGCTTAAGGAAGAATAAAACACAGGAACAAACGAACAGGACAATCTGAAAGCACAGAACCACTCTCGCACGGAATATCAAAATGAACAACATCAAAATAAAAATTCAGATGCAGAAGTCGGGTCCGTTAACAACCTGGAGGCCTTTTAGCCAGAGGAGTACTTCCTTAAGGCTGAATTTAGGTTGCTTGCCGTTTAGTTCTCAATACTGATTAAGTTATAATCGATATACGGACATGGATACAGCAGAATCCCAATTTTTTGAACCTCAACTGATTTTTCGAACATCTCGAAAACTCGAACCAAAAGTAGTCTCGTCCCCGGCCTCACTACGCGATTTTCAGTTAATTTTTATTTGCTCTGGAGGTTCCAAAACTCAGGATTTCATGTTACACAAGAACAGAAGAGGGAAAACAAAGACAGGGACATACAGAACCTTTCTCTCTCTTTTCTTTGATTTTTCTTTTTTTGATTTTTGTATATTTCCTCCGATACATATTGAAATCTTCTAGAACTTGAATAAACTACCAAACTACAAGATACAAAATCCAGTATGTTACTCAAAAAAACACTTACATAAAACAAATTTACAATTATGTTAGCATACAATTTGATATCTTTCACATTTCTTTTATGATCCCAATGTTAGGTAGTCTGCGTTCACTCTTATATTCCAAAATTTTAGTTGATTGGCATCCCACAAGCGATCTCATTCTATCGAAAAGGAATCACTTCTTGCAATTTATTTAAAACTGATTTTGTCGTTTGCTAAACTGTAAAACGTGATCTGTATTGTTTTCTTTAAGACCAGATTGTTACCTAGCAACGCACAGTTGCATACACGTGCCTGTTAGTACAGTCGATTTAACTACACGTTTTCTTGAGTAATTTACCATTTGTTGTGTAAGTTTCTCGTGAGAACCTTTCCACCCACTAATCCCTTCTTCCGTTTGTTTTCTTGCGGAGTTTACTTACTCCAAATGGACTTTGACTTTTCAGTCAAAATTAAATTCTAAAGAACTTTTGTGCTGAGTATTCCTGGAAAATTAATTAGTTCACGTTCTCGTTTTCACCAGTTGCTAGAGTAATAGTCCGGTTTTCCTTTCAGTTTGTTAACATCTGTAATTTTAAGTTGTAAATGATATCTGGACTCGTCTGGCGTTTTGACCAGCACGAACTGTGGAGCATTTGGTTCCATACAGATTAACGAAACATGGACCACTTTAATTAGTTTACTTAGTTACCGGAATATTTACTAAGTTACTCCAACTCTTTTTTTCTGTTGAAACGTTGTTATGAAAACAGACCACGGTTATAAAATATAACTCGTCCAGTCTCTGAAATATTAATGATTGGTATGGAAAGAAACATAGATTTGAGTTCATTTTTGCCAACCTTTAAAGTGAACCGTCCAGTTTGTAAGTTGTTTTGGTTTTTCCTAGTCAAATCAAGATCACCGTTCGGGCGGATTAAAGGACGTCACCGTTGCTAAGCTCGGCAACAATACCAAAACAATTTATTTTAACCAATCAAAAAACGATGTGTCGCTCATCTTAGCCAATCACAGAGCATTGCAGATCAGGAACGTGCTTCATTGTAGCGTCATTTGAGTCATAGAGATTACTCCAT
>OMLO01001923.1_pt1 | contig 16400 bp, 8 predicted proteins | sample 1674811 | NCBI WGS metagenome assembly OMLO01 (sample SAMN06265003, study PRJEB25207) | coral metagenome | isolation source: Coral host | place: Mexico:La Bocana,Puerto Morelos, Mexico | collected 2008-11-13 | reverse complement strand
GGTAACCTGTCGGTAGACTGTCGGTGGCCTGTCGGCAGTGTGTCGGTAATCTGTCGGCCGACAGTTGACCGACAGTCAGTTAATGGGAGCTGTTCTTCACAATTACCAAAATCTTAACTTAAGCCCATGATATGGTGATGTGATACTGGTCAAATGTACCTTGTTTTGACAGTTGTCAATTGATCATAATAACCTCAATGCCTAATATCAAAGATTTATGCTGTGAACTAAGGCTATATGTCTCAATCAACATTATAGCTAGATTATGGTGGTGATGTCAGGCAACTTCATTGTCGTTGTTGTCATCATGCATACACTCCCACAGGGAAATCAATTCATGGGTTTTGTTTTCTTTCCTATAATTATGACTAGGGTGCTAAAAGGGTGGCTGGACCTCTGCTACCAGTTAATAATAATTAAATGTACCTGAATCATGGTCACATCTCCAGATTCCCCCTTTAAGGCTTCACTCTCATCTGCATTCAACTTCAATTTTTTTGGCTAAAGTAGGAAGTCACAATAGGAAGTAACAGTAACATTAATTCATCTGAACTACAGAAATACATGTATTTCTAAGATTACAAAAATTAATTTTTCTAAGCTGTACCATTGGTCTACTCAGGTTTCCTTTCTCAGTATTAGGCAAAGGGAAGGTGGAACAGGAGTCTACCTCTAGATGGTTCCCTGAATAACATATATATACTGGCAAATAAGGAACAATAAAGGTTTGAAACCATCTTAAAAGGAATGATAATTGTTTTCAAAAAAACACAAGAGATTGTCAACATACTAGATAACTACATGTAATAATACATGTAAGCTTAATTAGCAATGTACTTACAGCAGAAATGTCCACAAAACCAGAAAGTTTGAGTGCAGAAGCCACCTTACCAGGAAGCCTTAGATTTCCAGTAGTTCCTGACATATACATGTATAATTAAAAATTCAAGAACAAGAAGGTCATTTGGCACATTGTACATCAAACCCTGTCTGACCAATTTTATTGATAAATTCGATTTTGTATCACTAACCAACGCAAATCAATATCAATTGATAATAAGTTGATTGACTACATTGCAAGATAGACCAAACTGAACAAGATAGACCAAACTGAAGCTTTGTATATGACATGCATACATCTTTATAATTTAAACATTTAGATTAGGTGTGTTCCCTAAAATAATTGTTACAATTAATCTTACCTGTAGGTTCTGTAAGAGTTAATTTTCCACTTGGTTTTAAGATCCTGGCAATTTCTGCCAGAAGATCAAGACTGTGAACCAACTGAGATGACAATGTCACTCCAGACAGCACAACATCAAATGATGATTCAGGATGAGCAGCTGTGAAATAAATGCAACACTTCTGGTTAAATTATTCATGACTCCCTTAGGTAATGGCCTTAAACGGTTCCAGTCAAAATACCCACAAGACAAAACACCTTTTTCTGGCTGTATGTATTTGTTGTTCTTATAGTGTGGCATACCTATTTAGTGCACGTAAAATTCACATGGGCATTTGGACTAGGGCAGTTTGTCTTAGGTGCAGTTTGATCTACAATTATTAAATTAAGTGCTACTGTAAATATTGCATTTAATCATCAAAATGTACTGTCAACTGTAAGTACTGTTGAATAATTATCTCAAAAATCTACAAACTCTCTTTTCATTTTAAGCTCAGAGAAGCAATGTTCTCTTAGTTAAAAAACTGTTCTTCATCATCAGGGACTCACAGTAAAAGTGGTTTCAGTTTAATTTACTTCCAGAACAATGATCGAGGTGGTACTCCCTAAATAATTATATGAGCGCATGTGTGGCCTGCTTCCCTAAACCCTTACCCTATTTAAATCTGCAGTTTAGTTTTTATAATTTTTATTTTAGCTGTCTTCTCTTTATTTTTACTAGACTAGTACATTTTTAATTGTAGTATTTTGAATGTTGGCAAATTGACAAATCAGTTTTGGCGAATCGACTTAACCCATTGACGAACTGACACAATGATTAAACAACCAGTTACTGGTACACCACGTTACTGGTACACCGCATTTTCAGCGTTTACCAGAATATACATGTTTACACTGGTCTTTACAGTGTGCTGTTTTCACGCGAGCTACACTTTTAAAAATGTTTTTTTTTGTTTTTTTAAAATGTTTTTTCAAATGCATGAGAGTTATCACAGAATTGATTGCCAGGAATGGAAGAGGTTTTAAGGTAAGACAAAACCCTTAACTTAAGTCCGAGTTGACTTGTTCTATTGAAAAAGAAAAAATATATAATTGACAATCTGCACCTAAATCTTGGACTTTTTCTCAAGCAATTTGGAATAAATAAGCACTTGTCAATTTTTCAAAGACTACAAATTACACTCGCCCTAGTGGCACCTGGAACTTTTTGTAGCTTTCTTTTTACTTATTTATTCCAAATTGTACACAAAATAACGATAACATCTACAAATAGTGCTACAGTTAACCTGAATATTACTCAGGTCACCTTAAATAGGGTTCAGAATAGCCTTTTTATGGTTCGCTCTTGGTAATGGCAATGGGAATTCTACATACTAAAATAATAGTAAAAAATTCTGCAGTCTGCACATGTTATCCACTGTTATTTTGAGTATGTAGGGTAAATTATCTCATCTCACGTCCCCCCAGTTTTTGTTGGAGTAATTCAGAAAACAATAGATTGTATTTTATATTTTTTCTTTTCAGCTACAGATGCACAGCGGACATCAAAATGTGGCGAGAGCATCAGTGACCAAGTAAACTTCTTCTCGTGATCACTGTCTCAGTCGTACCACATTTTCACGTCATGTTTCAAGTGTTTTACTCGCTCATGGCGTGAACGTCATACTAACACAATTGGAGTCTTTCCTCGTGTTCCACGGAAACTTTCCCTACTGGGCCGACTTTAGAGTTAAGTTGAACCACGATCTCTTCTATCTTTCTAGGAGGAGTAGTTCCTGACCAAATTAGAAGAACAGCTTGACTCTCTTTTATCTCTTCTGCCATGTTCTGCTTCGTACGTAATTATTTCGTGCATTGCATACATGACATGGTTATATGCTATATCCGATACCAAGCTCCAGTCTTTTTCCGTCCTCCTCAGCACGAATCGAACATGGCCGACATTGAAGAAGAAAAAAAGGTTGTTGAAAGCAAGCGGGGAAGAAAACGGAAAGCCAAAACGGAATCAAGAAAACAACATGAGGTTAGCATTATATGCTTTGCCGTCTGATTATAGCTCCACAATATCCCAGCTTATCAAAAGGATTAGCATACTGTCTGACATCACATAACACGAACGGGGTACCGGTTGGTAGGGGCGTCTGACATATAGGGGCGTCTGACATATAGGGGCGCCATATCAAAATACAAAAGTTTATGATTACCTCTGCATGGTTAATATATAACACTACTATTAAAATAAGGACGTACGACTTACAAAAATGAGGGTTTTTCTCCGGGTTCTCCGGTTTAGGAAAAATGCATGCTCATTTGTTTAACATGGACAATTAGTCACCAAGATAGGCAAAGTAAGCTCCAGAATATTTCTGGTCGCCATATTGGTTGACCACGAAGGTAATCCAACATGGCCTTTCCATACTGTGGGCTCTGTAAATTTCTGCGAATCATTTATATGAATGCCTTAAGATTGGGAAAACGCAAAGACCTAACCCTTACCCTTCTTTACCTGTTTCTTGACTTTATCCACTGTATGGTGTTTTTTTTTTATTGCGTGACATTGAAGCCAAACTATTGTGTTTTCCAGTGATAGATATGATGAAGATTCCTTCGCAAAAATGGCTGCGAAGAAGACTACGCGATATATCAATCATTTTGAAAACATGAACCATTCCTGAATTCGCCAAAACATAACAACCCAGATCCGTGCGTGGCATAAGTTGTTTGTAACAATTCTGTGACAATATCGGAAACAGATCGCCCTTTCAAATTAAAGTTTACTGAACTTGAGTCACTATACACGTAGTGGACTTCAGCTATTTATCAATCTCTTAAGAATTACGAAAACCTGCAAATTACTCCGAATTATTCAAATTGAAACTTAGAAACATTTGACAAAGAAGGCCTTCATTACAGTAGATCTACAGTTCTTGACACTTCATTCTCCGAACCTCAGGTCAACGAACCAATTTATTATTAGTCTTATCCGACCTCTAATAGTCGCTACTGGCTTCACTCTTTTTTGTAAGTCGTACGTCCTTATTTTAATAGTAGTGTTATATATTAACCATGCAGAGGTAATCGTAAACTTTTGTATTTTGATATGGCGCCCCTATATGTCAGATGCTCCTATATGTCAGACGCCCCTATTTGTCAGGTAGCACTACAAACCTTAATGCATAACACAGAGCGTTGCAAATCGATAATTTCGATACTTGATACTAAAATTTAGTAATCAATTACTATCGAATAATAACAATTGATAGCAGAGTTTTTTTTTTATTATTGATTTTGGTGGTTTAAATTGATTTCTATTGGTTACCGGTGTGTCAGTTTGCCAATGACCACTTCTCCAACAGGTAAAGTTGATTTGTCAACATCTAATGTCAGTTCACCAATGCTGTTATGTCAGTTTGCTCTTATAACATCATCTAACATCACCCAGCGGTTGGCACTTATCTCTAGTGTCTGTTGCATGAAGCACTAGCAGTATTACCACTCCCCCTGGATGGATGCTAGTCCATCAGAGGGTCACCATTGCAATTTCATTTTTAGTTCAACAGCTTAGATAAATTTGTAAAAACAGGTTATTAAAAAAAAATAATATTTTCCACGATTGGTACTTTATTGTACTACTTTGCCAAGGCAATAGTTGAGGCCTGAAGATGGAAAATCGCTTGGTACTTCTACACCAACATCTCAGCAGGCTCAAATTGAAATTGTTGTGGAAAAAAAGAATTTCTGACTGCTGGGTATGTAGTTTTTGAAAAATCATGCCCATGATTCATATGATTGTACAATTAGTGCAAAACCAAAACATTGTAAAAATGTGCTAGGTATATCTGACCAAAGATCAAAATGCTGAAATATTTCAGGATGTTTTGATGATAGTTGTTGTGGATATTTAACGTGTTGATTATTCAAGAATTTTTGACTGCTCGGTATCTAGTTTTTTTAGTTGAGGCATCTATAGTATATATACCGAAGCTAAGAGAATTTCTCCACAATGAAAGCAAAACATTATTTAGAATCTCTTTGCATTTCTTAACAAATTTCAAATACTCTCACAGGGTTTCAACTTCAAATTTTTCTAGAAATTATTCTATAGATGAGAGTTGACACTGGAGTCATAGTACGAAAATGAAGATTATCTAGTATGCCAAAACTTTAAGAAGGATTGGATGAGTGTTCTGTGGAGATTCTAGAACAATTATTTCAGACTGTCGGTTATTAAAAACACTTCCTGGCTCTGGCAGGTATCTAGACACAATGAAAATATAATAGAGGGCTTTTAAGTTTACGTACATCAGTAGCTTACATTAAAATTAAATTATCTCTTAGGATTGGTAGAGGGTCTACAAAGATCTTGCTACAGCCTGTTAGTTTTAACAAGAAGAATAACTGTACAAGTTTCTTAAGTATCTGAAATCTTGGCTGGTAAACAAACTTAAATTGTTAGTTCAACCGTTATTTAAGCGATTCAGATATTTGTTTAGTTATCTTATTCGAGCCAATGTCATTTTCTTATTTCTTGTATTATTTCAGAAAGTTCCAAAGGTGAAAAGTATCAAAAACCCAGGATTTGACAATGAACTTTTAAAAGAAACCTCATGCTACCTAAGAAATGGTGAGAGTCAAGAACATTTTTGGTGGTTCTACTGAAACAGTGTTTCTAGTGAAAAGGAACTATCAGTTGATAGTTGCCCTGCAGAAATTTGGCACTCTTAAAAAAGACTGAAAAGTGAAGCTTCTCTAGGGCAAATATACTAGTTTTAGGAACATCAAATTTCTAAGGGGCAGTTCTCTGATTGGCCACGCTACTCACTATCTATTCTGTTGTAGATAGTAAGTAGCCTAGCAGCATGCGCTTGTTAACAAACTTGCCGCTGCTCTTTTGCTTTAATTTTCGAAGTGTCTGAACTGGCTTTAGATTAAGTTTTGAACAACAAGTAGCTAGATTTATATGAAAACATTAATTACATTATAAAAGTCTGGTATTACTTAAATTAAAGAGCACAGGTTTTTTATCAGGGATAAATCAAACTCGTCCACTGTAAATTCATTTTAATTAGTTTTTATATAACCACCGAGGCCTCAAGCTTTCTTTGATATCTTACATTTTTGGTAATTGGGTAGCAGATCTCACAAAGTCTGCCATCAATGGCTTGAAACACTTAGAGAACAATTTAGAACAAACAACATAAGCAAAGCAAGACAGCAAATGGAAGCTTATGAAAGCTGCTGCACTTCCAGTGTGTGAGTCAGTAAGTTATGCAGCTGAAGTTGAAGTGTTGAAGTGCGCTCTACAACCTATAGTTTACATAGTAATTATTCTCTGTCTCTTCCTGATCCAATAACAACAATTTATGGCTTGTATTCCTTTTGATATTTAGCTGCTAAATTATTGAACTCTCTTCCAGTCTCACTTAGAACCTCTATTTTTCCAGAATTTAAACGAATGATTCTTCAATATGTTTCTTTTTAGTAGCACTGTAACTTGTCTCTAGTTTTATTATGTACATAGCTTATCTCTTTCATTATTGTTCGAATATTTATTGTATGAGTATTGTATTTTATTTTGGTATATACCACAAAAGTGAATAGTGCTTTTCACACAGTCACGCTGATTGGCTAGCTCGGAGGTGATTAGCCAAGTACCACCGGTATTCACCTCCGAGCAGCCGAAGAAAAACAAAATTGCTTCCCGTTTCAAATAAAGTTACTCTTAAACAAGTAATTAAAGTTACTCTTTGGTCCGATAGTTATTCAGCTTGTGTTGCCTCCCTTTGCGGCTCGTAACTTTGCAGCTCGGTAAATATCCACCACTATTCACCTCCACTTTGGTGAATTATTGTTAAATATTAATGTTCTCAAAGATATTAAGTTGATTTTAGCTACCTAAAATTAGAGAGGAAATAGAGTATATGTATGTATGTACATGTACATGTGTGTATGATCTGATGCTATATCTTTCCTTTATAAACTATAAAAATCTGCAACTTTTTCCACATGGTAAGCTTCATGATGTTTTTCATTTGTCATTTCTTTAATGTTTAAACTATTATTACTTACAATAATTTTATATACAATTTCTATAGTTTCAGTGTCCATTTGTGTTTACAGGTTTGCGTTGTGTTCATCCATATTATTTCACATTCACCACCTACTGCAAAGGACGCTGGGTCGGACGCAGCTTGATTGATGTGTTTAAGGAAGAGTTTCAATCCGAGACACAGGAGTATTATGTCAGTGTAGTTATAAGATTATATCTAGCTACAGTACAGTGTATGTCTTGGAGATAAATTAAAGTCTCCTCATATTATTATGCCACTAATCAGGGGGACTACTTTGCTAAATCTGGAGGTGACATCCCTGCTGACATTCAAGTTCTTCTGTTGAGAAAATCTTTCTATTTGCCTCTCACAAGTCAAGGATTTTTAGTTCACTTTAATGTGTACTTTTTAAAAATATTTTTTTACACCATTCACTAGCTTCTGAGAACAAATAATATACAATAATATACAACTAAATATTTATTATTACTTTCAATTGTAAACCTATGTGGTTGCCGTGATATTATACTGTTCACCACACACAACCAGTCATAATTTGTTACCCTTGCTAGTTGCATGAAGTTAAGTAAAGTTGTACACCTTACCTTATGATAATGAATGCTAATAAACTTAACATTAAAAACAATTGTGTTATATACTTTAGCGGATGCTTGGTAATTTAAACCCAAGTTATGCAATTTGATTTTGTTTTGAAATGTACAGTGTGTATAACTTCTGTTCCAAACTAATCTTATTGCTGATCAATTTTAGGCTCTAACTTGCTGTTAATTTTTTTTCCACAGGAGAAGGCAATAACAGCTGGAAAAATAACAGGTGTGGATCAAATGATAGGTTGAGGTGCATGTTTGCCTAATAATTAACTTGATGTTATGGATTTGGTATGAGATCTTTGTAGAAGAAATCAACTTGACCATGGAACATTTTGAACATTTTGATCTAGTTACAGACTATGGAATTTGTTTGGGACACTTGCCAACCTGTTTCAATTGTAAAGAAAACAACAAGGGTTATGTATATGTTGTAGTTAAAAATTAAATTCAGGTAAAAGTAATTTTAACCTACATGTAGTTGGATTCTCAATTGCCTTTGTCTTCTAACCCTAATTATTCATAATCAATGAATAAATAGGGTTAAGAGACAAAGGAATTTAATTTTTACCTGAATTTAATTTTTAACTACAACATATATGTGTATGGCTATTGGCAATACTTTATATCTGAAAAATAACATGCGTGTGAATAGTACAGTTGGAGCAGTTTTCATTTAAGAGTACAGTACTGTGCAAAATTAATGAGAGCATAATTTGATGAAATTCATGCATTTTTGGGATTTTCAACGAAAAATGCTGAAGTTTTATTCATCTCGAAAGTTTGAAGAAAATTCAGTGAATTTTCACACTGCCCATTGTTTAAGTTGATGCAAATTTTCAAGTGGCAATTTGTGTCTACTGATAACTTGGCCCGATTTTTTGAGCGAATTTGTCAAATATTATTTGATGTTTGAGCACTTGTTTTATCAGGATAAAACATAGCAAGACGCAATTCTTCTAGATAAATAGACTTGATATTACCATTGAAGGTTCGAAGCTATTATCGAACTATTTGGGACAGTACAGTCTAAATGAGTAATTAGGGAATTAATTGGTTATGGTTTTACTACTATTTTGGCTAATTGGCCATTGAGTAGTCTAGTTTTGATGTTACCACACTTAATTGAAAAAACATATTTTGGGTTTATGGGACTCACAACAGGACTGAAAAAGGTAACAGGATTGTAATAGTTATAACATGTGTGTGACAATTTTCATCTGATTGTTGTTATTGGTGTTGTCTTCTTGCAGTGAATGGTGATGTGGCCTCCTGCAAAACAGTACTTAAAGACAATGACATCATTTGTAATAAAGTTCACAGGTAATGATGCAATGCACCACTTTGATCATGTCACACAATGTCGACAATGTTTCACATTTTTCATGTGAACTTTCACAATAATCCATTGCAAACTCATGCAAATGTGGTGTAGGTCTTTAGGTTTTTTGTTGTCCTGCCCTATTTACAGAAATATGAATGTTAACAGTATTTACAGAAATTACATTAATTAAAGAGAAAAGGAATATAACAGTAAATAGCCAAAATAAAATGTGCTCAGTAGCATAGGCTTTCCTGTTGGTCACTGACACGCACAAACAATTGACACAATATTTAACAGTATTATTATTCGCCAAAGGCAAAGTGAATATTCACCAATATTCACGAGCCTGAGGCAAATAATAGTTTTAGTATAATTACCGGTACTCAGATGATTCTAGAAATACCTCACAGATGGAAATTCTTTTGTTGTAAGTCGGCAATTTCAGATGGCAATCGAAAGCCGCTTGCAAGAACAACAGACTATTTCTCTTGTCATAACTCCCGTCTTTCCCATGTTTTCTTTTTTGCTTATTAATATTTTTTTTTGAAAAAAATTGGTGATCATCAATGTTGTCCATTAAGCATGACTGAAACAGTAATATAACTTCAGCAGCTCTGAGAAATTTATTTTGTGCTGTACAGTGTTCATCAATTTTAGAGACCTGCCTAGATTAGCCTAGCTATCTGCGGGCATGTTGTAATTTTCATTTGAAACAAAAAAAAAATAAAAAAAATAAAAGACGATAAAAAAGAGAGATTAATTGTCAATCTCAGAGTTTCAAACTTTCACTGATCAGCGAATGGTGTGAGATGTCTCCTCTTTTGTACTCTGAAATTACATGGATAATTATTTGCTTGTTTCTTACTTGAAGAAAATATTGGAAAATTCCAACTCAGCTTTTAAGCTCTATTGCCCATGTATGGCAAGGGCGTACAGTAAGGACTTATTAATGGCGGTATTTTTTTCAGACATGAACCTCCTGTGGTGGGAAATCCTTTGGAAATTATTGAATTGACTGATGAACTAGTTGTTGTCAATAAACCATCTTCAATTCCAGTAAGTTGTAATTTATTTACCATAGTTAATTTATTTCAGACTAATTTTTGAATAATTTATTGGTGTTTTTATAGCAAGGAGACCAAACATGTGACAACTTCAATTAAATAAATAACTCACATTTGTTTATTCTAGCAGACTATCCAATCATTAGCCAAAGATGGCTTTTCTTGGCTTCTGATTGGAAAGTAATAACACATGAAAGAATAAGAATAAATGAAAAGTTATCACACTCATGGGCTCCTTGCTGTAACATAACCAGCATAATCTTTTAGATCATGGGAAGAAGGAATGTGAGTTGTTCATTTTTCCTGAAAAGAAAGAGGTACATGAACATGTAGCATTGTTCATGTACCACAAACTGCAGCTGCCTCAAGTGAAGCAGGATGGCTCATGTTACCAATTACAGAAAAAAGTAATAACTTATTATTGGAATGTGTATTTAGATCTAGAGTAGGTGTAATCTACATTTGAGGGTATTGGTCCATCAGGGTGCTGCTTATTCAGTGGTATGAAGTGGCTTGTCTGGATGTTTCTCATCCCCACCCTGGAAGCGATTCTAGTACATCACAGGGCTACCTCCCAGCATTAAAATTGTTGACCAGTAACCATTTAATATATACCTCAGCCCTGGGCACTGGAAAAAAGACACTGTGAGAGACAGTGTCTTGCCGAAGAACTTAACACAGTGAACCCATCTGGGCTTGAGTCCAGTGCACTAATCATTAGGCTACTGCACCTCCCACTGCCAGGAATGTAATTTTTTTAAAAGTTGCAATCTTAATGGAAGCATGAAGCATACTTTGTGGCCTCCTTTAACTACAGATGCTTTAGGAACTGTTTGAAGTCCAGCTAATAAAACCAAACTCCTATAGATCTTTTGTAAGATCTTTTGTACAACTGTCAGGTTCATCCTTGTGGAAGATACAGGCATAACACTGTTGTGTTCCTTCTTGGAAAAGAACATGGATTAACAAATCTCTTTAGTGAGTATTTAATTTGTTGTTTGGATTATGAAATCAATTCATGAAGCAATGCATAAAGCAATTCTACATCAAACTAAGATGTTAATTAATTAAGGGTGAAAGTTTCTAAAGAAAGTGTGGTGCTGCATCGGTGGGGGTAACAAGGTAATTTGGTTATATCAACTAAGTTGAAAATGTAAATTGGCCACTGTAACAAGTTAAAAAGCTTTTTAACTTGTTACGTGGCCAATTTACATTAATTTATTTTTCAACGTAGTTGATATAACCAAATTAAGATGTTAGTGAGATGTGTTTAAGTGTACATCTTCCAGTGACAGACAATGTGTGCATGCACACTTGTGTATTGGCCTCATCATTAGTCATTTAGTGGTCTTACCTCCATATCTAGTGATCTGGGTTCGAGCCGTGACTGGGGACATTGTTGCGTTCTTGGGTAAAACACTTTACTCTCACAGTACCTCTTGTCACCTACAGTGTAGGTGAATAAATGGGAACTGACATACTTAATGCTTAATGGGAGGTAACCCTGCAACCCACTAGCGTCCCATTTTACTCTTAGTTGCTTCATACTACAGACGTTAAGATGAGCTCTGGCCTGATGGGCCACTTGGCTCATATGCAGACTTTGCCTATGAATTTTTAATAAAAGGAATAAAGATTGAGAGAGCATATCTCTTAATTTTTTTCTTTCAAAGAGGGCAGCTGTTTGCAGTTACACAGGCTAGGTTTTACACTATTCATGATATATGAAAATTCTTTCAAATTGGAATGTAATTTTGAGAGAATTTTCAAACATCATGTATAATGGACATGTAAATCCTCAATTGCACTCACATGTGTACAATAACCTACATGTATGCTAATAGAAAACCAATGTACAAATTTATGTATAACACTGTGTGTATTTTATTTTCTTTCCCAAAGCAATTCATCGTATAGATCGACTCACGTCTGGAATTTTAATGTTTGCAAGGTTTGTATCCTGTAAATTAGAATGATTCACTGTTAAGACTAACAGCACCTCCCTCCTTCAGTTGTCCTCGGTTGTCTTCATACATGTGTCTTAGTTGTCCATGGTTTTCCTTTGCTCTCCATTTTTGTCCTCGTATGTTCTCAGTTACCCACAGCTTTATGCCTTGGCTACTCAAATGTCAGGCTGAAATGCCAGAATGAGATAAAGCACTTAAATCATGTTGCCATTTGTTGTTTCAGTTTCATCAAAATGTGTTTAGAACATCAGTGACACACTCACCTAATAGCTCATGAGCCACTTTTTGTTCTTACATGGAATGTATTTGTTAGACTGATATCAGGGCTACATGTAGCAGTTACAAATTCCTTGTTGTTTAATAGAATACTGTCCAAGGCACAGCAACTTGAAAGCCAAGTGAGAAACAGACAAATAGAAAAAGAATATGTTTGTAAAGTACAAGGAGAATTTCCAAGGTAAACATGTCATGCATGTTAACATTTTAGCCTTTCTTAAAACTTCCTTATCTAAGACATTTAGAGCTGACTCACAAACATCAGGGTTGTAGGAGCACATGGCACATTGTGGCAAACACAGCCATTTGAATCCATCTTAATCTTCCTCAATCTTTAATGTCCTTGTTTATTATTGGCTTGTTATTGGTTTTCGAGTGTCTTTCTCTCATGGTAAACAGTTATTTTGAAGTTTACTTCACTTCGAAAGAAATATTTACATTATGAAAGATACTGCTTTCTTTTTTGAAAGAGAAGTCACTGTGGTGTTCATATGAAACAGACAGTTGTTCACAATAAAAGCAAGCAATTTCTGTTGGGCAAACATTCTTATAGTCCCTCACTATGTCATAAAGGAGCAAGCACTTATGGCATGCTGCTAGTCCAGCATTTGTCTGTGTATCTTACCAGTTGTTTTGTCTGAACAAGTCCATGTTAGAGGGAGGCACTTTGAGAGTATTTAGTGCCTTGCCCAAGATCACATCACAATGATGATGATAATAGTAATAATAGTAATAATAATAATAATAATAATAATAATAATAATAATTATAATAATAGTAGTAGTATAAGCAAGCGAATATTAACGTTAAAAGCCAACGTTTCGGCGTCATCGTGACACCATTTTCAAGGCATAGTGAATAATTTTCTATAGTCTCTACGAATTAACTTAAAAACAAAGGATCACAAATTCTTCAAGTGAACACCTTTGCTCGAATCGAGTCCGTTTGCACGTTTAGGGATGGTTTTAGTTTTCTTATAAAAAGCATCTCCTTGATTAGGCAATCAAATTTGTTGGTACATTTGGTAAGCATGTGAAATTGTTCTGAAAGACTTATGTTTTAAGAAATCTTTATTAATAGTAGTAGTAGTAGTAATAATAATAATAATAATAATAATAATAATAAAAATAATAAAAATGATAATAATAATACTTCAAAAAAAGTCATAAAAACAGCAGAGGAATAGCAATTTTTAACAAGGAAACAACATTTTAACATTCCTATGTCATCTTCAGCTGCAAATGTTCAACATTGTGCATTTAAATTTTCACTGTATACATGGTTGGGTTATAGAATTATATATATGGCGTATACTGGGAAGAAATGACTGTGTGCGTGCCAACAGTAGTTAAAACAGAATCAAAAAATAAAATGAAATAAACTAAAATAAACAAAAAATGGAAAAGAATTTAAAAGAATAAACGAATCTAAGTGCCTCAGCTGTTGGTTTAGAGTTGCAATTTCCCACTTAATGTAGAGTTCCTCTTTTATTTTAACTTAAAACCTTGAGGCAGCAGCGTCTAGAATCATGAAAGATTCTGCAAAGCATGAGTCATGATAAGCCCCTGATAACTGCGAGTATTTGTTAACATGCAAAGTCTTGTCATTTTGTGAAACAATAATAATAAGTTTCTTTAACTAATGAGGGGAAACACTTTACAGACCTGGACTGAGGAACCTGTGACCCTCACCTAAATTATAACAAAAAAAATACAATGAATATAGATTATATACATGTATAGACTTAAAAAGTGTCTATGAAGTAAAAAATAATTGAAGCCTATTTGAAAGTCTTTTCAAAATAAAGAAGAATGGTGTTTACCTTTATGGATTATCTTTTTTCGTTTTAGAGATACTGACTTTTTGGTATTATGCAAATGAGGAAAGTTATGGCATCATAAATTGTTCCACTTAAACAGTAAAATACTGAATCAAGCATGTCCCTGGAAATAGTAGAGCAGTGTTCTTCAAACATGGCGCCAGAAAGGAACATGTAGCTTTCAAATAAGAAGCAATCAATTTTTTACTTCATGGGCACTTAAATATAATTACAATGATTTGAAAATTATTAACTATAAATAATTATCATGATAATTAGATTTAATCTAACTATACACATCCAATAAAAGAATGAACATTAAAATATTAAGAGATTGGAAAATGGTCAGTGTTATAATTAATATATTTAGCATTAATTATTGCTTTCACTGTATCATATTATGACGAGTAGGGAATTCCATATGAAGATTCGTTTATAGCAATCTTAGGGTTATACATAACTAGACATGTTGCACTCAATCTTTGACTTGATGCTATCATTATAGTGAGGACATTCTATGTGAGGAGCCAATTGTTGTGGTGTCCCACAAGATTGGTGTTTGTCGAGTGAGTAGAGATGGAAAGCCATGTAAAACTCTCTTTAAAAGGATAAGCTATGATGGAGTCACAAGTATTGTTAAATGTAAGTGATTGTATTGTAGCTGTTACTCAATAGTCAATATATTTTAATAATGATTATTTCCCAATCCCCCCGGTTGATCTGCACCACTGATCAAACCTCTGTCACAAAAAATAAAGAATGTAGCGTAAAAAATACAACACGAATGTAGTTTTGTGTTATTTTGTGCTTTTTTGAACTTGATGCCCTGCTTTTCAGTGCAAGGAAAGTTGTCTCAGAACTGATGCTGTAAACAGAAAGTCTGAGCTGCAGGACGGGATTTAATGTTAGATGATGAAGCTGTCATCATGTATTTTAAAGATTTTAACTTGGCTTCGACAACCCGCCACAGACATAGTGACTTTATATACAATTAGTTTTAGTTAAGCTATTGTAATTATGTAGTAGATTAACTTAGTAATAGTTCTAGTTAGCAATTAATTGAATAATTAATTTTTATTGTAAATCTAGGAATTGTAACCTAAACATTTAATCGTAATTTTAATTTTTAGACCCCACAAGCTTTTAGCTTCAATTATCATCGTGTTTAAATAAAGTTTATCTGTCTATCTATCTATCTATCTATCTATCTATCTATCTATCTATCTATCTAGCTCACTAATCTACCTGCTGTTCCTACAATGTTTCAGTGTTTGGTTTGTTTTGTAGGTGTTCCACACACTGGAAGAATGCATCAGATCCGTGTTCACTTGCAGTGGCTCGGTTATCCAATCATAAATGATCCTATATACAACCATGAGTCATGGGGCCCTCTCAGGGGTAGACATGGAGTGTCCGATCAATTGGTATATAAGGTATAAACAATGGAAATTTTTATCTTATGTTTTGGTAGCAGGACTGCATGTTGTCTTATTTGAAATTAATTGGATGAAAAAAAAAAGAAAAAATCGAGCACTGCAATAATTGGACAAGACCATAGGGCTAGTCCAATTTGGCAGCCAGTTGAATTTTCTAAGTTCAATTCTTTCCAAATTGGACAACAATTGAGCTTTCCAAACTACTTTACAGCAACTAAATTAAGGTGGCCCGATGGGCTAAAATATGACGACGTTCAGGTAAAAGACAATTGGAACAGTATAGGGATTCCCAGGTTTTTTTCTACCGTCGTTATGTGGACGACACGTTTTGCCTTTTCAACTCGGAACGGGATGCTGACCTTTTCTTTAACTTCATCAACAATCAACATCCCAATATTCATTTCACTATGGAGAGGGAGAGTAACCAGGTTCTTCCTTTTCTTGATGTGCTATTAAACAACAATTCCCCACAATCCCCTGTCACCACCGTATACCGCAAAAAGACCTTCACGGGCTTGCTTACCAATTTTTCAAGCTTCACACCCCTTTGCTACAAAATGGGGCTGGTTAAGACGCTTATTGACAGGACCTTTAAGATCAACAACACGTGGATGGGTTTTCACAGTGATATTCAGAATTTGTTTACTATTTTGCGTAAAAATCTCTACCCCGA
>OMLO01001922.1_pt1 | contig 16402 bp, 5 predicted proteins | sample 1674811 | NCBI WGS metagenome assembly OMLO01 (sample SAMN06265003, study PRJEB25207) | coral metagenome | isolation source: Coral host | place: Mexico:La Bocana,Puerto Morelos, Mexico | collected 2008-11-13 | reverse complement strand
CCTTCAAATGCTGCAAGATGCTGATAGAACTAAGAAGATGGCAAAGCTGCTGCAAGATGCGACGAAACAAACACGAACTCGTAAATGCAAAACCTTCAAATGCTGCAAGATGCTACTAGAAGATGGCGAAGCTCGAAGCCGACGAAAAGAACGCCAACTCATAGATGGAAGACCTTCAAATGCTCCAAAATGCTGCTAGAAGACGAAGGTGACGAAACGCGACGTCGCGGTTGCAAGTACCCGACACCACCATGCGCGCTTGCTAAAATATTACCCGAGACCGCCGTGCGCGCCTAGTTTCGTCAAATCGAGAATTTTTCGCCCATTACAAACACATTTCTTACTATTTCAACAAATATTCTTTGTCCTTGTATGTATACACCCGGGGACTCCTAGGGTGCCTCCTCGGGTTTTGGCCTCTGGGCCAAAACCCTGCGGGGGCAATTAAATTTTCAAAGACTGAAAAGACCAGCAATTTGGAAGCGGCAAAGCTGAAACTACATAAATGTTATCATTTTATGATCTTATTAAAAAATGCAATTAAAATCTTCGTTGTGGCTAAACTGCGCAGCCGGTCGAGGTTTTAATTTAAATCACTAAATGACCGGCAGTCCCATATTTTGCTCAAATTTAAGGAACCGAAAGAACCCATCCAATTTCGAACTATCATATGTCGGTTAACAACTGCCAAGCGATCCAGGAGAGCGGTATAGATCGCAAGTCTAACGCTTGGTTTACGCTCGGCTCAGAGAACGAGCCTTGGTTTCTTTAGGGCGGTCATGATTTTCAAATTATTAAATGAGCGGCAGTCCGAGTTAAGGGAATCGAGCGAACCGATCCTGTCCAAGCTATCTTACAAGCTATCTTACAAGCTTATCTTATCTGGTTTTATACAGTGACGATCGACTCTCGCTTGGTACTTAACTGTACGCTGTAGCTTCTATCCTTCCTTGTTTACTGTTGCTTATTGCGTATCTATTCGTTCAGTGAAGCGACAAGCGTCTAAAACAGATAAGTCAGTTGTAAGATGTACATGATCGGTTCTCTCGATTCCCTAAACGCGGACTGCCGGTCATTTAGTTATTTGAAAACGGTGAAACCAAGCGTAAGACTTGCGATCTATACAGCTCTTCAGGGTCGCTTGGCAGTTGTTAATCGACATATGGTAGTTCGAATCGGATGGGTTCCTTCGTTTCTTTAAATTTGAGCAAAATTTGAGACTGCCGGTCATTTAGTGATTTTAAAAACTCGACCGGCTGCCGGAGTTTAGCCACAGCGAAGATTTTAATTGCATTTTAAAATGATAACATTTATGTAGTTTCAGCTTTGCCGCTTCCAAATTGCTGGTCTTTTCAGTTATTGAAAATTTAATTTTACATATTTTTATCATAATTATCATACTTATTCGATGTTCCGGGATGTTCCAGGATGTTCCGGAATGTTCCGGAATGTTCCATGTTCCTGGTTTTATCGACGACCTCTTGGTAATTCCTCTAGGTATTCAGAGCCAGTGATGCACGTGTCTCTAGGGATTTCATGTGTCTATTTAAACAAACTAAACCGTGTTTTCGGCCTCTTTCGTCAAGCAACGCCGTGCTGGACCAGCTTTAGATTTTTTTGACCCGCCCACCTCCCCTTCGGGAGGCGCGGTGGCCTCTCGACTCCGGATCGAGCGGTCCGGGTTCGAGACCTGGCCGTGGACATTGTGTTGTGTTCTTGGGTAGGACACTTTTTAACTCTCACAGCGCCTCTCCCCACCCAGGTGTATAAATGGGTACTGGCAAATTTAATGCTGGGGTTAACCCTGTAATGGACTAGCATCCCATCCAGGGGGAGTAGCAATATTCCTACTAACCGTCGACCGGTCCTAACCGCCGACCGGTTAGCTCAGTTGGTAGAGCGTCGGAATACCGTGCGGGAGGTCTCGGGTTCGAGCCCCAGACCGGACCAACACTCAGGGTCTTAAAATAATCGAGGAGAATAGGGTGCCTTTGCAATGACATCTACAAATGGTTAGATATTCTAGTCTTCTCGGATAGGGACAACAAACCGTAGGCCCCATCTCCTGCACCTTCACTGTAATGGCTAGCAGGGGACGTTAAAGAACCCACACACTCATCGTAAAGAGTAGGGCACGGAGTTTCCTGTGTTGTGGTCTGCTCTTTACCTACTGAGTTGTTTGTGTTGCACGCACACGTTTAAACGAGCGCTTGGGCTCCTAGGTGTTGCGTGGGTAAATAAAGTAGTCATTCAGTGTTCATTCATTCCTAGTCGCTTAATGCTACTTAGGCTCGTATACAGACTTGACCGTTACCACCTCCCCTCCCGCGACGAAGTTTTCCATTTCGTAAACGGTCCATACCATTTACGCGACACTTAGAACTTTTTTTAACTATCAACAAATTTTTCTGTACTTTGTCTGTACTGTCCGGGGAAAAACTTTTTTGGAGAAGAGTTAATAAATAACTAAAGGCGTTGTAATCCTATTAGACACGTCTAGGGCCTATGGATTTTTCACGGCAAATCTTATCCGGGACTTAAATTACAAACATTTGTTTATCTTGTTTACATTGAAAGTTTAGCCTGCAATGCAGGGGTATTTTGGGCGCGTGAGTGCACATTTTCGTATTAGGACGCTATCTTGGATTCAGTAACTCTAGAGGATTGGGGCGAGGAGATATTCGCCGAGGGAGTAGGGTTTAAGTGGAGAAAATGGGCAAGGTGGGAGGGGGAGGCAAAGAAAAAATATTTTATTTTCCCCAACCCTTACCCCGCCTCTGCACCAACCCTCTACCGGTCAAGCATCCAGTTACAATCCAAGATGGCGGCATCGAACCGACTTATCTAGCGTTCCGTATTCCGCTCCAAAATAACGCCTGCCCTGCAGGCTATTGAAAGTTGTGCTGTGTTGCGTCGTTTAGGCCGTTGGCATCAGTAAATTTTTTAATGTAGAATCGGTGAAAACGTACATTATGAATTAATCGGAAAGAGAGACATCTAAGACAAAATCTGACAAGGAACCCGGACCAAAAAACTTTTCTTCTCTTTCGCTTATTAGTGCCTTTTCCCTTTGCTGCTTTTTCCGAAGCTTTTCTTGTTGCTTTAACTTTTCCCATGTTTTCGCCATAATCACTATTCGACGGTGTTCGACTGCAAAACTTCCCGCGATTTCAATAGGCTATTTTTGTTGCCGGCGCTCGGGGGGTCCGAAGCTCGTGTTTCATTGCCTGACCCAGTTGACAGCCGCTTTGATGAGGTGTGATAAGCTCGCAAAACTTTAGGAGTCTTATATTCGGGCTTTATTTTTGGGTGGATTTCCTTGCTTCAAGCGAATTAACAGGGTATATAGATTTGACGGATTCTTATGAAATTTGAAATTTGAGGCTTTTTTGATATTCCAAATACTTCTCCTTTTACGCGCTCTCATGTGACGAAGATCGGCAAATATTCAATTCGCCAACTTCAAAATAGATTTTCTCGGCAAGCAATCGGAATATCGAAAAAGCCTCACACCCGTTTTTAGTCTATCAGCTACTGATTGACATTGTGTAGTTTGTTTGGTCGTACTTGCGAGCAGGAAGGCAGGTAATTCAGTTAAACAAATAGTGTCATTTTTGCATTTGAAGGCTTGCGCGCGCTTAACATTAAATGAAATCTAAAGAAAAACATTTCCTCTGATTCTACATTTTATTAGCTTTACGATGTTTTATGGTTATAATTACTATTACGTGTTCTATTGTTATAATATAAGCGGCGCGCATAAGAATGATTCTTCGGATAACACTCCCTGAAGGTCTACAGTGACTGATTTAATCCTTCAAGCTCCTCCTTTCCACCTTCCTTTTGCCCTCATTCCACTTCAGACCTTCAGTCGTGTCCGTGATTCGTTTTCGTAGCGTGTGGCTCACTGAATACCATTTCTGTCTCACTATCTCAGTTAGTATGTTTAACAAATGAAAAACTTGCCATTCCGCGCAACGTATCGTAAAATATCGAAAGTAAGCGCAACGAAAGTAAGCACTGCAAAAAATATAATCACTGCCCCCCAAAATAAAACCCCAATCAACCTACCCTGGAAAATAAGCCCCAACCTGCACCGAAATAAAATGTTGTGGATCCAGTTATTTTGGATGAACCAAGGGAGTCTGGGGGTTGCTTGATATTATCAAAGGTTCTCAAGGGATTTGACGACTGTGATGAGGTTTTCGTGCTTCATATGAAGTGGATTCACTGTTTATTAATATCACCAAATAACGTACTGTTTAGGTAGTAATTTAGATATTTACAGAGTGTGATTATAGTCCAGAACTGCTCTCTGGAGTCTCTTTTAATTATAGTACAGAGACAGACCGTTCGCCGCGGGATCACTTCGTTTTCACTGCACATTTATTGTTTGTTAGCTTTCCTCTGAAGCATCGTCTTGCTCAATGTTAGAGCTCGTGACAGATTCTCTAGCTTCTTGTCTCCATTTCATTCGTCTGTTTTGAAACCACACCTTGACTTGATTGTCGGATAAACCCAGCATTGCAGCTAGTTGATGTCGATCTGCTTTTGTTAGGTATTTCTGTACGTGAAAGCGCTTTTCAAGTCCTTTCCGCTGCAAGTTAGAGAATACTGCTCGCGTCCAGGGTCTTCTGGGTCTGCGCGATCGTCCTTGCCCATGAATAGACTGGGTACATATTTCTGACGACGTTGATGGGTGTCTGTTATTACAGTTGGTGAAAGGATCTAATAAAAGAAATAACTACTTTTTAGAACTCCTCATTTGTGCGCTGATGTCAACACAACCCATTTACTTCCAAGGTACTAACGCTATAAAAACTCGAAAATGGTTTGTGTAGAGAAAAGGAAATAGCAATTTTCTGTGAAGATCGACCAGCAGCTGCGCAAATTGGTTGATGAAGAAACAAAATAATTTTTTATAAAAGCCAGAGTCCTAAGAGACATTCTTGAATTCCCCAGGTATAGTACTTACGTTATGAAAGATAGATAATATTATGCAATATAAACAGTAAATAGTTCATACAGCGAGGACCATCTACGAGTGCAGTCATGCACTGTAGTGTGAGAATAAAAAAAATGCGAGATATTACGCGCGATCTCATTGGTCGATAGTTGTGTTAAGATGAGAGTATGTAAACACGGTTGTGACGTTTTAGATTCGTGCCCATTTTACAGACCAATAGAGCACTTTGTCCGTTGTTACATAGCTTGGGGGATTGGGAGAAATCTTGAAAGTTACGCAAACGCTCGACTGCTTCTCGAGTTTGCATAATAATTGTCAAGAATTCTCCGATTTCCCCTCTTGTTTAGATGAAGCTATGTAAAAGTGCTCTATTTGCTTATCGATGCTTAATGAAACACGATGGCATGGAAAGGTCAAACGGTCTGAAGGCGTATAGAACAAAGTTTCCATTTTTAGATCTGACATTATTGAAAGACTCAATACTCATGCGCATGCACATGCGCAGGTTGCCAAAAAAGGAGTTGTGGGCGATTTCTACACCGAATGTCTCCATTTCACGTCCTAAGCGACACATGGCGCCCAAAGAAACTGTAATAACCACGCGGATAATACTATTTTGTATGTGATGAAAGAATAAATTTGGACATCTAATTGCAACCGCCACTGCAAGTATATGTTTTTGGCTTTACTATATTCAGATACATGTATGCCTTATTCAACCTCCTTAATAGGGCTTTCCCCCTCCCCTAATGTTTTAGGGAAAAGTCCCGCGAACGAGGTTGTTCTACCTGAGCGCGTAGAAAATAAGAGCACATGAAATTTTGCTAGTAGATAACATGTATGTTTTTCTTTCTAGTCTTTCCTAAGTTTCTATTATCCCTTTATTCGTCCAGTTTTATGGCTTAATCTAAGCGAGTATAAGGCCCCAGAGACTTGTACTCCTTTATTTACTATACACGGTCTTGGTATGAACTCCATTATTGCCTTGAGAGTGATATATCTCTACCTGGTCGGATTTAAATCAATGAATTTTAAATAGTTTTTACCTGAGGAGGTGCTGCAAAAAGAAGCGTTGGTATGGTAGCTGTATCCAGGACCTGGTGTAAGACATGTGTATGGAGGACTCCAATAGCATGGGTGTGGAGATACGTGACAATGTGATCCTATGGTGACAAAACAGTCAGCAATTTAACTATATTAGTGACTTTACCATTGGTGTTCAGTTAGATGCAGTCACATGGCTGACTTGTATGACACGAAAGTCACGAAAAGGAAACCCAATCGATAGCAGTTAAAACAACTGTATGATAGTTAAACAATAAAATGGCGGCCGTTTAGTTTCTTTCTGCTACTATCTCCATGAAATGGGCCTGAACTGTGACGAATGATATTCTTTTTTACATCAAAAGAATCTTAGCCTGCGAACGCAGACCTATTTCCGGCTGTCGTTTGTCTCCGCCGAAAAATACGATTTCCAAAAACCACCTTTCTCAAAAGAATGAGTATTGTTATTTTTTAAAACAACTGGGAGATCAATTCAAACCAAAACATGACACCGCTACTTAATAAACAGATCAACAAGCGCTACTTTATTACACGACAATGAGTTATATTTATTCCCTTTCCTGGAAGTGCGAGGAAGAATAATAATGATATATTAGCAGTAGTACTCTTCATGGTGATAAGTCTGCAAACGGTAAGGTTGATAGGTAATCTATCCATTTACTGGAAAACTGGCAGAGTAGTTGATAAAATGTCAGATTATTTCTTGTTGCTGATGTATTTTTTTCCATTGTGTACGGCTGTATATTGTTTGCAATTCCTCTAGAACTAAACACTACGCGTGTATCAGCGATCGAATAAAATATCAATGAGTTGATGGACACACAGACCATGGCACGTGATGCTGTTTCTACACAGCTGAAGTGTGGTTGGCACTGAGTAGTGCAGGCTGTGACGTGAACACCACTGCCATGTTCCTTATAAATGCTATGTTTGTCAACACTGGGTAAAGGTCTTATCACTCCTTTTTTCTAGATACAATATTTGTTTTTCTTAGAGCTGAAGACTGGTTTTCATCCTTTTTATGCTTTTAGCTTGTGAAAACAAAGTATTAACAATAGGCGAGAACAAAACTGCCCGGCTGAAAGGCGAACAAACTGTTAAAACAAAGTTCAAATCAGGATGACATTTTAAGAGAAGATTTATTTAAGACAAATTCAACTAACGTTCTTTCAAAGAATAAATGGCGCCCAATAACAATTCTGAAAGCTATATTTCATTTATAAACATAGTGTTGTTGATGCAAACTTTTAAGACCCCTTACCAATTAACAGCCCATGTAGAAAATACAAGTAATAATTCTACCTCAAGTGCAATCTAATCCCCATTAATCTTCTTGAAAACAGTTTAAACTGGGAAACTTAATATTCATAAATGGAGGGTGTGAAAGAAAGATTGACACAGTCGTACATCAAAGTCATACCGACGACACTAAAGAAAAGTGATATGATGAAATTAAATGTGTCATCTAAGCATTTAGATGTGTATACAGCTTTCTGATAAGAATGGATTTAACTAGTCCACATTGGATCATATTACTAATTTCTGAATTAAATTCATCTCTATCTTCTTTTTCTTAAAACCACGAGGCTGCATTAAAATGATCAAAAACTCTTGTTTCCTCCAATGGGTTTTATGTCAATTTTTTGAGGGGGTTAGGCGTTTTCCTTTGGTCTTAAAATGCTAACTATATCTTTTCAAGCAACAACTACCTGGGCATTGATTTCGCGGTGATATCGAGCACGATCAACCGGGTAGATAGTATAACTGACTCTGTATTGTTGACTACATTACCACGTGTAAGGTCGTTTTTGCTTTTTAGGTTTTCTTGTCTCTATCTAGTGGTACATCAGTCGATAGTCGTAAAGGATTTTCCGTTGGCGTCTAGTCTAAAACTTCACAACGATGCCAAGTTTTGAACTGATGAGCGATTCCATTGAATTATCTTACGGTTAGATTGGTCTGCATTCAATTTCTCGGCTAAAACTAAACTGAACCAGCTTGAGGTTGCTGTGGCCTTTCCGCGACATGTTCTTTTCACCGGGCACCTTTCATAACTAATAATTCATAACTCATACCATTTCGAATATCTTTTTTTCGTCATTAAAGAAATTAGGTACCCTGTATATTCCTAAATGGAATCGCAACGTGTAAAAGATAAATGAACATGGCTTTTCAGGTTGAACCTGCTCGAACCATGTGCGGTGCACGGACTCGGGTTCTCTCGACATTGAGTGAACGTCAACCAACAGGCGTAAATCCGTAAAATCAGCGACATTCCAAGTTAACAACCTTCTTCGTTATGTGTGCATGCCAGTCCGAACTCCACAGCTAGAATGGTGCCTCTATCTCTTAATCTGACCACAGAGAGCAAACACACACTGTGAAAGACAGTTTGTAAATCTCACGATATATAAAGAATTTAAGTAACACCACAGTCGTCATTTTTTTAATGGCCATACCCCGACCGGCCTCTTACATATGGTTCGTGGACCATACACTATCGTCATGATATTATCGAAGCAACAGTCATATCGCTATATTGGCCGGATAACTTCCCTTTTAAAAAAAGTTCAAACAAAGAAACGCAAATTATCATAAATGATCACTTTTGTGTTAACAAAGATGCAACTTCTGACATGGTTGTCTTGCCCCTTCGACTGGCACAAATAACTTTATATATTTTTTTCGTTGCAGCAAAAAGGGAAAAAATTAAACTCATTAAGTCATAAACATAAAGTAAATTTAGATAACAGTTTTCGAATACAGAACCGTTTTCTCGTTCAATTGCAAAACAAGAAATGAATGAAAGGGAACAAGCTAGACAGAGACAAAAAGTGCGAAGCTGTCTCGGGTGTATCTCCGCCACAAGGCAAGGTCCTGGTTTCGTGCTCGAGCTTAACTATACCTTGAAATATTTGCTGCACAATACTAGTTAAGGTGCGTACGGTCCGTCGACTTTCTTGCGGAAAACTTTTTAAATAATAAGCGAAGTTTATCAGGAAGTTTATACTCACAGACATGCTATGGTATCAATTGTACGACAAGCAACGACATACACTAGATATCTGAACAGGAAAGAGGACAATATATTGCGATATCTCTACAGCAAGCAGTCCATACAACACGATATTTGTACAGTATTACTATAGCAGTCGTACGTCACGACTGAGATTTCTACCAAAAACAGTGATTTATACAAATACACAAATATCTCTACAGAAAGTGACTGATGTTAGTACACGCAATACGAAGTGCTATCTCTACAGCAGTGTTGCGGCACGACATATATACATATCTCTATCTCTTCAAAACGATATCTATACAACAAGCAGCTGTGTTATAAGAGTCGATATCTGTATCCAGTGCTATATGACTATGGCGTTTATCGGTTAGGCTGGTCATCTAGCGGAAACGTGCTTGTGTGATTGCGAAATTAATGGGAAGATTTAACACCGAGAAAATATATGATAAACAAATAGAAAAAAGACACCACGGTTTATGTTAGACGTGGTAAACTTTAAGCAAACACCATGTTTTCAAATCCACACTACCTTAAAAACGGCGATTTAATTTTATCAAGTACAGCATTTTTGTGAAATCATACCATAACTAGTAATGGCCCGCTCTTACTAGTCAAATTAGAACATCGACAAGCGTATCGAATATAACAGGATAGTTGTGAGCGTGTTCAGTGTACTCTGTGCATTTCTCAGTGAACTTGACTACAACAGGAGTGAATTTATTGTAGCACGTACTATAATATAAACCATAAACACTGTACCGTAACATGCGAGGCACCCTGCATTCAAAGGCTGGTTACACGAAAGAGTGTTATCCGTGACTTCAGTGGGCATGTGTCTCGAGCTTGACTGTAGAACAGACTGTGGACTGGTACATTGAGTAACAGTAGGAAGAGCTTGAGGTGCTAAAATATCGTCAATAAGAAACGAAGCTACCCTAGGTCGGTCGTCTTGTCTCTGTTCTTGATTCATTGAGTTAGTTCAGGCTCGCTTTGGACTGCCACGGAAGCAAAATCGAAGAACGTTTGAGAGCGCGCTTGGTCGGCAGGGTTTGTGTGAGACCCCCTGTTTTCCTGACTCGATATATTGACATGTCTTTGTTGACCATCACGTTTTTATCCATTAGCGTTGATTTGTTGATTTTTATTATCTTTACTTTTGCTTATCAGATGCCAGATTATGATATGTCTTTCTAGGTTGAAATAGTTGCCGCTTGGTTATACGATTTTATCATCACTGAATGAGGTCAATACATTATTTGTAAAAAAAGAACCCTGAAAAGAGAGTGTTTTTGGCATTGATATGTTAACATCACTTCAAATAATTAAAAGAAACGTTTATGGATACTTTGTAGCTAACATCACGAAGGCTGATAAACTTGATTTTATTGGATAGCGGGAAACGACAAGACATCACTATGGTTCAGACTTATCCATCATACAAACTGAGAGCATCAACCTAGCCAATCACGCCAAGGGCCCCAGAGCCTCTGAACGGACGCTATTCTCAACATATCACCTACTTCTAACGCCGATCTGTTTGGCAAGTAATCGCATTAAGTCAATTATGAGTTATTTTAGTCGCTACATAACTGGCCGTGTCTGATCGCGACTTCAGACACCTTTAAAACTAAACCGTCCAACTCTCGGCACTATTCAACTATAATGTGATTAGGCATTAATTTCGCATTTTCCATTAACAAGCGGAAATCTTTGAAGCAGTTAAATGTTTTCCTTCTAATTCATATTTTTCTTTCCCCAAACTTACGGTGACAGAAGCATTTGGGCAACACAAAGACAAGTGACATTTTTTGCATCAGAATACGCAGGAGTGTAAACACATTAGTGTAGATAAAAGATCCACCTTGACTGTAGGACGTTTGTTTAAAGATTGCGCAAACACTTTTGATTAGATATTCCGGTATTTCAACTTGGTGATTCAAAAAAAATTCGTGTTTTTCGTTGTCAACATACGTTTAAACTGCGAATTTCATGAGTGTGGTAGACAAGAATATTTTTCTAACAAGATCAACTCCAGATTTAAAAACTAACGTGTTTGGTTGAAGACAAGTATTTAAAAAATGTATAGTGTGTGTAAAACAACTGCCAGTTGAAGAACAGTAGCCGACAAGATCACAATATGAGTATTGTTAAAAGTTTCAACAAATCTGTTAATGCATTAGGGAAGCCAAGCATCCGATTCTCATTGTACCAAGATAATGCAGGCAAACAAAACGAACAGTACGTCAACCATAGTGGAATCCTCGTGTTATCTACCTTGAGCAAACGATGCGTGTGTTATAACGAAGTTAATTATTTTCCGCTTTTCTTAGCAATTGAAATGAAAAGGGGATGCATCGAGCATGCGCTCCATTCAGGCCGTGTTAGCACCCAGAGCCTTCCGTTGACAAGATATTACCGCCAAGCAAAAAGATCGAAGTTGCTTTGGCAATTAAATAAGAAAACGAAATTTCAAAATAACAAGTTGCATGCCAAGTTTCCTACGAAGTCACTAAGGATGCCATCTAAAAGCTACTCAATTATATTAATAGTATTGACACTGTAAGCCAAAGGCAACTAACTGGTCATACCCAATATGCAACTTGCTACACGCAAGCAACTGAAACACCCACAGGCAATGGGTTAACGTACAGGCAATAAGGACACCTGTTCACTGCCTGTGGGTGTGCCTAAAACAATTACGGACCTTTCTTTAGGAGTGCGTAGACGGCCGATAAAGAACAAAACTCCAGAGTAACATTGCTCAGTGTTTCTTCTCTATTTTAATCATACCTTCACATCTAACTCCGTGCTAGTTTCGTAAACATTAGCAGTTTAGTTTTATTCGAGATAATCAGAGCACAGTGGTTTTCACTTTTCAATATCCAGCTTCGCCGGTTATATGTAAATGTTACCGCTCAAGATATTGTCACTTTCGTCATCAAGTCCATCAACAGAGTGAGATTGATATGTGCTAATAGCGGCAGCCATGTCTTGTTTGGTGTTTCGTACTTTGTTTTTGTTCAACCGATACCCTTGAGTCGAGGATTGTAATTGTGGCAGCTGGATAATGTGCTTTCCTACCTTCAACATGCTAAAGTCGGCTTGGTTTAAATCTGTCAAATTACTTACAAGTTCTTCTGTGGATTGTTTTTTCATAAACATCCAATCGAAGTGTAAATCTTCGTTTGATGGAATAGGTCGATCGATTATTGTTGAATTTTTTCGACTTTGAATTCCATTACGGGCAGAGTTAAATTTTAAGTTCTTGTCATCTGAAAAGCTTTGGTTTTTCCTTGTCTCCTCAAGTGGTAACTCGTACTCATTTTCGGCATCATCCAAGTTGTACCGTCGTCTTTGAGACAAGCTTGTCGAAAAACAACTTGTCAATTTGGCCGCCATGTCAGCAAACTCTGATGTGATTCATATTCATACAAGACAGGAGGTTAGATCAATGTTTTTATTCCTTCGTTTTGCATATATTAAGTAAATTATAACTCGCTATTATGATCAAACATGCCAGGTGCTTTTCCTAACAACTAACAGAACAATACTAACGCGAAAAACAAAAACAAAACAAGTATAAAAAAGAAAATGACCTTGTATCAAATTTACTACTTATCAAATGTTTTAAACTTCTGTGGGTCTCGTATAAGTTAACATTTCCAACACTTAACTGAAACCAGTGGGAGAAATAATAAACATGACAGTTAAATAAACTCATCTTTGATTCGTGGGAAGCCACTCACAAGGTGGATATTGCATGGCAGGTGTTTGAAGTGATCTCAGATCATCCTATGTGTCAGCTTACGCACCGAGGGGTGGTTTTTACGCGCCGAGGAGTGGGTTATCACCTTTGTGAGCTTACCTGACATGGTTCAGCGTGTCCACAAACAAGGTTTTTAATGGGGGGTGAAATAAACTTAGCTTTGTTTTTGGCTCAAAAAAGTAGCGTTATTCACGAAGTACGTGAATTTTCGATTTGCCTTTAAAGTAGGTCATTCAACGTTAATAAAAACATCGCACTTAATTTAGCCACCCACCGAAGTTTCATCCTCTTTTAAAGTACAGGTTTTTCTTATGCAATTCATATCCAAAGAAGCCCAAAAATGATGCTAATGATGAAAAAAACTAATCATATTTACAAAAGGTAGGTTGTGCTGATTGACACACAGTGGCTGAACAAAACGAAAAAAACAAATGCTTGGATATTTTAAATTTTAAATTTATCTACTGTCAGTTTGTTGAGTTACTGTAAATGTGTATCTTTCATGAATACATTAAATAACATAAATAACACAAATTTCAGACTTCAAACTGCTCACACCCTATGACCTTGTGACATTTGTTGTTTGAAAAATTTACTTGTGCTTATTAAAATACCAAAGTACACTTGAATCGATTTAGCTTACACTTTATGGAATGTTTTTGTCGTTTTTAAAGACAGCTCAATAAAACTGATACTTGTTATGTTTATAGTTGAAGCTACTTGATGTCGATTAGATAACCATCAGGCATCCTCGGAAACCGAGGGTTCAAATCGAGTCTGTTGACCCCCTAAAGTACTGTCTTCACAAATTAGTTCTTAACTGTCACAGTCATTCTGAATTTTGATTGGTCCGACAAGTTCAATGTTTTCTTGACAAGTCAGAGTGAAGCAGGTCTCGCAAGTCCTCTCAGTTGTGTGCTCTAACTCGAAGTCATACGCGAAGTTCACTTGCTCACCACGTTTGTTTTGGACCTTTTTGCACAGTAGATTAGCACTATCTCTTTGCATAATGAGGTCAAGTTCACCTATTCATTTTATGTTTCTACATAGCTTGACTGGCATGAAACACACTGGCATGAAATTACAATGTCCATAATAAGGACACTTCAAATATTCTGGTATTAAAAGTTATATGATACCATCATGAACTTGCCTTTACATTGAACTCTGTTGTGTTTAAGTTACGTTTCTGTTTACTATTCCTGCAATCTGTTATGATGACACTCTGGGTGCGTTCCTTTGGGGATTTGAATCAGACTCAGTGAGTGATCTAAGATCACTTGAATCATGGTGCATCAAAGGAACCGATGAACACGTGACCAGAGTGGATTCGTCAGTTCTTTTGATGCACCATGATCTGAGTGACCATGGATCAGTGATCCTGATCCAGATAACCACAAAGGAATGCACTCTCTATCTCTATTGAACTTTATGTTAAATAAAACCTCGAGGTAAAATTGTTAATCTTATTGGGTTAAAAATTATTAGCAATGTTAGTAAGTACTCAACATATTATTCATTAAAATATTGCTTGTGTTCTCGACTTATATTGTTATGCGTCTATCTTTTTTTCCCAAATTCTTCCATTTGTAACCCCATAGCCACCTACCTCAACTAAATTTTTCTGTGTTCTTTATTGAAAACACATCATTGTGATACTTAACACGCATGTATTCTCAAGAATTAGTCCTACATTCAAACCAAATCAAGCTCCAAATGTGGCTTCTAGTGTATGTTACATCATTTCCCGTATGTCCTGGCCCTTCTGCAAAGTTTTGTGCTCCTGCACTAGTACACAAAATGCCAAAAATATTCATATGAAATGCCTCCCTAGAGTTAATTTCACATCACTTGCCATGGACAAACTTCAGAACTCAATTCCAATTGGTTACGTAAACAAAATCATGACTGAATTTATCAGTTACATAAGCAACCTCTGTTGTCAAAATAAAACCTCCATAATAAACTTTCCCCAATAACCCTCATCTTGAAAATGAACATTTCAGGCCTACTGTATGCCAATTATCTTGTTTTATTAATTGAAAGGAACAATAATTGAAAACTATCTAATTGTAATCAGATATTAGCTCTACTAATAGGAAGTCAATAACGGACAAGATCCTTTTAATTTGTAACCTTGCCATTAAAGAGTCCGCATTGTGGACCTATTTTTCCTTGCCGCCAATTTAGAGTCGGACGAAATGACGTCTCAAACACGACCTGGATGCCAAGTACAGTTTCAAAATGGCAGTCAACGAGGTCGAATGATCAAGTCTGTGGGACGCACTGTTACCATAGCTAAGTGTCATAGTAAATAGAACCCAGATGTATCAGTTATTCATATGGTGTGATCGTCTAAGTGAGGGTAGCTCTGAAAAGAACTGTTGTTGGTGCCTGACGTTTCGACAACCTGATCGAAGTAGTCTTCAGAGTCAAGTGAATATAGTCTTCAGAGTCAAGTGAATATAGTGTTTGTCAGTCGATGATGCATGATGTTATAAGTCTGGTCCGTTAAAACTGATAGAATCGTGTAAAGGTTATCATCAGTCATAGGTCAGTTATGAAAATAAACTTTCAATGGTCAGCAGGCACTTTCGAGGCTGAGCGGCCGGAAATTAAGCTAAACTTGCTATCATAGTTAATAGATGTTGAATTTTCTTCCGTGACTATAAAAGAGATCATAGCCCTTCACTGACCTTCACTGAGTTTTGATTTCGGTGCGCCCGGCTTCCGAGCAGTTTCTCCGGAATGTGTAAAATTGGTGCCTATGTTGTGCAAAAGACAACATTTCTTGAAACGAGCTAATGGTAATTTCCAAAGATACACGGTCACAGTCGCATTTTTTCCCCACTAAATCAAAGTGCTCTATGAGGAAACAGTAATTCCGATTTTTCCAGTGACTGATGACTGAGCTAACCTCTTATTCAACCATGTAACCATTTATTTACATGTAAAACGTCTCTTTCGTTCAGAAACCCCCAAAAATGTTCACAGGAAAGGACAGTCTATAGGTACCCCATTGAGAAGAGCATCTACAATTCCACACAAGAGCACGATGTAATCGTAATAGAGTGACACTGATTACTGGATTACTGTGTCGTACTTCTCTCATGTTGTTTCACTGGACAATTGCATGCAGTTTAATTTAAAAAGTGCGAAAATGCTGTAATTTCAACTAAACGCGACTTTGCGAAAATCGCAAAAATTGGTAGCAAGAAAAACAACTTTTCTACAATCGCAAAAATTTCTTCTCGCAAAATACAAAATATCAACGATTTTTAAAAAGTAAACCCCCGCAAAACTTTATTTCCGCACGGTATAAATAGACACAAGCTTTTCGCGAGAGCTGCTGTGTAACCTTAGGATATGATAGTTCATCATTCAAGTGTCGAAATTGCAGTTATCGAACAGGCCCAAAAATGTTTGTCATGGGTAAAATTGTAATGCTCGGATTGGATTTCAGTTCTTTGTGGGATTCTTCTATGGTTGCACAATTCGATATTGAAATATTTTCATTCGATAAAATATATTTTCATTCGCTAAAAATATTTTCATTCGATAAATGGCATATTTTTATTCGCAA